>Ga0209737_10003057_pt1 | contig 11679 bp, 12 predicted proteins | sample TergutCu122P3_FD_187284 | JGI IMG/M metagenome (GOLD analysis project Ga0209737, IMG submission 187284) | Cubitermes ugandensis P3 segment gut microbial communities from Kakamega Forest, Kenya - Cu122 P3 (SPAdes) (version 2) | ecosystem: Host-associated > Arthropoda: Insects > Digestive system...
AATAAACAGTCCGTTGTTTGAACGAAAATCAGGAATATTGCTCTCAGTTGACACACCTGCCCCACCGAAAAACACTATATTCTTACTGTTTTTAACTATATTTGCAAGCACATCTTTAACCTCAAACTGTTATTAATATACACTTACTCCCTTATGTATTCAACAATTAAAGTATAAATAAGTCAATAAACGCTATTAAAGCTGGCTAATACACAACTCTACAACATTTAACTCAATAAACACTATTTCATTTTTGATAACTGGGCATATTTCTTTAAAAAACAAATATTACTTTGAAGATAATTCTGCGCTTTTAATTGTATAAACTCCCGAAGTACCACCCCATTTAATCTCAGAGTTTATAATTGAAATTTTCTGTTTAAACATAGGAGCATCTAAAACAGTAGTTTCTATTTCACCACCCTCCCCTATGATGCTAACACCATATTTTTCTGACAATGTCAAAAGCTGCTCAAACATATCGGAATTTAACTGTTTTCCCAGCCAAGACACATCAAGTGGATAAGCAAACACACCAGAGATAACTACATGGAAGTTACGTTCAAACAATTCCTTTAATAGATCCATAGGATTATACTTCCATAAAGGATTAAAACAGTCTATACACAAGTTGTCACAAATTTTTTTAACTCTAGATTCTTGATAAACAGATTCCACCGCGCCAGTAACCACACCTTCAATACTAAATTGTGTCTTAGCCTGTAAAATAGCCGACTCCAAATCAACAAGTTCCTCCTCCTTACATCCTTCAGTACACACCGAAATCAAAGGCATCCCCAAAGCTTGAGCCTGCAACACCGTAACATCCACATTAGACGTATGAAACATGTAACTCTCAGCATTTTTTGAAACAACAGTAATTAAACAAACTATCTGATGACCCTTTTCTGCAACTAAATGTAAAGCAAGAACAGAATCCTTGCCACCTGAAAACAACACACCAAGCTTCATACACAACATTTAACGGCAACATACATATACACTTTTTCAAAAAATACAAGAACAAAAACTACTACACAAAAAGAAAAAACTATTTCTTACAACAAAAAAATAGAAAGTTAAATAAAAAAAATTAGAATTGCACGTTACAAACATTTGATGTAGCTTTTAGTTGTGCAACAATTTCTTGAGTTACTTGATGGTGCAAAACATAGACGCTTATAGCATGACCCGTGGTTATTTGTCGGCTATAGTTTGCGCGTATATTTATGTTGTTTTCAGCGAGAACTTTGTCAATGTTTGCAAATACTCCTGGAACGTCTTTGTGATGTATAAAGAGTGTGAATACTTGTTTTTCTTCTACGTCAACATTTTCTCCTGCATTAACAGCATTAATAAAATCGCCACCTAAGAGATAACTGGAGAGAACACGGGCTATTTCTGTTGAGGTTTCAACTTGTGCTTCAATTGTTGATGCACCAAGGTGACTGCTTAAGACGACGTTATCTAAGTCTTTTAGTTTGTCATTGAATGGTGCTCCTTCAGTTTTGGGTTCTTCTTGGTATACGTCTGCTGCGTAGCCGCCTATTTTTTTCTCTTTTAATGCGTTGTAGAGGGCTGTTTGATCAATGTTGTTGCCTCTCGAGGTGTTTATTATGTAAGCGGTTGGTTTCATGTATGCAAGTTCATTTTCGCCTATTATAACGTTTTTTCCGCCGGTATGTATTGTGATATAGTCTGATTTTTTCAGGATTTCTTCTTTGCTTACATATTTTATGCCGCTATCGGGACTTGGGCATATGTCATAACCAAGAATTTCCATATCAAAGCCGCGTTTTGCAATGTTTGCAAGCTTTAAACCAATTCGGCCGCAGCCTATGATGCCTAAGGTTTTATAGGCGAGTTCTTTTCCTTCGAATTTTTTCTTTAGCCATACACCGTTTTTAAGTGAGTTATGAGTTTGAGGGATGTTGCGAGAAATGCCTAGCATTAAACCAATAGCTAATTCGGCAACAGCATTAGTACTGCCATAGGGGGCAATTTTTACCACAATACCGTACTCAGAAGCAGCTGCAACATCTATATTGTCATAACCAACACCTGCACGTCCTATAACTTTGAGTTTACCTCTTGCACCTGCTTCAATAATTTCTCGCGTAACTTTTGTGGCACTTCTTACAACGAGAGCATCAAATTGTCCTATGTCAGATAGTAAACCGTTTGCATCACGTTTCGTTACGTCGGTCTCTATACCGGCTTCTTGAAAAACTTTTAAGCCCTGCTGCTCTAAACCATCATTTAAGAGTACTTTCACTACAAGATCCCCTTTTAAGAGTTAACAATAAAATGAATGTATTGTTAACTAATAAAGCCTCCCAAACAAGAAAAGAAAAAAGCCCTACTGCACAGTAGATGATTTACTAACTCTTGTTGACGCAACATCAAAAATATTAACATACCCACAATAAGGACATTTAAGACGCCGTCTGTTACCATATCTTAAAGAAGTTAATGTTGCTCCTGGAACCCAATGAAAATTAAACCCTCGTTTACAGTTAGGGCATCCCAGTTTTGAAACATAATGTGGACCATAACGAGGTAGTAGAACAAAGAATACAAAAAAACCAATCGCTACGATAGGTATTAGAACATAAATTAAATCCATAATGCTCAACAACACATCAGATAAGTCTACACTAATTAATCTTCCTCAAAGAACAATATAGCTAACTAAAAAGAAGTTAGGCTTTTGTGTATTTTAGAACTTCTTCGACGTTTTGGAAACCGTATTTTACAGTATTGAACTCTTTTTTCAGTAATATAACAGCTGTTTTTACTTGCTCAGGTGTGCGTTTGCCTTTAATTACGTCTAGCATTAAATCACAGAGATGTTTAATGTCACCTTCACTCATACCATGTCGAGTAACGTCTTGGAAGCCTACACGTAAACCTGCAGGATTCTCTTTATCACTTTGATCATCATAAGGTAGCAAGTTTTTGTTGATAATAATGTTTGCATCTTCTAGATCTTGAGCAATCTTGTTACCGCCGCCAAAGCTCCTAACATCAAGAGCTAACTGATGAGATTTTGTAAAACCTTTATGCTCAGCTACAACTTTAACGCCATTCTCATATAGATACTGACCAGCAGTTTGAGCGTTTTTGACAATTTGAGCAGCTAACGTTTGACCAAAAACTTTCATTTCAAGACACGCTACACTTAACGCAGGCAACCGTCCAAGATGAGTACTAGAAGCAGTTAAAGGAAAAACTGCATGTTGAATTTTCCGCACAGCCTTCTCCTTAACAGCAGTATCAGGAACACCCATAATAACGCCTCCTTGAGGACCTGGAAAAGTTTTATGTGTAGATGCCGTAATAAAATCTGCACCTTCACGTAGAGGATCCTGAAATTGATTACCTGCAATTAAACCCAATACATGTGCCGCATCATACGCTACATAGGCACCTACCTCATCACATACAGCCTTAAGCTCTTTAATAGGATGAGGAAAAAGAAACAAACTACCGCCAAAAGTAACAATACCCGGTTTAGAAGATCGGATAACTTGAGCAGATTTTTCAGGATCAATATTAAATTCATTAACATCATAAATATGATTAATATTATCTATACCCAAAATACTGCCAGCTAAACCTGTGTAATCATGACTTATATGAGCACCACAACTTAGAGGCGTTACAACCATTCGATTGTTTTTTGATGCTAAAGCCAACCCTTTGAAAGTAGCCGTATTAGCATGAGTACCAGAAATTAAACGAACATCAGCCCATGTGACATTAAACAGGTCTTTTATTGCATCTGTCGCATAGTCTTCAATTTGTCTTAGATATTTTTGACCTTGATAAAAACGTTTCTTTACATGACCTTCTCTGTCGTTTTCGCCTTCAGCGTAACGTGTGGCGAGATCGTGTGTCATGTCGAGCATTTGGCAGACAGCAGGCGATTTTATACCTTCGCTAGCTATCATGTTTAGGCATTCTTTACGGTATTGTTCATGTTTTTTTACTGTTTCTATCAAGTTTGAAACTATGTTTGGCAGATTTTTCATTGTTTGGTTCTCACGCTAACTACTCAACGGATTATAGCTTGCAGTATTTAGCCATTACTGGAAGGAAATGTATAGTTTGACAGACTGTTGAAGAAAATAACAAGTTACATAGAAGAGTACATACACACTCAACTTTTAGGTTAGCCTAAAAAGTTATATAGGTTCACTCCAAAGTTTAGGCACACCTAAAAGTGGAGTGAGCGACATGCAGAAATCAACTCAAGACTACCTAAAAACTGTATACAACTTATCCAAAAACAACGAAGTAAACAATACAGACATAGCACAAAAACTAGGCGTCTCCCCAGCTAGCGTAACAGAAATGCTAAAAAAATTAGCTGATGAAAACTACATAAAATACTCACCATACCACGGTAGCACGCTCACAGAAAAAGGCTTAAAAGAAGCACAAAAAATAACCCGAAAACACCGACTACTTGAAAGTTTCCTATCAAACGTATTACGTATAGGAAACGACAAAGTACACCAAGAAGCCTGCCAAATGGAACACTCACTCTCAGACGAAGCAGAAGAATCACTATGCCGCCTCCTAAAACATCCAGACACATGCCCCGATGACGATAAAACCATACCAGCATGTGACCTACCCTTCTCAAACTGTGAAGAATGCATACAACTACACCAAAAAGGCTTAGAACAAGTTGGAAAAAGAGATAAAAATCTCATCTCTATACGAGAATTAAAAAACGGCAATTTTGGAAAAATCAGCTTCATACGAGGCGAACATAAAGTACTCCAAAGACTTCTAGACATGGGACTAACGCCTGGAACAAAAATCCAAATAATCAAAGTAGCACCCATGAACGGACCCGTAGAAGTAGCTGTTAGAGGCTCCAAATTAGCCTTAGGAAAAGATATCGCCTGTAATGTGTTCATAGAAATGGAGTAACATACAACTGCAACAGGAGACTAAATTTGTCAGCGTACAATAACGCATCGGAATATCCGAAAAATACGACTGTAACAGAGGATAGTGTGGAAAAGGGTAAACAATTTACTTTTGCTCTTGCAGGAAATGCAAATGTGGGCAAAAGTGTGATTTTTAATCAGTTAACTGGGTCGAATCAGATTATTGGTAACTGGCCGGGAAAAACTGTTAATCGTGCAGAGGGTACTTTAAATTTTGAAGGTTATGAGATTAAAGTTATTGATTTACCTGGCATCTATTCTTTTTCAACGTTTTCTATGGAAGAAATTGTTTCCCGAGACTATGTAGCTTTAGAGAAGCCTAATGCAGTTATTAATGTTGTTGATGCTTCAGTTTTAGAGAGAAACTTGTTTTTTACGTTGCAACTTTTGGAGATAAATGCTCCACTTGTTTTAGTTTTAAACCAGATAGATGTGGCAAAAAATAAAGGCATACTTATTGACAAAGACAAATTATCATCGTTGTTAGGGGTTCCTGTGGTTTTTGCTACAGCTACACGAGGAGAGGGTATATATGAGGCTGTTAAGGAAGCTGTAAAAGTTGCAAATATCAAGCCTAAGCGTAAGCAGTTAAAGTATCATAAAGATTTTGAAGAGCAAATTGAGAAATTACAGTGTATAGTTGAAAAAGAAAATCTCAATTTAGAGTATCCGTCTCGTTGGGTATCGATTAAATTGCTTGAAGGCGATGTTGAAATTACAAGACTTGTCGCTGAGAAGTCAAAAACGGTTATTTCACAGTTAAAGCTTATTTCAGCAGAGTTTGAAAAGCATTGTCAAGAGAAATGTTTTTCTATAATTGCCTCTGAACGTTATGCCCTTGCAAGCTCTATTGTAGCATCTTCCATGCAACAAGAAGAAAAGTCACAGCCTTTTACTGACAAGTTAGACTGGCTTGCTACTCATCGCATATATGGTTATGTAACGGCGTTTGCTGTAATTGGAGGTTTACTGCTTTGGACGTTTTTTGCAGGTAACACATTATCAGGTTTAATTTCGCAAGGTTTAGGCCTAATTTATTCAGTTAATCCTGAATTATCAACATCTGCGCCTATCATAAGTATTATTCTTAACGGGTTTTGGGGTGGAGTAGAGGCGGGTTTGACATTAATCATACCTTTTGTAATACCTTTCTACCTACTATTGGCAGTTATAGAAGACTCAGGGTTGTTAACACGTGTAGCTTTCATGATGGATAGTGCCATGCATAAAATTGGATTACATGGCAAAGCCTTAATTCCAATAATTCTTGGATATGGCTGTAGTGTTCCAGCTATTCATAGCTGCAAAATCATGGAAACACGGCGTGAACGGCTTTTGGCGGCTTTTGCTATAACTTTTGCGCCTTGTTCAGCTCGAACCATAGTGCTTTTTGGTATGGTTGGATTATTTGTAGGCATACATTGGGCATTATTATTATATGTTGTTAATCTTGCCATAATTTTTGTTATGGGCAAAATTGCTATGAAAGTTGTTTCAGGAAAATCCACTGGTTTAATTATGGAAATGAGTAGTTTCAAACGTCCTAATTTAAAAGTTGTTCTAAAACAAACATGGTCGCGCACAAAATCCATAATATACATAGTTTTTCCCATATATATAATCGGTAGTGCATTAATTCAAATACTATACATCTATGATGTGCTTACACCAATAAGCAACGCCCTCGCCCCCCTCACTGTTACGTGGTTAGGTCTACCGGCATTTGCCGGCGTATTACTGTTACTTGGCATCGTCCGCAAAGAACTAATCATTTTAGGTGCAGTAGCAATACTTGGCACACCAGTTCTGTCCACAGGTTTTACCTCAATACAATTAATAATCATAGCACTAGTAGCCATGCTCTACATTCCATGTGTTTCAACAATGACAATACTTGGCAAAGAATTCGGATGGAAAACAGCCACAGTAATATCCCTAGCAAATATCAGCACAGCACTAATAATAGGCGGCGCAGCATATCGCCTCCTAAACTTTTTTGTCTAAAACAACATATTCAAACTTGCAAAAATCTACATGGTAAAATCGTCAATAACACACTCATATTAAAAACAGAGCAACAACATCATCGCTGTTGACTAAAGATTTGTATATGTTTATTGTTCTTGTTTTTGGTTTTTTGGTATAGCCCAGTGATCTATAGTTGTGCCTTTTACCCATTTGCCGCCGATGCTTTTCACGGTGTCATTGATGTCTTCCCATTCGGTTTTTAAGAATTGAATTGGTTTAATAATGACAAAGTCTCCTGCTGAAGCGAATTTAAGCAATTTACGTTGTTCCTGTGTGAATTCATCTTCAAAACCACATGTGTCCATATTTGTTTCAGGTTTAGGTCCTAATGTTTTAACTCCTGCACCAATGCTGGTAGGCGAAGATTGATTTGCTGTTAATGTTTGAATTAGCGGTTTTTGTGGTGTTACAGGGTTTGTCTGAGTTTGCATAGAGTTTTCTGTTGGAGCTATATCAGAGATAGATGTTGGCGCAGTAGTGGTGATAGTTGCTGTTTGTGTTTGTTGGGGGCCGGTTGTTTTTTGGGTGAATTCAGGTGTTGGTATACCTTCTAGAATGTTTTCAAAATTGTCGCTTCGGATTATAGCGGTTACTTGTTTAGTAAATGCATCGTATTTTATGTCAATTAATTCCATGTCTGCGGGGAGGTTAAGTTGTTGTGTTGGGTTGCCTTGTAGTGTGCGTATTAGTTCTTCAGGTGTAAGTTTTAGTATTTTTTGTTTCATTTTTTTTACCTTCTTGTGTCTATTGCTTTAGAGTTTAAAAGCGTTATTGACATGTTTTTGTATGTAAACTAGTATGCAGAGTAAATAGCCATGTTTAGAATGAATGGGTTTCTGTTTTGTTTGAGTTATTGTTTGGGGTTAAGGTTTTTGTTGTATGGTTCTCGCAGTTGGTTTGCTTGTTTGAAGAGCTGTTGGAGTTCTTCATCGTTAGCACCTTGCCGTATGGGTGTTAATATGTCTGTTAGTTTGCTGTTTTGCATGAGGCATGTTTTGAGTTTTCCATCGCTTGTTATGCGCAGTCTGGTGCAATGCATACAAAAGTCTGTGTTGTCTATGGGGTGTACTACTTCCACAGTTACGTTTGGGAGTTGGTATACTAGGCGGTTGTGCATAAATAGTCGTTGTTTTATGTTAACGGCTTTTTGTTGCAGTATTTCTTCTTGTTTATCTAAGTTACAGTGATGAAGCTGGTAGTATGTGTTGCTAACGTTTATGGGATCAAGTTCGATAAGTTGTAGAATTACGCCCATTTTTTCTGCGTAGTCAATCATGTTTGGGATTTCGGAGTCGTTGATGTTTTTTAGTAGTACCATGTTGAGTTTAATAGGATTGAATCCTGCATTAACTGCTGCTTGTATGCCAGTTAATGTTTTAACGAGGTTGCCTCCTGTGATAGTTTGATATGTTTTAGGGTTAAGAGAAGCTAGGCTTATGTTTATTCGTCGTAAACCGGCGGTGTATAGTTTTTTAGCGATGTTAGATAGCATTAAGCCGTTAGTTGTCAATGAGAGGTCCTTCAAACCTGAAAGACCAGCAGTTTCTGCTACTATCGTACAAATGTCACGGCGTAGTAATGGTTCACCACCCGTAAGTTTTATCCGTGTGACACCTAAAGCAATTGCCACTTTAGCTATACGCACAATTTCCTCAGATGTCATCTCTTCGTCGCTTTTGTTGTTTTGTGTAACTTCGCCTTCTCTATGACAATATGTGCAGTGATAGTCACATCGTTGTGTAACAGAAATTCTTAAATTAAGTAAAGGTCTTCCAAAGTTATCACATAGTCTCATCGCTATTCACGTGCATGTTTAACGATGTGAGACACTTCAGGTAAAATAAGTTTTTCCACAGCAGTTTTTACGGCATTAGGAGAACCTGGAATGCAAAAAAAAGCTTTGCCAGCAGTAACACCTGCAATTGCACGTGTCAACATCGCAGCAGAGCCTATGTCATCAAAACTAATACGTCTAAAAAATTCGCCAAATCCTGGCAAACCCTTTTCTAAAAGCGGTAAAACAGTCTCAATAGTTACATCCGAAGCTGCAACACCTGTACCGCCTGAAAAAATAATGACATCCAAATCAGTTACAGATAAACAGTCCCTAAAAACTTTGGCAATCATTGCCTTATCATCTAAAAGAATTTTTTTAGACAACACAGCATGCCCTGACGATAGAATTAAATCTTCAATAAGCTCACCGCCCAAATCTGAAACATTTTCACCCCGTTCCATTTGGTAATAACGAGAAGAACTACAAATATAAATTGCAAAACCAAGTTTTTTTGGCACGCACTCTTTATGCTGCTTTGAAGTTTCACTCATCTCATCACAACATCAATTTACTGTTGTTTATATTTACGGATAACACGTATATCCTGAATAATTGTCGAAGAATATTGACCATCTTTATCTTTCTCATATTGCTTAGTCATATCCCAAATTGTCAATAAAGCCATTGTTACAGCAGAGAGGGCTTCCATTTCCACGCCTGTTTGTGCACAAGTTTTAACGGTTACAGAGACTTCTATAGTTGTTTCATTAAGTATCTTAGAATAAACATCCACACCAGTCAACGGTAAGGGGTGACAAAGCGGAATTAAACCGCTGGTTTTTTTAGCAGCTAAAACAGCCGCAATCTTAGCAGTGTATAAAGGGTCGCCTTTTGCAGTCTTTCCTTCTGTTACACGCTTTATAGTTTCAGATTTAAGATGTATTACACCAGAAGCGGTCGCTTCCCTTAGAACTGCATTTTTTTCTGAAACATCAACCATAGTCATTTGCTAAATCTCCATCAGGCTATAATTTATTGTTTATTTTGTTCCCACACATGTATTAGGTTTTGTACCGCTTTTGCTTTCTCAGATGTCACATTGAAGCTATATAGACGAAATCTTTTTCCGTATGTATAAAGCGACAAAATTCCCTCAGACTCTAAAAGCCGCAAATGCTTATCTGCCGCAGTATAATTAATTTTTATACGCCGAGCTATATCAGAAACATTACGTTGACCCTGTTGGACAAGTAATTTTAAGATTTTTATCCGAGTTTTTGATGAAAAAACCTCTTCAATTTCCATCTACAAACACCTACAGGCTCCTTGTGAGAAGATTATATAATTGCGCTTCTAACTCTTTTGCAGGAATAGAGGGCAATGATATCATAGTTGATCGCCCTCGCGAAGATGTTGAACCCACTTTAGTTTGAATTACACCTAGCTGCTTGAAATGCTGAATATACTTCCACAACTGTGTATGACCATTAGGTTCTTTCTCATACTCCTCACATAGAATAGTGTAAGTTTCTTCAGTTTCTGTTAAGGTTACATATGCCTCCTTATTGTCTTTGAAAAGACGAGCTATAGCAAGGAGCAACATTTTTTCATGAGTGCCTAATCCTTCTATTTCGTTGCGTTTGACTGTAGGTATTATAGCGGAAACAGCTTGTCGTACACATTCTGGGTCAATCCGTTCTGCGTCTTTTGCGTCTGCGTATTTACCTGAACGCCATAATAGTTCTATGCCAAATCTAGCATTTCCTGTTTCTGTAGATGCTAACTCTGCTATTAACTCTACTACATCTTCTGAAATGGTGTAGCGTTCGAAGGCTAATTTTACGCGGTCAGTTAAAATGTCTGTTAATGGTTCTTTTCCATATCGTTCAAGGTTAACTATGTTACGTTGTAATGTGCTTTGAGTACTATCATCTAAATTTTTAAGTGATGACAAGTTTCGTTGTATAAATATAAATGACACCCGTTGCGGTTTGCCATGTTGTATCTCCTGTAGCCTAGTAAGCTTGTAAACGGTATCAGAACCTTCTTTTTCTATTAAACTATCGAACTCATCAAGGGTTAAAATTATAAACACTTGTTCTTCTTCAAGAATTTGCAGAAAAGTTTTAAGAATTTCTTCAGAAGAAAAGCCACGTATAGGAAAATTTGGTTGAAAAACCGTTACTGCTTGATGTAAAATTTGAGCAAGATTTCCACGATACTCACGGCAGTTAACATGTATGTAACGAAACTTTATGCCTTTTTTACCAATTTCAACGCTAATGTTTCTGCCAAATATTTGGCATAACGCAGTTTTTCCTGTACCTACCTCACCTGTCACTATAACACGCTGTGTCATACGATCAGGACAACGGGTTAGAAAACTAAAAAACTCCATAAGCAAACGGCTTTCATAATCTCTATGAAGCATACATGTTGGAAGATAGTTTATATCAAGCTTTGACTCATCCTTAAATACACTATTATGAGACACCATCCAACTATACACATCTGCAAACTGCGTTACATTCAATAACTTAAAAGACCATTACCTAATAAATAAATATAGTCATCACCACCAATTTTAACAAGATTTTAACATATTCCCCACAAAACTAATCTGTATACCTCAAAAAAAATACGTCACACATACGTTATATCTCATCTTCAATGAACCAAGTTTCGTTTTTTTGAAGAAAAAACTAAACCCACAGTAGCAGTTACAACCATTATAACTAATACAACTACAACAAGGTAAGTTAAGGTATGCTTAAATTGAGTATCAAAAAGTTCAGGAGGAGGAGATGTTGTAGGTTTAAAAGATTCAGGTGATGCAGTTGATGACGTGGTGTTATAATCATTAGGTATGTATTGTTCATTTATTGAGAGAAAATCTATGGTATGTATTCA
>Ga0209737_10003058_pt1 | contig 11677 bp, 10 predicted proteins | sample TergutCu122P3_FD_187284 | JGI IMG/M metagenome (GOLD analysis project Ga0209737, IMG submission 187284) | Cubitermes ugandensis P3 segment gut microbial communities from Kakamega Forest, Kenya - Cu122 P3 (SPAdes) (version 2) | ecosystem: Host-associated > Arthropoda: Insects > Digestive system...
CATCTCTGCTTGCATATGCCCTATCGGCAGATGGAAGGGTTCGTCCGCAAACTCTCTGAATACATCCCTCGTCTTCGAGCTGCCGACTATACTACTCTATTCCGTCGCATACAGAAACTGAATCTATCGTTGAGTCGTCTTGATCTTCTCAATTCTGATCCTGCCGTTATTGCTGTTGATAGCACTGGAATCAAGGTTACAAACCGTGGAGAATGGATGCGCGAAAAATGGAAAATTCGACGTGGCTGGCTCAAAGTTCACGCGATGATAGATGTTTCGACAAACCAAATTCTTTCTTGGAAATAACAGAAGAAGATGTCTCAGATGACGATATGTTCCTCCTTTTGCTAAACCAAGCTGAAGTTATGTGTGGAGAGGGAAATATTACAAAATCCCTTGCAGATGGGGCTTATGATAGAAAAGAACTATTCAATGAACTGGAAAAGCGAGGAATTCCATCTGGAATTAAAATGAGGAAAGACGCAGCAACAAAATCCAGAGGGTCTCCTTATCGTTCAGAATGCGTCAGAAGGAGAAATAAAGTTGGCTATGACAAATGGGCAGAAGAAACTGGATATGGGATGAGGTGGAAGGTGGAAGGGCTTTATTCGGGTGTGAAGAGGATATTTGGAGAGACAGTTCGGGCAATAGCAAAGGAAGGAATGATACAAGAAGCATGGAGGAAATTTTATGAGTATCATTTGATGATGTGCATGCAATGAGCAAGTGTATTTAAGTTAACATATAAAAACAGAATTTATACACAATATACGTCTGCAAATGAGTAGTAACAGTACCTCACTGAATTGTGCAACACAGCACTTTGCGATAAACTCGCTAAGTCCATTCGTATATTTGTCTATGTTTTTCTTAAATCTCTCATCTGTTACATTCATATGTGCCAGTTCCTGCAACATCTCTTTTGAACAGGCATAAAAATTGTTTGTAATAAAATCCTGTCGTTCCTTTATGAGCGCCTGCACGTCGGGGTGATCGGGTCGTTTATCCATGCTTTTCGACAAACACTGAAAAATATTATCTTGTGTGCCTTGAATTTCCATTTTGCTTTGTCGTATTGAGCGATTTTTCTCGCACTTTCATTGTATGCTTCCGTATTGCCCCATCGCTCTTTTCCCTCAGAAGCATAGCTTTCTTTCATGCTTTCGATTTCAGCAATGTCAAGTTCTTTAAAACTCATATAGATCCTAGATCTATTTGCTATCTGATAATTCTGAGCGAACCGTTAAAAAGACAGGACCACGGAGATCAATTTTCTTATTATTATCTGTAATATATCGAACCACATGATCTGCAATCTTAATATTGATATCTCCAGCAAGTTTACTCATTTTTGTTTGAAATGTCACAGGCTGGCCAAGATATGTACTTTTTTCAATAACTGCAACCGCTTCAGATAAGACTGCATGCAGATATGAAATTCCTGTTGATACCCCCTCTTCTTTTGTTGTTGCAAATCTTTCAGTATCTGGCAGACCAAGAACACACCCATCATGTACAACTATCTCATTAAAGCAAGCAGGCCCACAGAGCTTTGCTCCTTCTTCTGTTTCCTCCAGATATACTTTGATGGGACGACCTTCTAACTCGCCATCAAAAACCAAAAACGAACACGGACCGAGATCAGCATGGTGAGCACGGGCGGTTGAAGCGAGGATTTGAACAAGAGCACGTCCAATGACTGTTTGAGGCTCCTTCGCAAGGGTTACTGATTTTGCCATCTCAAAGTCAGTCAATGTCTGTTTGAAAAATTGTGGATGCACCATTTGACGAATATCAGCGGACTGTGTTGCAATCATAGCAAGACGCTCAACTCCGAGTCCAAGATTCATAACTGGAACACCTATGCCGTACTCTGCAAGAGCTAATGGAGAGTACAGACCAAATGTCGCAACTTCTACCCATCCATGCGTTGGATGACGTGCATAGACTTCTGTTTGTGTATCTGGCATGTAATATTTCGAGCGTTTATCATCTGGCTGGAAACGAAAATCAGTGAATCCAAACACTTCTAAAAGTGCTCGTGAAACAGCTTTTCCATCATCAAGAGTCACATCTTCTCCTGCAACGATACAGGATGCAGAGTGATATGTCATAAGTCGCTGAGCATCTTCAGCCTGTTCTCTTCTAAAACAGCGATCAACAGAGAATTGTTTAATTGGAAGCTCTACTCGATCCCATACTGCACCAAGTGTCATAAACCAACCACTCGTCATATGAGAACGAAGTGTTTGACGAGAGGATTGAGGAGCAAGATCTCGAAATTCTGGGAAGACCTGATCAAGGATCTCGATTATTTTTGTATCGTCACAATGAAGAACGGAAGCGAGTTCATGCACGAGTTCATCACCGTCAATCTCTCCTTTTTTGTATCCGTGCAGCGTTGCGCGGAACTTTTCTTCCTCTGTAGAATCAAGAGACACTCCAATTATGGATTCAATTGATTTAAACTGTTCATGACTGATGCCAACATTTGGTCGAGGAAGCCCTCCAAGATAAAAAACTCGATCCAACACCGCCATTGCTTCAGGCCCAAACTGGCGGTACACGTCTTGTTCATCAATGATTATCGGATTTTCAGCCTCATCAAATCCGATAGAAAGGTATGTTTCACGTAGTTTTTGAATCGTTTCAAAAACGGGATGAGAACGAGCCTGTCGATATGCAGATTGAGGATAGCGGCGCATTTGAAGTGGCTCTGTAAGAATAGTTGGACCGGCATGCCAAGCCTTTTCAAATTGTTCCGAGTCGCGTACTTTGAATTCTTCAGGATTAAATCGCATAATGTGGCTCCACAGGAAATAGGTATGAGTCTTATATATACTATGTATTCTTTCGTTGAATGTAGGAAAAATGCTTTTTATATGACCTACAGGCAATCAGATGCATAGATATATGAAAGCAACCTAAATCAATGCATGGATATCTGTGATGACAGAGAAAGTAAAAGTATTTTGAGGCCAATCATCCTTTTTACTGCGATTGTTATTGGATTGTGGATTGTGCATCTCATGACCCCAATCATCTTACCTCTGTTGTTTGCAGTCTTAATTGCTATTATTTTCACTCCACTGATGCATTGGTTTATAAAAAAGGGATGTGGAAATGCATCAGCACTGATCTTAACCGCAACAAGTGTGCTCTTTTTATTTGTGGGACTTGCTGGAACGGTTGGATATTCGTTTTCACGCCTTTTTGCTTCTTTTCCTGAATATGCAGATGATATTGAAATGCAAATGGAGCAGATTTCAGCATATATTTCTCCTGAGATAATGACAATGCTGAATGAGTACATAACATCAGCCTTTGATATGGCTCAGATAGTGAGCATTTTAGCGAGGACCGGAGCTTCGATTACAGAATTAATTATTACAGCGTTTATTATTATATTCCTTGCTATTTTTATTCTGTATGAGATCTTAACGCTGCCATTACGATATAAAGGAGAAAATGGTGTTGTTCCAGAAGTAATCTCCCATGTATCGACACTGTTTACTCAACTGATAGATTATATGGTTGTGCGTACGAAAATAAACCTCATTACTGGGCTAGGAACGATGATTGGGTTGTATATCATTGGTGTTGACTTTGCCCTTCTGTGGGGCATTTGTGCCTTTATTCTGGCATACATTCCATACATTGGATTTACAATATCTGTCATCCCTGCTGCAATTCTTGGCTTTATACAATTTGGCGTAACTGGCGTTATTTTGGTTATCATCATATTCTGTGTTGTAAATCTCCTAACAGATATTTTACTATTTCCTTATGTTGCAAGTGAAGATCTTAACCTCTCTCCATTTGTCGTATTTGCGTCTGTATTCTTTTGGTCATTTATTCTTGGACCTTTTTCATCTCTTATTGCAGTGCCAATCACGATGGGCATCAAGATCTTTTTGGAACAATATGATGAGACAAAATGGGTTGCATTGTTTATGAGTGGAAATTCGAGTAAAAAGAAAAGGCGTTTGAAAAGGGGATAGTTGTAAATAAAAGAGAATAACTTCTATGTTGTTCAATATTCTTCTGTACGTGAAACATTTGGGTTATTTAAAACGTCCTGGGACCAGGCCACAGAAGGTAATTTGTTTGAACTGAATGATGCAAGTGGCATATAATTTGCTTTCTCAGTATTTCACCAATAAGATACAATAAATCTATTACGACAGAGTGGAGATTAATGGATGAATTATATTGTGTGAGAGTGACGATAAAAAACTGAAGAAAAATTAACTCACTCCTTGACTGCTGAAACGACAAAATTACTACACTTTTACCTTATCTTTATCAAGACATATAAAAATTAGGAAAAAAATTGAACGTTGATTCACTGTGCCATTAATTCTAAGTGTAGCGACGTAAATAAAGTGGTAGTTACGGAAAAAATGGAGGTTGTATCATTCTTCACGTAATGCTCTTATATTAATTTATTTTTGATTCTACATAGATATAGCCTATTTTCGTCTCTGTTCCGGACTGGTCATCCTTTACTCCTGTGAGTGAGACAGTGTAGAGGCCAGGCATGGTGTATCTATGCGAAACAGGCTGAACGGTCTCATTACTTATTTTCGTTGTTCCATCTCCAAAGTCCCAGACCCAGGTATATGGTTCATCTGGTTTTGTACCAATGAAACTTGGGGTGACCACAACATCTTGTGTAACAATTACTCTGCAAGGCGTTTCATTTTCTTTGCAAACATTAGCAGTGAAATCGACACGAATCTGATTTGGACGCTCTTCTCCAACTGCTACGATCTCATAATTTTGGTACACAGTAAGACTGATGTGCTTATCTTCTACAGCTTTAGGTCTTGAGACTCCATTGACCCGTACATCCGTAAGATTATATCCTGGTCTTGAATCAAAGATATAACAATTTCTGCACCTGCATCAACTTCCCACGTGTCTGTTGGGACTGCAATTGCTCTCTTATCATCCCTAGATATAATTGTGAACTTGGGATTAACATCATAGATCTCGCGTAATGTTCCATCAGAATAGTATATGGCATTACCAGTGTACTCACTACCCTGGTATTGGAATGTGTATGGATAAGGCTGTCTTTCGCCATCAGTCAGATCAGGTGCAGCTGTGCTGAGGTCTTCTGTCCGTCCCCATGCAGTAATTGTTCCACCTGTTGGAAGTTCGGAACCTTTCCAAATACCATATGCATGACCTGAACCCCAAGCAGTAACTGACCAGAATTCGCCGTCTACTATCTCACCATCATTCTACAAAACAACCCAGCGGCCTTTTGCGTGTTTTTTGACCATTTCCATGAGGTAATCGTGTCTGATGTTGTCGAAAAGAGCCTTAATATCGAATTCCAATATGAAGTCTTTTCTCCAACATCTTTCCCTTGTGGCTACTAACGCCTGTTTCACCGACTTGTTTGGGCGGTATCCGTAGGAGTCCTCATAGAAGAGAGGATCTACACATGGCTCAAAGTAAATAATTGGTGTACGGCTAAACCCTGTCATGCGAGAAAGAGCACGAATTGAAACACCTTCTGCACAAGATTTCGCAAGAAATTCAACAACAGAGTGATCAAGGCGAGAGTGAGATAAAGGAGTATGTCTTGTCTCAACGAAGTATTTTCCGCAATGAAAACAGTAATATCTTTGATTACCTGTAGAATTATGGCCATTTCGGCGTAGTCTCTTGCCGTGTGCCACGAATGCAAGCCAAGCAGGGGAATAGACGGAATGCAAGTGAATGAACTTAGAGACATACCTGAAATTTTTTATTTTTCGGCGGGAAATAAGGTGTTAAGGACGCCTGCAATGAGGGAATTCTCAATCCAAGAGAGATAGGCCAAAAGAAGACCAGAGTCAAGGGAAATAGAGTCATCTCCAGAACATTTATGCAATGCCAAATTTTGTGACATACAAGAAATAGTATATCATTTAGTTATATATGGAAAAGCTCGGCAATTGACGTACAACGATGGAATTTACATAATAAACAAAAAAAGGGAAGAGTTATATGAAAATATTGTAACTGGACAGCCTCGATTTTATCTAATTAAAAGTGCAACATAGAGATTTCACACAGTATCCGACTGCAAAGCAGGTCAGTCAAAATTTTGAATGCGAAAGTTTTACACATTGTGTGCATCGTATGCCAAGCATTGGTGATGACTGACCACAAACCTTCCTCCTCATCAGCATCATATAAAGCTAGACTCTATAACAGATTGAAACACAATAAGTACTATGACAACGCTCGCCCTCTATGGTGTAGGGGCTATTGGTGGGGGCATTGCCCAGATCGTAAATGCATCCAACATCGTTGATACCATTCTTATGTACGATGCAGTCGCACCTTTTTTGAACGCACAAAAGCTGGATCTCATGCACGCTGGACGTGATACTGATATCTCAACAGACCTCAATGAGTTTGCAAATAGCGATATTTGTGTCTTTTCTGCTGGCACAGCAAGAAACCCAAATATCAAAACACGAGCAGATCTCCTTCAGGCAAATATTCCAGTAGCTCATGAATTTCTCGACCATATGAAGGGATTTGATGGGATCCTTATTACAGTCAGCAACCCAATGGATGCATTAAACTACTTCTTTTCAAAGGAATTAGGATTAGAACGTAGCCATATCATTGGATTTGGAGGGCAAGTTGACAGTGCCAGATTTACATGTGCTCTTCAGGAACGTGGAATTACTGAAAAAGGATATGTAATTGGCGAGCATGGAGAACATCAGGTTCCAGTGTACTCACGATTGCATGCTACCCTCACAGATGAGAAGCGAGAAGAGATTCTAACCGAACTTCGTGGTGCCAGTATGAAAGTCATTGAAGGCAAAGGTGGAACCGTATTCGGCCCTACAACACATGTCGCAGATCTCATTCATGCAATCAGCACCGATCAGAAAATAGATACCACCTGTTCTGTAGCAGTAAATGGTGAATATGGCATTGAACACTGTTCCATCGGAGTTCCAGTCACTGTGAATAAAAACGGAATTTCAGCAATTCATGAATGGAAACTTGATGTATCAGAACAGACACAACTTCACAGTGCAGCAGACTTCTTGCAGGAACTCTGTCGGAATCTATAATGGCTGATGGGGGAACTGCTTTGTCAAGTGGGGGTATGCAATCTTCTCTGCTTGGATTTGAACCTGGAGATGGGCAAAAGCAGGAAGAAGAACAAAGATCAAATTCAAGCGAACTCCATCTTTCAGTACAGCAAGTAGAGTACAGCACACAGGGTGCTGAGACCATTATTCATTTTTTTGGACGTGATGAGTCGAGCAAAGCATACCATATTCAGATCACAGGTTTTCGTCCGTATTTCTATGCACCAATCCCCCAGGTTGACAATAAAAAACTTCCAACACAGATAGTAGATATCGATCCTGGTACGTACCACACGATTCAAGGGATGGAAGTTCGAAAATTATACACAGCCAGACCAACTGATGTAAGAGATATACGACACCAATTCACTCATTATGAAGCAGACATCCCGTTCGCTACACGTTATGTTATCGATCAGCATATCACAAGCGGCATTCGTTTCCCTCTTGATAAAGCGAAATTGCTCGACTCTCTGTATGAAATACCATATAAGGACATAACGCCATGCGAGATCATAACACCATCTCGGTACTGTATTTTAGATATTGAATGTGAAGATGAACGTGGTGGCCTTCCATACCCAGAGCGTGATAGCATCATCTGCATTACCTGCTGGGACTCGTTTGATGATGAATATACCTGCTTTCTCGTTCAAAACGAAAGTAAAACAATCCCATCAGAATATCCTATCGAAGCTGCGGTAAAAACAGAACTCCCTGTTCATATCAGAGTTTTTCAAACTGAAAAAGAGATGCTGGTTTCTTTTGCAGAGTATATCAAAGAAAAAAATCCTGATATTCTCACCGGCTGGAACTTCACTCAGTTTGATATGCCATTCATCTCAGGCAGAATCAAAGAAGTTGGACTTGCTGGAGACATTCTCGCACGAATGACTGGCTCATCAGAACGTTCTTCGATACGTGGACGAGTTTCATTTGATCTCTTAGATGCATATAAGCGAATGCAGTCATCAAAGCTTGAATCATATCGGCTGGATGCAGTAGGAAAGCATGAAGTTGGCGATGTGAAAGCATTTCATTATGAGATCGGAATGACCTCCCGATTCTGGAAGACAGATCATGCAAAACTTATCGAATATAACCTCAAAGACGTAGAGCTCTGTGTAAAGATCAATCGAAAGAACAGTATTATCGAATTTTATCAAGAAATTGCACGATATGCAGGCTGTCCACTTGATCGAACCCTGAACAGTTCCCAGGTCATTGATATCTACGTACTCCGTAAAGCACTTAATCGCTTTGTACTTCCATCAAAGGGATTTGCAGATGCAAATGAGTTTGAGGGCGCCACCGTATTTGAACCAAGTAAAGGACTTCTTGAGAATGTGGTGGTACTGGATCTAAAATCACTGTACCCAATGGCCATGATGACGATCAATGCATCTCCTGAGACAAAATCTGCTGACGGGGAGTTTGTTGCTCCAAATGGTATCCGCTTCAAGAAAGAACCAGATGGCCTGACCAGGAGCATCATCAGTGAACTATTGAAAGAACGTGATGACAAGAAAAAAATCAGAAATACATTCGATTTTGGGTCTGATATGTATCATCTGTATGATATGCAGCAAAATGTTATCAAAGTCATCATGAACTCGTATTACGGAGTGAGTGGGTATGCTCGCTTTAGACTATATGATCGCGATATCGGCTCTGCTGTGACTTCAGTCGGGCGTGCGATTATCAGTCACACTCGAGATACGGTTGAAAAGATGGGATATCATGTTGTATATGGTGATACTGATTCGTGTATGATTCAACTTCCTACTGCAGATCTTGATCAGACGATCGAGCGTGCACAAGAGATTGAATCGGTTTTGAATAAGAGCTACGACACCTTTGCAAAAGGCGTGCTCCACGCTGATCATCATTACTTTTCGATTAAGTTTGAAAAGGTGTATCAACGCTTTTTCCAGGGCGGCAAGAAAAAGCGGTATGCAGGAAATCTCGTCTGGAAAGAAGGACAATCTGTTGATGAGACTGATATGGTTGGGTTTGAGACGAGACGCAGTGACTCGCCAAAACTGACACGAGAAGTGCAAAAAGAGATGATGGAGATGATTCTTCGAGGAAGTGATCTGAATACAATATTTTCAGATGTGAAAACCTATCTTGGAGATGTCATTAAAGCATATCGTGCAGGGAAATACCCACTTGATGATATTGGAATTCCTGGAGGTATTGGAAAGAATCTTGACTCATATGAGAGTGATGATGCACATGTTCGTGGTGCAAAATATGCAAATGCAAATCTTGGTACGACATTTACAAGAGGAAGTAAGCCGAAGCGAGTGTATATCAAACAAGTAAAGGGTACGTATCCAAAGACTGATGTTGTCTGCTTTGAGTATGGTGATCTCCTGCCATCTGAATTTGTTGTGGACTTCGAGATCATGCTTGATAAAACAATCAAACAACCAATATCACGAATTATTGAGCCTATCGGATGGACATGGACCGATGTAGATCCATCAAGAACAACGCTTGCAGATTTCTTCTAAGCCATCCTATAACCAGAAATACCCTGCATATGTCAAAGAATCCATTTCACGTTATGATTATCCCTACACTCGGATGCCCAGCAAATTGTGCGTACTGCTGGAGCTCAGATGAGGACTCACCAGTGATGAAAAAAGAGACGGTATCAGCTATCGTAACCTGGCTCCAGGGTACATGGGATGGACCCGTAACATTTACATTTCACGGTGGAGAGCCTTTGCTTGCAGGATATGATTTTTTTTCATATGCCCTACCTCTTTTATCGGAAGGATTTGCAGATAGGCAGGCTGAGTTTGCAATTCAAACAAACCTCTGGTTGATGACGCCAGAACTTGCAGAGTTGTTTGCAAAGTATCATGTTCCAATCGGTTCAAGTATCGATGGACCACAGGAGATCACAGACAGTCAGCGTGGAGAGGGATATTTCAAGCGAACGATGCAAGGATATCAGATATCGTGTGATCATGGTTTATCTGTTCGCTTCATCTGTACGTTTACTTCTCGTTCTATTGCACATAAAGCAGAAATTGTGCAATTTTTTGCAGAGCATGGATTCCCATTAAAACTCCACCCTGCACTCCCATCCATAAAATCAGATACTCCTTCAGAGTGGGCTCTTGAACCACAGGAATATGGAGATCTTTTATCGTACCTGCTCGATGTCCAACTTGAACATCTGGATGAGATGATAATTATGAATATTCATGATCTCTGCCGCTCTACCTTTACGAGACATGGATCTGTGTGCACATATGCTGACTGCATGGGATATACATTTGCAATAGGGCCGGATGGGAGTATTTATCCCTGCTATCGATTTATTGGAATGCCTGAGTTTGTTATGGGTTCTGTGCATGATTCGCCACAACCAACTCGCGAAGATCTGATGAATTCTCCTGCTGGAGTTGTCATTGAATCATTTCGAGGTGTGGTAGATACACAGTGCAAAGAATGTAGGCATATCTCATCTTGTCGGGGTGGGTGCCCATATAATGCCATTGTTCCAACGGATGGAAAGATGGAAGGAGTAGATCCATATTGTGATGCATATAAGCAAATTTTTGATGAGATAACTGATCGTTTAGATGCAGAACTGTATACACCTGAGAAACGTTCCAGAAGGGAACGACGTAAAGGAAAAGTGGGGATTCAAGGGTTAATTCAGAGACTTCAATGACGATTAAACACCATTAATAGAAGTCGGTTTGTTCTTTGTTTATAGCCCTGAAGGAAGAGCATCGGTATTGACCGGGTGTTAAATAATGCCTGTGTGCAAGGAGGAGACATCTGGGTAATCATACCTCCGACAGGATCAGTTGCCATTGGAATTCGGGATGCAATTGAACTTCCGCGTGGTGGTAATATAACGGCCTGGGCTCCAACACGTGATCAAGCCATTGGTATTCAAACGCAAAAATTCCCAAATACGGGTGAAATAGACCCATATAAATTTGATGATTTTCGTGGAATCCATTACCATGGGAATGCAATCCTGTACCCCAATGAGGAGTCTTGGACCATTCGAAGGGTTTATGAGACAACAAGCTACATCATCATTACCCCAGAAGTAACGAAAGGAGCACTGATCGCCCCTGACAAAGAAACGCACGTCTTAAGAGATCGTCGTACACTTGTCCCGATATCATTTGACTCATTCCCCGGATATGAACTAACATCTCTTTTCATCAACCATCACGATATGTCAGACAGGATCCCAGATGGGTACACTCTACTTCGCGCAATTATACTCGTTACTGGCATAACATCTTAATACTATGAGTTTTATAAATACATGCCTTTATTTCCAAAGGGGAAATGGAATCGTGATCCGTATTATTTTACTGAGGATGAAATAAAACAACTTCGTCATGAGACAAAAAAGTATCCTCATCCAAGGGTTAGACTAAAAATGCATTGCCTTCTTTTAAAATCTCAAGGCTTATCTCATCAGGAAATCGGCAAAATAACTGGCATATGTCAAGATACCTTGCGCACCTACTTTGAACAATACATAGCAGGTGGTATTGAAGAACTGAAAATTGTTA
>Ga0209737_10003059_pt1 | contig 11677 bp, 7 predicted proteins | sample TergutCu122P3_FD_187284 | JGI IMG/M metagenome (GOLD analysis project Ga0209737, IMG submission 187284) | Cubitermes ugandensis P3 segment gut microbial communities from Kakamega Forest, Kenya - Cu122 P3 (SPAdes) (version 2) | ecosystem: Host-associated > Arthropoda: Insects > Digestive system >...
TAGAGGATGTTAGTATTGATGAGGATTTGGAGGTTATTGATGAGAATTCTAGAAATTCAGCTGAACAGATGGTAAAGAAACTTACCTTCTTGATTCAAGAAAAGGATACTCAAATTGAAGAAAAAACGCTTGAGATAAAGACTCTGGAATGAAAGATTGAAGAAATAGAAGAGTCCAAAATAATGAGTGATTCTTCGTTAGCGAAGGGGGATATAGAAGAAAGGAATCGTTTAGAGAGAGAACTTGAAGCCTTAAAAAATCAGCAAGCTGAGTGGGATAATGAATATAATGATAGTAATCATAGGATGTTGAAACAAAAAGCTGAAAATGCTGATCGTGATACAGAAATTAGAGCTGAGTTAGTACTTCAAGAACGAGAGAACCTTTTGGCGAATGATGATATGAAAGCATTGATAGCAAGAATCGAAGAGACGATTGAAAAAATTGATGAAGAATGGTTGAAAAATATAAATATCAATAATTTGGATGAGGTTGATTTGGATGCTATAATAGCTGATCTTCAACCAAAGTATAAGAAGAGATGGGAAAAAGTTTTAAATGTCCTCTGAATTGGTACTGGAACGTCGTTAGTGGCGGCTTCTTCGTGAGTTGGATTAGGACAATTGTGACTCTATTTTGCGGGGGATAAAATGACTAATGAAGGTGCGATAGCGATGATGATACTGGGAGCTATCTTGGGAGGAGGAGCCTATCTTCATAATATCAAAAAATTCAAGCAAAGTGCTAAACATGAAGCCACGCTCCATTCGATGCAGGGGAAAAAGAATTTTCCATGGTATAAAGCAACATTTTCCAAGAGGACTGCAGGAGCTTTAGTTTTGATGGGTATTTTATGGTTTGCTGATTCGAGTGCAGTAGGAACTCTAGTACAGTGAAAAGCAAAGAAGGATAAAACTATTGCTCAAATTGAAGCTACTCAGGCACAATATGAACATCGTAGAGGGGACTTCTATAGGTATTTAGATAATTTACAAGTTCAGAATCAGAGAGATTTTGTTGATATTCTTTGAAAAGAAGAGAGGGGAGAGCTTAATAATCAGGTAGGAAGATGACCAAGATGGAATGAACAAGAACGTATTAGAAACACGAGCTTTCAACAGGCTAATAGAACTTTAGATCAGCAACAGCAAATACCCATAGGAGATATTTCTGTGAAAGATGGAGAGACTATTTATCGAGATGAAGTTTGACCGTTTGGTTCGGAAATTGGGTCAAGATGGCATGGAGCAGAATCAGTTTTACCAAGTACTTCTCTCAAATTACTTCATTTTATTAGTAGTGTTGGAACTACTATCGAATTAGATATTGATAATATTCGTGGGTATGTGGACATGTACAATACGAATATTGAAAATATTCAACAAGAGCTTAGTAAAATGGGAAGTAATGTAAAATTAGAAACGTTTGATGTGCATGAAGTAAATAAGAAAATTGATGAGCTGAGAAGTGATGGATATAAGATTATTAAAGAATTAGAAAAAATAGAGACCTATACAGACATAGTTAGTATGTCGAAATTTGTCCTTGATAATATGGCAGACGGTGGTATGAATGCTATTCTGTTTGGATTGTTAGTGATTTGACTATTGTTGCTTCTGCATGGAACAGCACCTGCAATAGATATGGCAAGAACCAAAAAAAATCTGAAAAAGCAGGTAGATTTCATTAAGCAAAGAGTTACAGCGACCAGAGAGCCATGGCTTGAGAATATGGTAGAAAAAGTTTTCCCAGTTATAGAGAAAACTGAATTAGGACAAGAACTTTTGGTGGAAGAAGGACATTATACTCCAGAACAGCTTTATAATTATCTTAATAATTATCAAAAATTCTGACAGATAGAACCGGGAAATAGAGAAAAGACAAAACAATTGAAAAATGAAATTGAAAATAAATTAGGAAGATATCTTACGGTGAAGGATATTTTCTGAGGGATTGATCCTAATCAATGGAGGGAAATTGATAGAGAAGTAGGAACCGCTATGAGGATGAAACCAAGTCTTTTCTATAAAGCATATTTGACTCATAAACCGACTAAAGAGGCAAAATTAATTTTTATGGCGGCCTTACTTGAAAAATCTCCGACCTTTAAGGTCGTCCTCTTTAACCGTGTAGGTGAATAACATTTTCTCTTTAATTATTCAATTCTCGCTCTACTACTTTTAAATACTTTGAAAAAATTCAGTCTTTTTTGCTTTCTCCTGTCCAAACTTCGTTTGCATATCCCTCAAAGAAATACTTTGGAGCAGCGGGAGAGATTTCTCCGTAAACGGTTCCTCAGCTGAGTCCGTTATAGAGTGCGGCAAATCTTCGTAAGTCAGTATACTTCGCTCCTGTGTAGCTTAGGTCGATACTGAGATTGTCGTTAGCGTTTCTTTCATTATATCGATTGATTTTGTTTTGGGAAAAATCTAAGAAGTCTTGTACGGTCTGCAGGAATAGTGTTTCAGTAATTTCTCCTGATCCGTAGTTTTTGCTCGTGATTTGGAATGGTCCATTTCCGTTTCTGGGGAGGAGGTATCCACAGGTGGATTCTCTGTATCGCACTGCGATGGTTAATGCAGTTGGGAAGTTATTTGCAAAGCTCATGTTATCGGTGGTGTTGTATCGTCCTAGGCAATTATTGTAGATCTCTTGATCTAGGAGAAGGTTGTCTTTATAGGTATCAAAAAAATCAGATTTATATTTTCTGCTTTGCTGTTTAGCGATATTTTTTTGGATAGAAAATTGACTGTATGCAAAATCCCTGAGGTTCGTGAGGAGGTAAGAAGTTCTGTCGACCTCCCCTGACATGGAGGCAAACACTTTTTGGAGTTGGGCGAATTGTTGGTAGTAGGATCGTAGATCCTGGTTGGAAACGGTGGAGAGGACGTTTTTGATGTTGTTGAGTTGTTTGGTATCGCTTTCGTTTGGGGTATAGGCAAAACTGGTTCCTACGAGAGCTAAAAGGCTGCATCATAACAAAAACTTTTTCATGGCATTGGTGAGGATAAAAGGATGATTACCTTTACCATAGAAAAAGTTTGAGGTATTGCAAGAATTAGTTGCTATTGAGAGAATTTTTAAGTTCATTCCAGCCGTTTGGTTGAGGAATTCCTTCTCTTCAGAACTCATTTCGATACGTTTTGATTTTCTCGTTGCTGTTGAAGAATGTTTCTAGTCTTTGGTTTTTGTCTTTATTGTTAATTGTGCTATCCCAATCAGTCTGTCGTTTATTGAACGGGTTTTCTGTATTTTTGATTGTTTTGTCCATCCACTCAGAAAACTTCTCTATCCGTATTTGATCTTTGAACGAGAGTCTTTTAGCCTCTATTTCTTTCTCTTCATTTTCGATAGATATCTCCTTTGCTTTATTAATGAAGTATCTAGGACGGTCAGGGTTAATGGAAGTGTGAAGTTGATGGCTATCAGAGCTATCTAGTGCGGATACCATTCCTCACATTCACCATGCTTTTAAAATTGGGTTTGCGATACTCTTTATTTGTTTTTTTGTTGTTTCGTTCATTTCTGTTATTTGTGCATTTTTCATTTTCTGGAACATGTTATCATTTCCAGCGACGGTATTATAGGAAAGTCCGGTGCCTGGGATGATAGGAATGTTTTTTGCCAATCCTCCTACATCTTCCACTTTTTTAGTTCGATTTTCTGTGAATTTATCGATACCTTCTATACCTGTTTTTGAGGTAAGAGCTAGTTTGACGATAAATCGTATGAGGACCAGGACGATGATTCCGATCAGCATATCTAAAAAGCTTTTATTGGCTTCTTTTAGTATGATACTTATATTTTCGGTTTCTATAGAGGTATCATACGTAACGTTGGGTATACCTGGCGTAGTCTCTGTTTTGTGTTCCTTACTTTCTATCGTAGTTCCTGGTCACATTTCGAAGCTATGTTGTTTTGTATCTACGGCATTTTTGAGGAATACGGAGAGGAGTAATGCGATTGAGATTCCAAACGTGATAATAACAGGTTTAAAAGCTAGATTTATGAATCCTTTTATATCTAATCCTTTCATAATTCCATCCGTCAGTTTTTTAGTGTCGATTTTTTCACTTGTGCCTATGTGTTCTAAGCAGAACAGAAGAACTATGAGAGGAGACAGGATAATAAAAAGCCATAAGTACAGTATTCTCATAAAGGCGATAATACAGAGGAAAAACATTGCAATAGAGTACACTATGGTTTCTAGTCCACTAAGTATGAGTTTAGTTAATGCGGAGATGGGATGTTCAATATCGAAGGTGATATCTTGGTTTATTTGTAAAATTCCCATTCCGATATAGATGAGAGGTCCTGCTAGATGGTTCTGGTTGGGGAGTAGAGAGTCAATCAGATTTTCTTCTGGTATTCCTGTAGCTTTTACATAGTCTTTCTTTGCGTAAATCTGTTTATTATTTCCGTCTGATGGGAATACCGTAATTTGTAATGTGTTTTCTGTTTTTTTCTTTTCTGCAGTTAGTCCTAGTTCTTGGAGAAAAGGTGCTTTTTTAAATTTACCGTAGAGATCATCACTACCTCCGATGATTTGTGAAGGGATAGCTCCTACTGCTGCAGTTGCAATGGTGGAGATATCGAGAGTGGCTGCGGTCAAAAATCGGCTGGATTGGATTGCCACTCCGGCGACCAGAATTTTTACGACGATTCCTTTCATCATATTTTCTGGTGTGGTTTTGAAGATTAGAGTCCTGAAAAGGTAGAAGAGGAATAAAAATCAGAGGAGAAAATTACTGATATTTTTGATCATATTTCGGCAGATTCGGAGGAAGCTATCGATTCCTAGAATTTCTCCGTACACTCGGCTATTGGTGAGTAAATTTCCTGCAATATATGCGAATGGTATCCATGCCCATGAGAGGATACTAAGGATCAAATTGAGCATTAGAGTAGCTTCTTGGAGGGTTTCTTTTGCTGCTCCATTAATAGCAAAAGCAGGACTGAAACAGCAGAATGTGAAGAGTCCTAGGAAGATAAGTGTTTTGATGAGGGTTGTTTTTTTCATGAGTGATAAATAGTTTTAATGATTTGAATTAGTTAGCCGGTAGTTGTTGGTGTCGTAGGTTTTGTCTCCTCCTTTTTCTACTCTGTTTTTTCTTCTAATTTTCGTTGTTCCCAGTTAATTGTGTAGGTTTTTTTCTCATTCTTATCATTAGTAAGTTGTCGTTCTATAGGTTTTCAGTCTTTATCTTTTCGAAGCTGTCCTTTATATATTTCTTCTTTAGGATTATTTTTACCTATTATTCTCATTAGCTCTTTAAAGTCTTTTTCTGTTGTAATCTTTTTGGCATTATCGACAGCTTTACCTACTAACTCAGCATATTTCTCTTTTGCATCATCGGTTGGAGTGATATTTTTTCCTAAGAGATGGAGGAGATGATTTTGATTTTCGATTATATCGTTCCCTTTGAGTTGGAGGTCATAGCTTTTACCTTCGGAGTTTGTATATCTTGTTGTTAATTCTGTATTTCTTGTCTGATATTTGTTGTTAGTCAATTGTTCATAATATTGGTCTAATTCTCCGGTAGTGAGGCCATTAACGGCACTTGTTGTTCTTGCGTTAGCATCTGTAGATTCCAGTGGGTATGCTTTTTCAAAAGCGGTTCCTTCGAATAATTTTGTTATTTGTTTATTATTTTCAGCTCGTTGTTTTTGTTTGATGCTATCGGTAATTTTATCAAATGTTCCACCAATAGCATTGATTCAAACTCCTCATGTGCTTGTTGGGATGATAGGTATATTTCCGAGCCGTTGTTTTGCGAGTCCTTGTGCACTTGATTGTAGTTTTCCTCCTATCTTTTTTCCAATCTCATTCATCTTAATTGCCCAGAAGAGTAAGAATCGAGAGAGTGCGACTCCTGCGATAATAGTGATGAGTTTTGCTATATTTACCGCACCTCCTTGGATGTTGATATCGATGATTCCCAGGATGTCTGTCGATTCCGTATAGATATTGCTTTGAGCGATATTGATGATGATCTCCAAAAATACAGTAGATAGACTGACAGCAAATCCGATAAGTACAGGAGCTAAGAGAAGTTTAATGATATTTTCTATTTTTAAATGTTCCATGCTATTTTTTAATTTTTCTTCAAATCAGAACACTTTCATGATGATGATGATAGGTGATAATGCGATCACGATTCGCAGGATTCCAATTCTAAAAACGAGTACTACTACCAATGCGACGAGAGGAATAAATAATGCTGCACAGTAGAGACCATTCGTTAATGCTCTGAGAAATCAGCTACTACTATTACTTGCTTCTCCAAATCAGAATTCTCCAGATCCTAAATTAAGGAGACTTCCGTACATGGTTCCAAACACTCCTACGTAGGATTTGGATCTATCTAGTAAGTCGGAGAGAGTGGAGAGTTTGTTTGCATTTCCTGTTCCTCCCGCAAGTTTGAATAGATTTTTGTCTAGTCCGATTTCTCCTCCTCCGGTGGCAGTGATTGGATTCTTAATAACGATGGCTCCAGTCCCTTCTTTGAAGATTTTTGTTGATGGAGGTGCTATTTGGAGGACATTACCCTCCTTTATCTTTTCCGATATGGTGGTTGTGCTGTTATCCCCTGAAGAGATAACTTTTCGATAATTCTCCAATATGCTTGTGTGATTACTCTGTGCTGTGGCTCCATTTCCTTCTGCATCCCCATATCCTTTTTTATATCGGTATACATCTCCGTAATAATGGCAAACATTTTCTATAGTACCAGTTCGTCCGCTTTTCTTTTCGTAGTATAGGAGAGACTTTCCTATGATGAGGGATTCCGTTCATGATGCTGTTGTTCATTTGAAAAGTCTCACTTCACAAGGGGATATATTTCCAACAGGGCTAGTCCTGATCAGCTGAGACTTGTTCTCCTCTTGCATACCTATGTAAATTTCTCGTCCTAGGGTATAGGGGTTGGTTTCACTTCGTTGGTTCCCGTTACTTCATTTGTCTCCTAAAATACTGAGAGGTACTCCTCCCACTCCGTAGGTTGCGATGGTTGAAATATCCACTGCTGCGGCTACTACAAATCGGCTTGCCTGGATGAGGACTCCCGCGATGAGAGTATTTGTGACTACTTTTTTTGTATCGCTTCCTTTGCCGTCCGCTAGGCTTTTAAGGAGGAAAAAGAGAAACAGAAATCAGAGGAGAAAGTTTGCGATATTTTTTGTAAGATTCCAGATATTTCGCAGTGCAGCATCAAATCAAAAAACACTCCCATAGACCATGGAGTTGTCCATAGCATATCCTGCCACCACGAGCAAGGGCATGATGAGAATATAGAACCATTTCCCCAATTCATCAAGTAGCTGTTTATTTTTATCGAGAGTAGCTTGAAATGTTGTACTTGGGTCTTCAGCAAAGGTTTGGTTGATGCTCGTAGTTCCTCAGAATAAAAAGATATGAGCTATCCCTGCTACGAGTCCCAGATAGATGAATTTTTTCAAGCTGTGCATTATTTTTTTTAGAGTATGCGACATGTTTTGTTGTTTTTGAAAAGGAGTTAAAAAAACTACCTCTAGTATAGTCCAAATTCTTTATAACATCAAACAAATCAGGATTTTTTCTCTCTTATCAGTTCCTTTATTTTTTATTTGTGATATAATATAAAAAAAAGATGCCGGGGGCATCTTCGGTTATTTTCGGAATGACTTACAATGTGGCAGTGGTTACCCAGCCTCACTTTTTACATCCGTTCAGCTTTTCCAGCTCTTCTGCTTTTTTCCAGTAAGCTGCTTTGATATCCGTATAGTTTCCTATATTCCACCCTTCTCCGATTCCTTTGATTACGATATAAGTATCACAAGAAATCTGTTTGTTGGCTTCCGTGGTTTTTCCAATCATTCTTTTTTCGTAAGCAGTTCTGAAATAAGGATATGCTGCGTTATTTTTTGCTACATAAGTGAAAGTGATATCGGTTTTTTGAGAAAGAGGGATTTCATTGGAGTCGATGATATGTTTTAGAGCGTCTCACATGGTTACATTTTTTGTGATTCCTGTAGGAGTGATGGGATCTTCTGTTGATGGGGTAGGAGTGGTAGGAGTATCCACTGAAACAGTATTCTCTATTTGTGTTTCCTCTCCTGTGATGAGAGATCCTGTTCCTTCAAAAATATACTCATCTATTTTTTCTGGAGTAGTGTCTTGTTTTGGTTGTTCGATAGTGATAGGTTCTTTATAGAAAGGGAGTTGGTTGAGGTATTTTTCAACGACATCGTCTCTATCATAAAAATATAATGCTGTATATCCACCAGCGAGTAGAACGAGTAGGAGATAGATTCGCATGGAGGCTAACCTACTTGATGTATCAAATCCTTTAATGTCTGCTAGTTTTCCCAAGATAATAAATAGGAGAAACCCTCAAATGATTGAGAGCAATACGCTTCGATATTCTATGAATTCTACGGTGATGTAGTAGATTCCTATACTTACTCCCAATGTGATGAGTAGGAGTATCCGTTGACCGTAGCCAGCTTTTTTCTTTTTCTTCTTTTTTTCGGGTGGGGTAGTGCTTTGAACGATTTTTGAGATTCCTACGGTTTCTTTTTTTGGTTCGGGTGATTTCTCTGGTTCTTTTTTGATAGGTTCTAGGGGAGCAGGTTCTGTTATTTTAGGAGGGAGAGTTTTGTCTTTTTTCTCTGCTTTTTCTCCTTGTATATTTGGTTGGGTGAAAAGAGCATAGAGAATGCTGATCAGAATGATTGCTCCTGCATTGATTGCTCCTAATTTGTAAAAGAGAGGATCGTTTGATAAATATCCAATAATTACTGCTTGAACAACGAAAAGGTATAAGGAAAAGAGGAAAAATAGGTTCTTTGTCATAGGGTAAACATAACAGATAAAGAAATGATTACTAGGATAATGTAATCAAAGTAATATTCTTTTCAAGACCAAGCTATAAAATTTGCTTTTTAGTGGCCTTTGGAGTAAAATTAGGTGAAGGTTTTATTTCTGCAAGAATATTTGGATGAAAAAACTTCTTATTTGTTTATTGATTTCGAGTTGTTTCCTGTGAGGGATTTCTTTTGTATGAGGAATTTGATGATTTACTGTCACAGAACCAATTTGGACTCAGAATCAGAATCAAGTGCTTGATGTGGATTGGATAGGAGATGATCCCCTTAGAGAAGGGACGTATCGAACCATTAAAAACCCAGACGGTATTGATTCTATTGGAGGTGTGATCTCAGAAAAAATCGATAGTCATACTGGAGCAATGACAAGAACTATGGAATTACTTCAGACTATTATTAATTATGCTCTATGATTATTAGCATTTATTGCGTTGGTATATCTGATTTATCATGGATTCTTGATGCTTTCGGCAGCGGGGGATGATAAGCAATTTGATAAATGAAAATCCTGAATCAAAACTGCAGCCATTGCCTTGATAGGAATAGGAATGTCTCGGTTGATTGTGAGTTTGATTCTTTGGCTTATTAAGCAAATAGCTTCTTAATTTTATCTTTATTATCCCTATTTGATATGAAAAAGTTTATGGTATTGGGTATTGTCTGTGGAGTTCTGTTATCTAGTTTTTCTTTTGCTTTTTATGGACCAAACGGACGAAATAAGCCTCGTTATGAAAACACTGAAGTGATGACAGGTATGAAGTCTACAGAAGATATTGGTTTCCTTATGGCACAAGGGGTGACGGGTACTGGTACGGAACACTCGGATAAAACCTTGTTAAATAGTTTCTTGTCTATGTTTTGATTAAATACCTTTAAAAATAATGATGGTGTTCCCAATGCGTTGGTGTATATCAGATTTATCATAAATCTCTTGCTATGATTAGTAAGTTTTATAGCATTGGTGATGATTATCTATTCTTTTTACTTGATGTTTTTCTCCGAAGATACTCAAGGGATGGAGAGAGTTAAGAAGAATTTGAAAGGTGTGGCTATTGCATTGGTGATATTAGGATTATCTCGGATTATTGTCAGTTTTATTTTCAATTTTTATCAAGACAACTTGAAAAAATCTGTCTCTTCTGGGGGGGGGGAGAAATTATACCATTTGTGTTAGATGAAAACGTTTTAGATTATCTTGAAGAATACAATGATTCCTTGACTGTTCGATAAGAAAAAAATTCAGAAAGTTGCTCCCGATAGTCTCTTTAATACTGAGGCAATGCTTCCTATTTCAGAGATTAAAGATGGGGTGATTATTTTAAAAGATGGGGGATTGAGATCTATTTTGAAAGTGGAATGACTTAATTTGGATCTGAAAAATTATGATGAGCAGCAAGTGATTTTGGAGCAATATAAAAGATTTTTGAATGGATTATCATTTCCTATTCAGATTTTGGTTCGTAATACCTATTTGGATCTTACGGATTATTTGTGATATATTAGAGGAAATGTAGGAGGAATTGAAAATCCTGCTCTTAAAGATCAAGGTCAGAATTATCTTTCTTTTTTGGAGGGTATTGATGCTCAGCAAGGATTGATTTTTGTGAAAGAATTTTATTTGATTGTTCCTTTTTATGAAATGGAACAGGACAATAAGCAAGTGAATAAATCTTGGTGGGATAAGTTTTTAGGGGTATTGAATACCAAGGATGATGTAGAAATGGTAGTGGAGAGATATAGAAAATTTTTAAAGTGACAAAAACAGCTTCAGACTAGAGTGAATGTGTTGGTTGAGGGGTTAGCAGGATTGAGGATTCAGTCGGAGGCTTTAACGACTTCGGAAATTGTTGCCCTCTTATTTCGTATGTATAATCCGATGTTGGATAGTTCTCAAGCGAAGTTTGTTGAATAGGAGACTCTAGGACAACCCCGCTCTTCAGCGGGCTACAGGACAAAGATAAAAGCTGAAAGCTAAAAGCTGAAAGCCTGTCATTGCGAGGACGACGAGCCAAGTTTAGGAGGACGTGGCAATCCAGTCTGGATTCTTCACTGCGTTCAGAATGACGGTAAGGGGCTACTTTAGAAAAATATCATCAATGGTTTGTTTGTATCATAGATTAGAAAGCTGATTGTTGATAAGAGCTATTAGCTCTTTTTTTTTCTTGAAGATCTCTATCTTTAAAGCTTGGTCTTCAGTTTTGATGAATAGTTTCCCATTTCTAACATATCCTTCGATCACTTCCTGCTCCCTTACAATATCTTCATCTTCGCAGTTTCGTGCAGGATTCCCTTTACTTCATTTTTTCTCTAGTTGAAAAAATTCTTTCACGCTTTTTATTGCGATAGTGCCAATCATTTTATTTCCGCGATAGTGTTGAGAGATGCTTTTACGCATAACGTCTAGAATGTCTTTCATGTTATAACATATATGAAATGATTTCGCCTTTCTTGTAATCTCCTTCCAGTTCCACTTGGATGTAGTTTTCGGTTCGACCTCTTCGTTTTCCGTTTCTTTTCTCTTCTATGAGGATTTGATGAGGGATTCCTTTATTAGCTGTAATGAATTTTTCTCTCATTTCATCTCCTTTGGTAATTAACTCTCTTACTCTTGCTTGTTTGGTAGATTGTGTAACCTGATTTGGGTAAGAGGAGGCAGGAATCGTTTCTCCTTTGTGGTGATCGGAGAAAGGGAAGGCGTGGAGTTTCGTGATTCCGTAGGTTTCTATACCATTTAAAGTTTCTAAGAAATCTGATTCAGTTTCTCCTGGGAATCCGACGATGATGTCTGCTCAGATGGAAATAGCCCCCCCTC
>Ga0209737_10003061_pt1 | contig 11674 bp, 14 predicted proteins | sample TergutCu122P3_FD_187284 | JGI IMG/M metagenome (GOLD analysis project Ga0209737, IMG submission 187284) | Cubitermes ugandensis P3 segment gut microbial communities from Kakamega Forest, Kenya - Cu122 P3 (SPAdes) (version 2) | ecosystem: Host-associated > Arthropoda: Insects > Digestive system...
TGCGGGAACTCGCGCGCTGCTCACCTATGAGCGCGCCGACGGCCGGGGCCATTCTCGCCCCGCTGGAAAAAGACCCGGCATTACAGAACGAAATCACGAAATTGCGGGAAGCGGGCGAAGCCGTCATCGATGCGCTGCCCGGCCATGAAGGCACATGGAAAGAAACCGGCTGTGACCGGCAACTGGTAAAACGGGATGGTCGCTGGACGGTCATCGAGCTTTGATTCCCGCCCTGCCGGGCGTGGATTGAAGCATGGAGAGAGAGAATGTCGAAAAATGTAGTGGTCGTAGGCACCCAGTGGGGCGACGAAGGCAAAGGCAAGATCGTTGACTGGCTCACCAATCACGCGCGGGGCGTAGTGCGTTTCCAGGGCGGGCACAATGCCGGGCACACGCTGGTCGTGGGCAAGAACGAATACAAACTCAACCTCGTACCCTCCGGCATCGTGCGCGAGGGCGTGGCCTGCTTCATCGGCAATGGCGTGGTGCTGGACACGCACCATCTCCTGCACGAAATCCGTACGCTGGAAGCAGGCGGTATCGACGTGCGCAGTCGCCTCAGAGTGAGCTTCGGATGCCCGCTCATTCTCGACTACCACGGCGCGCTCGACCGCGCGCGTGAAGCCGCCAGATCTGCCGGGGACAAAATCGGCACCACGGGCAAAGGCATCGGTCCTGCCTACGAAGACAAAGTGGCCCGTCGTGCGCTACGAGTCTACGACCTTCTGGACAGCGCGCGTTTTGCGGACAAACTCAGCGCCAACCTCGACTACCATAACTTTGTCCTCACCCGTTACCTGAACGCCGAAGCGGTCGATTTTCAGGCCGTCTTCGATCGAGCCATGCGTGATGGCGAAGAACTGCGCCCGCTCATGGCCGACGTATCCGCCGAGCTCTACGACCTCAACCGGCGCGGCGCCTCCCTCCTCTTTGAAGGCGCGCAGGGCACATTGCTCGACATCGACCACGGAACCTACCCCTTCGTCACCTCCAGCAACTGCGTCGCCGGCCAGGCTGCTGCCGGCTCCGGCATCGGGCCGGGCAGTCTCCACTACATACTTGGCATTACCAAGGCGTACTGCACCCGAGTAGGAGGAGGCCCCTTCCCCACCGAACTCGACATCGAAACCGCGGGCGCGCCTGGCGAGCAGATGTCAACGCGCGGGCGCGAATTCGGCACCGTGACCGGGCGGAAGCGGCGTTGTGGCTGGCTCGACCTGGCTGCGCTCAAGCGCTCCATCATCATCAACAGCGTCACGGGCCTGTGCATCACCAAGCTCGACGTGCTCGACGGTCTGGTGGAACTCAAGCTGTGCATTGGCTACCTGCTCGATGGCCAGCGTATCGAACTTCTGCCCCTGGGCGCGGAAGAAGTCAGCCGTTGCGAGCCGATCTTCGAAGTTCTGCCGGGCTGGAATGCGTCCACCGTTGGCGCAAAAAGCTGGAGCGCCTTACCTATGGCCGCGCGCGCGTACCTGCATCGCATCGAAGAAATCTGCGAAGTGCCCATCGATGTCATTTCCACCGGCCCGGAACGCGAAGAAACCATCCTGCGCAGGCATCCGTTCGGGGTGTAAGGTATGAATTAGGAGTTTATGGGTTTACTCGGTGTACTGAGTAAAAATACTCAGTAGTGTATTAAAGCGGTTTTGGTTCAAGTGCTTACAAATGCGCTTTCCTGGCTCATTCGTCATTGCGAGCGAAGCGAAGCAATCTAGCGTTTTTTTGCGTGGCACTGGATTGCTTCGCTTCGCTCGCAATGACGTTACTTAAACCCAAACCGCTCTAGGTAGCTACAAGCATCCCGTCATGAACCCGTGTTATATCTGCTGGTGGATAGCGAAGGCGTGATTTGCGATGTGCAACGGCTGCTGATCGTCAAGCGGAAAATCGTAAATGAAAAACGGCAATAGCCAAAGTAGGGGCGTTGCATGCAACGTCCCTACAACATGGTTTGCCGAATTGTTTCACCGTAGGGGCACGGCATGCCGTGCCCCTACATCCGCCCATTGAGCACCATGAGGGTTATCGCCCTATGTCTTTTGCCTATCGTAGCGCCATGATGGTCTATCCCCGATTGTTTCCTACTGTTGAATAATCTATTTCTTTGATGTAAGATTGAACTGTCATATTTTAATCTGTTTGAAGGAGAATTAGCATGGAAGATGGCGTCCAGTTATTTGAAGATAAAAGAATCCGTACCGCATGGGATGCCGAAAAAGAAGAATGGTATTTTTCTGTTGTGGATGTAATTGCGGTCTTAACTGAGCAACTAACACAGCGTAATGCAAGCACATATTGGGCTGTTACGAAAAATCGCCTGAAAGAAGAAGGCGCAAATGAACTGCTTACAAATTGTAAGCAGTTGAAAATGAGAGCTGAAGATGGAAAAATGCGCTTAACTGATGTTGCCGATACCGAACAGCTTTTACGCATTATTCAATCCATTCCATCCCCTAAGGCTGAGCCGTTTAAACTATGGCTGGCAACTGTGGGACGTGAGCGTATTGATGAAACCCTTGACCCGGAATTGGCGATTGAACGCGCTCTTGAAACATATTTAAAAAAAGGTTATTCCCGTGAATGGATTAATCAGCGTTTGCAAGCGATTCAAGTGCGCCAAGAACTCGCAAACGAATGGCAGGACAGGGGTGTGAAAAAAGGCATTGAATATGCAATTTTAACAGACGAAATTTCAAAAGCGTGGTCTGGCATGACCACCAAGCAATATAAGCGTCATAAAGGCTTGAAGAAAGAAAATCTGCGAGACAATATGTCCACGCTGGAGCTTGTGTTGAATATGTTGGCCGAAGCGACGACAACTACCCTTTCCAAAAAACAGAAACCGGAATCTTTTCATTTTCTTCCTGTTGCTGGGTCTGTTGTGGTGGCTGATTCTCCTGACAGCCGGAGATTCCACTGACCAGGAACATGACAACGCATGCGAGAGACGTTAAGAGCTTTTGACTGAATGTTGTCATGGTTGTTGCTCCTGTTTGGATGGGTAGTCCTTGCTCCGCATTAGAATCAGCGCCAAGCGATAAACGACATACTTCTTTCCTGAAAGATGTCGTGGTAAGCATTAAATGCACTCACCCCACCACAGCAGAGCAGAAAGAGAGCGAATAGGTTCAAGATATACAGTAGAGCCGAGTTTTTCTCAGGAATGATAGAACCCAACACCAGGAAACAAATAAAAATAAACGCTAATATCAGTATAAGAACCAATATTGATCCGAAGTTCATAAAAGAACCTCTGAGACCCCGTGCTATCGCTCGCAGAAAGCCGACGCGCTGAAACACCACAACCATCGATGGCAAAAAAATGATCAGAAAGATCAGTATTGCCTTGCATAGACCTAGGCATAACGGTGCAATAAAATTATATATAGCATACATACCATCCTTGCTATTAGAAAATTCTATGGTGTCGAAGTTAATTAAAGAGGGCAAGACAATCGATAGAACACCGATGCTCAATAAGGTGAAAAATCGGCAGCCAAAACCTTCAAAAAAGCGTGTAATGTGTGTGATTACATTCTTCTCTTGCGCTTTTCTTGCAACGGAAATCCCGGCTATTATGTTTGGCAATAAAGCCTGAAAAGCAAAATAAAAATCATTATCAAAAAATTGAATAAGACTTTTTGCCTCTATAAAATACACCAACACAGGTACAAAAGGAAAAATCATGCTGTTGATGAGGCCAACTATAATCCCCGCCACGATGAGAATGAAAGTTATGGCAACCCCAACAGAGAACCAATGAAATGGTTGTTTCATTATTTCTATGAATGAAATAATCCACCACCACAAGCCACGCGAGGCTGGATAACGGTTGATTACGAAGGAGGCATCTTTAGTCATAGGCTTTGGCTCTTATTCGCTTGATAGTTTCTTTATGGACGGAGATCAATCCCTCCACCGCGCAAAGCAAGGTGCGCTATCGAGAACATTGCTCATTTTCCCTACTTCCCAATCCTTTGCCTTCATCCAGACATTCACATCGGGATCGTACTTTAGCAGCGGCAGCATTCAACAGCGTCATAGACAGCATCTCCGGTTTATCAATCGCCTAGGCAGACTGCTAGCTGCCTAGGTTTTGGCAGTTTGCTAGCTGATCGGCGAAAAAAAGCATCAACAAAAAAGCTTGATGTCAAGTTACTGAATCATGTTTGACAGCGTAGCAGGAATTAATTTTTCTGTCTAGTGTGTAATTTTTCACCTAACCATAATAGTAAAACCTACCTAATCTTTGTAATACAACAAATACATACGCAAGTTTGGTTTATTGGTATTTTTTATGCCATACATAAAAAAACAAAATATGAAGGTTTTAGGGAAGGGAAAAGAATGCCGTCCAGACCTGCGTCTACCACATCATCGGCCATGTACCATGTCGGTGGCTCGTTGCCTTTGCCGAACCATTCGGCACGCCAGTCCACGGCAAAATCTGCCCACAACGGCGGCCACCGCTCCGGGTTGAAGCCCCACCCAAGATGGCGCTGGAGATCATCCTGCGGCGCCGCCTGCGAGCGATTCCAGGTAGGCGATAACGTCATTGGCCCGACCTTCCTGGATCAGGACATCGGCTGTCTTGTAACCGAAGGCGCGTAGCGGCTCATTGCGCAGCAGGAAGGCGGCACGCTTCTCACTGCCGGCCATCTCGGTGGCTGCGGCGAGTACGCAAACCATGTCCTGTAGGTATTTCTGCAACTGTGATGCCTGTGGACGGGCAGTAGGCGTATTGCGATGCACATGCGCGCGTTCGGCCAACTCCTGAATCTGGAAGCCAAAAAGCACCCCGATTCGGGCAGGCGACAGGTAAGGCATGTCCGGTTCGCGGAACCGCTCGGCGAAGGGAAGTTGCAACACGGCGCTCATGGCAGATAACTTCATGCAGTTAATATGCAGTTATTTCGCACCCAATTTGCTCTCCACGCAACAAGCACCCTGTTTGCAGGGGGACAGCGCGGTTTCGGGATTAAAGGTGTTCAGTGTGCGCTTTTGGTAGCGGTCATGGGTGACACGGCTGCGAAATGCTGCCAAATATTGTGTTGGCAAATGGTGGCAGGGGCGTTGCATGCAACGCCCCTGCTCCTCATTCTTCCATATTACGCATCAAGAGCTCAGCCCGTGTAATCATGCTCAGATTATCAAGGGTAATATTGGATCGATCTCCATCATTGAAAACCAACACACAGCCTTCTTCAATTTCACGTCCGGCAGCCAGCCATTCAGTGTGGTGAGCGCGTTGCCAATCGCGAGCATAGTTGCCGGTATCCGAGATTTTTTTGTAAATAAAGCCGCATGAAATATGCGTCGACCCGATGGGCACCTTTCTTCCATTTGGGTGACTCATCTGAGGGCACTTGCGATTCTTGTTCACAGGAATGTGTCCGGGTTTGAAACCAGGGTACCGGTGAGCGAAAAATCTTTCATTTCTCAATTCTTTCATACGATTGAGATACTCATCCGATTTTTCGAGCGCAAGCGCTTTTGCCTTGCTATAAACCTGTTTGTAGGTGAGTCCCATCGATGCGGCAATGTCTTCAGAGGATTCGTTTGGATAGCGCGCTTTGAGCATCTCAATCTCCTCAGGCGTCCATTCATGAGGAATTCCTCGCTTCCGTTCTCGTTTTTTTAGGCCAAGTTGGGCAGCGCGGTGTTTGATATTATCCTCACTGCGTGAAAGCATTGCAGCAATTTCTTTTCTGGTTTTTGTAAAAAAATGCGCCAATAGCACCGCATCATCTTCGGGCGTCCAGAGGTGAGGCTTTGATCGGGTCAGGTTTTTCATATCATGACGATGCTGTTGATTCCCGCAATATACCCATTGCCTCCTCAGCAGTGAGTTCTATTTTTTCATTTTGCTTGAGCATGCAACCTCCTTTGTGTTCCGCCATCGCACCTTGAGCCAAGGTTAGATCCCAGATTACTCTTAAAATAACATCAACGTCTTTCCGTAATAAAGACCACCACAAATAATAAATATATTTATTATAACTAAAACCCACGCCATGGGCTCTCTAGTTGTTACACTCCGTAAAAACCCAATTAAGGCAATAATAATACCGACAGGAGTAGTCACAAAAGAAAGGATCACAGCAATAACCACAGCCCACATAGCATTCGGGCCAGCATAAATAAAAAAAAGAATAAGCGGCGACATTGCCACGAACAGCGCAATGCCGGTCATCCATGCAGCATCGGTGAGCGATGCTCTTTCGCGTTTGTTAACACTCATATGTTTAGGACTCTCGCTGTTTCCCCAACAGAACTTCATTACGCCTGATGACCTCTAGGCGCGTAGAGGCATCCCCCTGATCGCCAAAATACAGCCGCCGAAATTTTCCAATGCCGTAGCCATTCAACGTAAACTCCGGCACAGGAAAACCGGCCATCGAATCATGCACATGCTCTGAAAATAACATGTTGCATGTCGCGCTACATGTTGGGGCGTCCTTATAGATTTTTTCACCATACGCCAGCGCGTCAAATAAATACATGGCCTCCCGTTCCGGGGCTTCATCGTCGTGAATTTCTGGCGCGTTATTAAACTTTAACGCATTACGCCATTCCTTTACCTTTTCGAGCGCTCTTGCAGCAATAGCGGTATTTTCGGCAAAATTATTATTAGTATCCTCTCTCTGTTTTCTAATATAATCTTGCGATATTTTATAAACCTTAGTAGCATATTTTACCTTACCTCCAGGGCTAATAAAAAACATAGCCACTTTCAATAGAACTGTCTTTATTTTGTGTATTATATCTCTTGGATTATCCAAAGGTCTCAAATTATTGGCATTATTCATGTTTCCTGCTTTTATGCGCTTATCTATTTCATTGCAATATCCGGCAATAACAGCCATCAGTTCTTGCTGCGTTCTTATTAAATTTTTCAGTTGCTTGGATGCCGCGTCCTTGTTTGGATTGTAATTTCCTTCGAGCATTTCCAGATCCAGTTTAGCCTGATCCAGCTTTTCCTTGATTGCCTTAGAACCCCCGTCGGGAGACCATCCACCTGGGCTGGTCAGAGTTTTCACGTTACGCGGATTACTCAATCTATATTGAGCCTCGAGGTTTCTTATTTTCAGCTTTTGTTCTTCGATTTCTTTCTGGCTCACGCCACAGTCTGCCGTGTGCTCCAGCCGTTCAAATTCGGTTTTTGGCTCGGTATCTGCTTTCAGTGGTAATGGTTTTCCCTGTTTCCAACGCCAGTGCAAATACAAGCTCGTGTGCCATTTGAGTTGGAGTTCTACCGGGAGAGCGCCAATATTGGTTTGAAGCAGATATTTATCCATCGCATCGATCGTTTTGATGTCGGGCAAAAGATCTTGTGCAATATCGGCCCTTTTCTGCGCTTTCAACTCGGCAAAGGTGTAAAACGGCACATTGGCTTCCATTGCGCGCAGATACATATCGAATCCTGGAATGCGCGAAATCTGTAAGTCGCCACTGGCGAGACTTCCATTTTTCGACCGAGATGAGATGTCAACGTCTACCTTGCCAAGCGCATTAAATGCATACCCGCCGCCAACATCCGAGTGAGCGCCGGGGTAGACGATCTCCTCGCAGTTTCCAGGGTATTCTTTAAAACATAGATAATCGACTGGATACTCCGTACCATTTATGAACTGATATTCGAACTGAACGGTATCACGGCGAACGGAGTCCAACGGAAAACAAGCGCGTACTTCATGCGCAGCAACCATATGCACGCATTTACCAATGTATTTGTTAATTTTCTGGGTTTCAAGCGCCCATCCCCAATGCCCTTCGGAGAAAGAATACATTGACGCAGCCCCAACCGAAGCCACGGTATCGAAAATGCCGAGGAAAGGAAAGCGGATAGAAATATCTTTCAATTTTCTATTTTCCTCAATCCCTTCCCAAGTCGTCAATTCCATCATCCAGTTGGTAAAAGTCCGCGCTTCAGCCGCGCCGCGCGAAAAGCCAAAGGTATAGATATAGATATTTTTCAATTCAGGGTCGCCCTCAGGGATGACCAGTCTATCTTTAATCCACCCCTCGAAAGTTGTTTTGCGCTTCACATCATCAGTGAAAATCATGTTATAGGCTTCATCAACGTCACTAATGCGCTCAAGAAAACCTTTTTTATATTTTTCTCCGTAAGCCATTTTATTTATTTCGTCAAAAGCTTCTCGGTTTTTGATGAGTTGCTCGGCAGAGCCACGGTAAAACATATTAATCGAATTCAATACCTGTATCATCGCCCATAGTATGCGCGCTTCGCCGCCCGTAGCGGCTCCTGAACCCAATTCACTCTCAAGAAACTTTTCTCCATTCTCGCCGATTTCCGGGAATTTTGTCCCAACACCGGGTACGTAGATGCGGCGAAATTGATTATAATCGCTCTCTGGTTTATTTTCACGCGAATCTAAGTCTTCGTCCGGGAATGCGTTATGGAGTCGCACGACATTAGTGTGTTTGCGCTCCAAAAAATCTTTAGGATTACCATCCTTTCCGTAGTCTTCGTCCTTGTTGTTTCCCGTGCCGTCGAAGAATACCCCGATATACAGGTTGCCTGTGCAGTCCCCGAAACACGCAAGATTACGATTTTGTTGAACCAACCAATCTGGCTGGACAGACGCCGCAGTAGCATTAGCAAAAGCTTTTTTTTGCTTGCTCGGTTTTTCATTCATCAATGCAATCGCTTTTTTGCGGAGGTCTTTTAAATTCGGGATAGATGCGGAGGGTGAGGTAGTCATGGTTGTTGCTCCTGTTTGGGTGGGTAATCCTTGTACATAGCTTCTTCTTTATAAAGGCCCCATTGTGCGGCCCATTTCCAGTCTTCGTCGTCGGGGATAAAACTGTTGCCTTTTATCATTTCATAATACGAAAATCTCCATCTTCTAAGAAGAGCCCTATTGACTGACCAGCCGAGCCATTCCTCTTTAGGCAGAGGATAAAAAGGGCTAGTAAATCCGCGATCATTAGATATAGCCTTAACCCGGTGGTCTGGGTAAATATGAATATGAAGCAAACCAACCCTGTCCGGCTTGTACTCCTCAATTTCCACCTGCTTTTTTTGAGGCGGCGGAGAACCTTCCGATTGACTGGTATAGTCCCAATAAAGCTCAAAGGACAATCCCGGTCTCCAGTGTTTCGGCAACATCACACAGCAGTATCTGCCAGTTGTGCCACCAACTTGCCGGTCAACAAAAAAGCTAAGAACAACCCAACCCGCCGGGCCAGTATGATCTACTAGCCAAACAGAAACCGGAATCTTTTCATTTTCTTCCTGTTGCTGGGTCTGCTGTTGTGGCGGCTGATTCTCCTGACAGCCAGAGATTCCAGTGGCCAAGAACATGACAACGCATACGAAAAGCGTTAAGTATTTTTTGTTGATCGTTGTCATGGTTTTTGCTCCTGTTTTGGTGGGTAATCCCTATGCATGGCTTCTTCTTTATATAGGCCCCATTGTGCGGCCCATTTCCAGTCTTCGTCGTTAGAGAGAAATTCCATTTTTTTTACCTCATTTAATGCCAATATCCCCAATGACTACCCACCGTTTTTAGAAAATATAGTCCCAAAAAAAGAACGGCATTAATTAAAATAATAAGTGCATTTAAAAGAAACCCCAATACAGCCAATAAAATCCCAACAATTCCAGTATTTTTCCAATAAAAATAAGCACAGCAGCGTAATCCAACCAAAGCAACAAGAGCATTAAAAAAATAAAACGATATCCAGACAAAGCTTAGACTATCACTATCGCCTGTATAATTAAAAAGTCTTTCTATCCCATAAATTGTAATAGCTATCGCAATAACACTAGATGCCACCGCGACATTTCTCATATTGATTATTTTTTTACTTTTGACATTGTTCATATCAATCCCTCCACCGCGCAAAGCAAGGTGCGCTATCGAGAACATTGCTCATTTTCCCTGCTTCCCAATCCTTTGCCTTCATCCAGGCATTCACATCGGGATCGTCGAGTATTTCGCCATCCGTCCCAATGGCCAGAATAGTCAGGCTGATAACATCGCTCCAAGTGGTAATACCGTACAGCTTCGTTTTAAAAAGCACTTTGGAGGCAAGGTCGTAAAAGCGATACCCGGTCATCTCCTCTGGAATGATGTCGAGTTGGAGACGGTTGATGGAACTTAAAGCGACATCCGGCTCGTCCAACTCCACCATTTTCGCAAACTGCTTTTCAGTCAGACTCAACGTGAAAGGCAGGTGTTTGTCTGTTTTCTCCAGTAGGATTTCTTCAGGTTTGCCATTGCGACCAATGATATACCATTCGGCTATATTCTGATGAATGGCCTGCCATTGTTCAACATTCAGAAATTTCGGCATCTTGGCCAGCGTCCGGGTATCGGCCATTCGCAGCAGATAACGGTCTCCCTCTTCTGGATAAACAAAATGCAGACTTTTCCACTGCTCGGCAAACTCGGCGGCGGTAATGCCTTTTTTCGCGCCGAAAAAACTCAGCATTGGACGGACGCCACGATGTTCGATCAAAGGCGGCACTCGTTCCTCGGCAAGAGACGACGGCACGGGGATCAATACGGGCGCAACCTGTTTCAGCTCGTCAAGAAAAATGATTCCTTCAAAGCAATTGACGGCATCAGCGGGCAGCGAAAAGCCGGGTTTGTTGTGGTCAAAGCCTGTATCGAGAAGAGCAAACCAGTCCAAATCTTCTCTGGCACGGATTGTGTAAACAATTTGATCCGCCGTGTCTTGTAAGGCCAGATTCAGCGCAAATTCAATCATGATGTACCGTCTCGCGTGTAAAGGATTTAGATGCGAGCAACGGAACTTCCCGCCTTGAGCGCTTTCAGAAAGCACTCAAGACAGAATTCGCTGCTGGGGAAAATTGGCGGGGCAATATTCATGCTCGTCGGCCCCGTGTAGCTGTGGCTGCCAGCCTTGATCGAAAGTTTTCCAGGACAGTGCACGTCAATCTTGCCGCCAGCAATTTTGATATAAGCCCCTCCGCTCGTCACCAAAAACTCTTTGCCCGCCGCCGCCAGGAGCTTTTCCTTGTTGGCCGTGATCGTCACGTTTTTGTCGGCGGTGACTTCGACGTTTCCAGATTGGGCAAGCAGTTGGGCGTGGCCCTTGGCGGTAATCAACTTCAGGTTGACCTTGTCCGCAACGCCTTGCACGAACAGGCTGATCTTTTTGCCCACGTTGTGAAGCCACCTTCTGACGGTGGTCTGCTGCGTGTCGCGCTGCGTCACCGTGTCGAGGTTTCTGCCGCTGGTGAGCACCATTTCCTGCGGCGTGGCAAAAGCCATGCCTTCCACGGCACTTGCCAGAAGAACCGGCTGGCGGCCGGGTTGGTCTCCGCTGGCTGTCTCACCCTTGAGATCGGTGTTGGTGCCCACTTCCCAAGCGTTGATGGCTTCCAACATGTGATCGAGGTGCCCGCTTGGTTCTTTGCCCTCTTTCTGGCCTTCTTCGTTCCGTATCTCAGGACCCGTCTCGATGACATCCGCTTGTTGCTTTTCGGCAACTTCGCCGAGCGCCTGCGCGCTTTTGCGCGCAGCGTAAAGCTGTGCTTGCGCTTGTTCGCGGTCGATTTGCTTGCCGGCGGCATTTTGTTTGGGTTCTGTCGTGAGCAGTAACCCTTCTCCGGCCCGAACAGCAAGCTGGTTGTCGGTGCGTAGCTCCGCGCCGTCTCCCCGAGGCTGGCCTTTGC
>Ga0209737_10003063_pt1 | contig 11670 bp, 10 predicted proteins | sample TergutCu122P3_FD_187284 | JGI IMG/M metagenome (GOLD analysis project Ga0209737, IMG submission 187284) | Cubitermes ugandensis P3 segment gut microbial communities from Kakamega Forest, Kenya - Cu122 P3 (SPAdes) (version 2) | ecosystem: Host-associated > Arthropoda: Insects > Digestive system...
AAATATATATATCGTGGTCGCAAGTTGGTAAAGGGACAGAATTTGTGATTGAAATACCTTCCGCAGAAAAAAGAGAGACTACAACCATTAAAGTAATAGAAAACAATAAAGAAAAAGGAGTGGGAAATGCTTCCGGAATCAGTTAGAGTTGTTGAAAGTAACGGCAAAACATATTATCTTTTGGGAACAGCGCACATATCCAAAAAAAGTGTGGAAGATGTAAGCGCAGCAGTCGAAGAAATTCAACCGGATTCAATTTGTATAGAATTATGTGAAAAACGATTTGAAAACATAAAAAATCGTGACCAATGGAAGAAAACCGATGTTTTTACAATAATAAAACAAAAAAAGGTTTTGCTTTTAATGACGAATTTAATAATGTCGTCGTTTTACAGAAAACTCGGAAAAGAACTTGATGTTACTCCGGGAGCGGAAATGCTGAAAGGTGCGGAAGAAGCCGAAAAGCATAATATAAATCTTGTTTTGGCAGACAGAAATATTGATGTTACATTGAAACGGGTTTGGGGCGGGCTTTCGTTTATGCAGAAAATTAAATGTATATCGCAATTGTTTTCAATGTTCTTTTTCCCTGCCGAAAAAATTGACGAAAATGTTGTCGAAGAAATAAAACAAGGTGACAATATCGGTGATGCAATGGAAGAATTGGCAAAAGAATTTCCGGGAATAAAAAGCCGTTTGGTAGATGAACGGGATTTGTATCTTGCTGAAAAAATCCGCACTGCAAAAGGCGAAAAAATTCTTGCTGTCTTGGGAGCGGCTCATTGCAAAGGTGTTGCAGAGCATATAAAAACGCCGTTTGATATAAGTGAAATCGAAAAAATTCCGCCAAAATCAGTCGTTCCGCAAATTATCGGCTGGGGAATTTGTGCAGTAATTATTGCATTAATTGTTTTCACCTTTGTTCACGGAGGAGTAGATAAAGGCATCGAATCACTTGTTTTGTGGTGTGTTATCAATGCAGGTTTTGCGGCTTTGGGTTGTATTTTGGCGTTTGGACACCCGCTTGCGGTTTTGGCTGGTGCTGTAGCAGCCCCATTTACATTTGGAAATCCGTTTGTATCTGCAGGTTTGGTTGCAGGAATAGTTCAAGCATTTTTCAAAAAGCCGATAGCGGCAGATATGGAAAATGTTCCCATAGATACTGAAACTCTCAAAGGTTTTTGGAAAAATCCGTTGACAAGAATTTTGCTTGTGTTTATTCTTACAAATATCGGCTCAAGTATCGGAACATTTGTTGCAGGAGCAGTTATTGCGAAGAATATTTTTTAAGCACGTGGGGCATCATGCCCAATTTTCTAAAACTTCTTTGAACATATTTTTATTAGAAACGATAAATTCTTTTGAATAAATCGTTTCTTTTCCGTCAAAGTCACTAAAAATTCCGCCTGCTTCTTTAACAATTATTGCAAGTGGTGCTCTGTCCCATGCTTTGTCTAAAAGCGACACGAAAAAATCCATTTTGCCAGCTGCTACGGCAGTATATGAATAAGCGTCCATAAATCCGTAAAAAGAGTCACATTTATTTAGAATTTCAATAAGTAATTTACCATTTTTCTCATTTGCTTCTTCAACAACTCCCAAGCCCGAAGCCATACAATCTTCAATTTTATCCGTTTTTGAAACACTTATCTTTTCGCCATTGCAAAATGCTCCGCCGTTTTTGCTTGCCCAATATGTTTCTTTTAGTGCAGGAAAATGTGCAATTCCCGCAACCAATTCGCCTTTGTCTTCGAGTGCGATTAAAATGCTGTGAGTCGGAATGCCGTGAATATATGGTCGCGTGCCGTCAAGCGGGTCAATAATCCAACGTCGGCTGCTTTTACCATAGGTAATTCCGCTTTCTTCTCCCAAAAATCCATCGTCTGTGAATTTTTCCGAAATTTTTTCTTTAATCATGTTTTCCGAATTTACATCAACTTCGGTAAAAGGGGAGCGGTCTTCTTTTAAGTTAATTTTCTTCAACTTCGGTTGCATTTCAAGTTGATATTCTCCGACAACTAGCACAATTTCTTTAAGCAGTTCGATTTCTGTTTCGTATGGCATTTTAATCCTTCCCAATCGTGTGACTACAACTCATGTGGCTCGTATCACAAAACGGCATGTTTCCTGATTCGCCGCAGCGGCAAAGGGTCATTCTGTTTCGTATTTCGTAACTTTCGCCGTTGGAACTTTCAACTTCAATTCCGCCTTTTACCCAAAGCGGTCCTTGTCTTACTGCCGCAGTATCGTGAATAACTCCTATTTCTTGCGGGAGTTTCGGCTCTATTATTGTACCGTCTTTTTCCATAATCGTAAGTCTTCCTGCCGCACAATCAGCTGCTTCCTCAATTGCAAGTTTTCGGTTTTCTTTGTTCCCTGATTTAATTGCAGCATTCCAAGCACGAACCCCTCTATCGCAAAAACGCATTGATGCACAAAATTGTTCGTTGTCTAAAATGTCTATTGTTTCGCCTTTATAACATTGACATCCGTCAAGATATGGTTCTTTGCTCGCAGTTTCTTCCCCTTCAAAACCATTTTTTACATGAGTTCCATCGCAAAACGGCTTGTTTTTAGAGTGTCCGCAACGGCACAGCATATATGTTTTTCCATTTGTTTCGTAATCTTTTCCGTCTTTCCAATGCTGAGAAATTCCTTCTTCATCAATTTCGATAATTGCCTGTTTTAACGGGATTTCTGCCGACACTTGGTAAGGTCCGTTTTTGAGAATTTTGATTTTCTTGCTCATAAATCATCTCCTTTTATTGATTTGCTTCGCCATAATATATTATATTTATGAAACAAAAATAAAGGAAATTTCAAAATGAACAAGATTTTAGTGCTTTTATTACTTTCGATATCTTTGGTTTTTTCACAAACTTCATTTGTTCACCCCGATTCATTGCAATTTGGTGAGCTTAACTGGCAAGTTCCTGACGGAAAGCAATTTCGCAAAACAATAGGAAATATTCCGTTTTATTATGAAAAAGATAAATCTGTAGCACTTTTTTATTTTCAATTAAGTTTTGAAGCTGGAAGTTTGCTTGAAACTCCGCAACCACAAGGAACTTCAAATTTATATTCACTGTCAATCAGAAACGGTGGAAGCAAAAAGTTTTTGCCTGCAGCTATTGATAGTTTGCTCGCATTAAATGCGGTTTCAATTCAAGTTTTATCGGATTTGGCAAGAACGGATTTTGTGATTTCAGGACTTTCGGCGAATATGAAAATCGGGCTTGAAATCTTGGAAGATATTCTAAAAAATCCGCTTTGGGATAGTGCTCGACTTGATTTAAACCGAGCAAATTTGTCACAGAGAGCGGCACATAGATTTGATAATCCGTCGGCAATTTTGTCGGCTGGATGGCGGGCTTTAATTTATCCGAATACCGAATATTCACGGCTTTTACCTGTCGATTATCCTGAAAAGATTGCTCAATCAGACCTTGAAAATTACCATGGTTTTGTAATGAAAAATGCAAAAATGATAGTTGCGGCAAGCGGTGATATTGACGAAAATGTTGTGAGAAATTTTGTGCAGAAGAATTTCGGTAAAAAACGGGATGTTAAACAGAGAAAGTTACCAGATATTTTACCGAAGAAGATACCAAATATGCTTATAATTCACAAAGACGGATTAAATCAGTCGTATATTGCAACAGGAATGCCATCTTTTAGGCGACCGGATGACAGGTTTTATCCACTTACGATTTTTAATGAAATTTTAGGCGGCGGCGGATTTAATTCACGGCTTGTTTCGCAAGTACGAAGTGATGCAGGATTAACATATTCAATTTATTCGCAGTTTTCAAGTAACTATAAATTTGACGGCGTTTTCAGTGCGATACTTTTTACAAAATCCGAAAGTACGAATCACGCTTTGGGTTTAACACAGAGAATTATTTTTGAAACTGCTAAAGAAAATTTAACAACAGCTGAAGTTAATGAGAAAAAAGAGCAATTTATATTGTCTCTTCCATCTACATTTAGAACTCCAGAAAATCGCGTGCGGACTTTTTTGGCTGACGAATTTGACGGCAGAAAAACTAACCACTACATTGAATATGAAAAACGCATGAACGCAATTTCAGCAGACAGCGTTTCGGCAGAAGCAAGAAAGTTTTTCTACGGAAAAGAACTCTTTACAATAATAGTCGGCGATACGGCTCAAATAAAAAACTCTCCCGAATGGAACGGATTTTCTATTGATAAATTAAATCCCAAAGTTATTTCGGTTGAAGATTTTGAAAAAAAATTTTAGAAATTGGACAACCTAAAGTGCATTCGTCCTATATTTGAAAAATCGTTTATGTGCCTTGCCCATTCAAGCGAAAAAGTTAGTTTTCTGACGGGAATCGAAGTACCGAGTCCGTATCCGAAAAGATGCTTAACTTCCGATAGCGAATATTTATTATTCAAATATGCCGCATAATCACCCAAAAGATAAATAGCTGAAAAATCTGTAATGTAATATCGAAATTCATTTCCTAATTCTCCGAATGCCAAAGCTGAAAAACTGCTTTCTTGATAGCCGCGTACGGAATTTGCTCCACCGAGCCGAAAAAGTTGTGTTTTGTGAAGAATTTCCGGCTTTTCAAATGCAATTGCGCCTAAATTCGGTTTTGTTAAATATGCAAAACGAGTTTCTCCGAAAGGAATGTGGAATGCAGTTGCGGCAAGAAATTCACCTTTGTGAAACCATGTGTTTTTATCGTAAATTATACCACTTTTGGCAGATAAATTATATTGGGAATTAAATTTTGAGCGGGTAAATTTCTTTTTGCCGTTTTCAAGCGCAACTTTTATTCCGCTGTATCTTGAATTTGTATCCTGCTCGGTAATTTCCGAATATTCGGCGAAAATTTTTGCCGTCCAAAAATCTCCAAAAGAATAACTTATTCCTGCCGAAACTGAGATTGTTCCGTAAAGCGAATCTGCGATTTCGGTTGATGCCGAAAAAAGTAGTCCAAACGGAGTTGCAAGCAAATACGGAATTTCCAAATCACCGGCTATTCTGTAAAATAATTCTTCGCCAATGTATGAAAAGTCAAGTACTTCACCGAATCCCAAAATATTTACAACCGCTAAATTTGCTCTGCCTGTAATTTGAGTTTTTGGGTATGTTGCAAGTCCTAATCCGCCGTCGAAAAGCACAGAATTAAACGGAACAATTTCAATAGGAATTTCATAAATAGAATCTTTGATTTCAGGTGAAAAAAATATAACATCTTCAACATATTTTTTATTTTCCAAAATATTTTTTACTTTTAAAAGATTAGAATAATTGTAGCGATTTTCATTTTTTTTCAATGCTTTTTCAATCGGCTTTTTAACTAAATATTCTTTTAATTTTCCGTCAATTATGAATTTTTCTTGAATATTTTCAGCTAATTCTCCTTTTTCTATAATCAAATCAACAAAAATGCTATCTTCTTTTTCTGTGATTTTTGGTGAAATTCTGACGAAAGGATAACCGCTATTAGCAAAATTCGCTATTTCTTTTGTAATTTTTGTATTTAGAATTTCAGCTGAAAATTCGGATTTTTTGAAATTTAATGTTTTATTTTCCGAATCTTCACAAAAAACTGCCGAAAATATAAAAAAACAGCAGAGAAATACTCCTCTGCCGTAAAAAAAACTAAATCGTTTAAACATTTTAACCCAAATTGTTATGCTTGAGCTGTTCTTTTCCTTCTGCCGAATATTTTGCGGTCAAAACAGTTTCAAGCCGTTCGGTCGGAATAAGTTTTCCCGTCACTTGGCAAACACCATAAGTTTTGTCGGCAATTCTTTGAAGTGCGTCGTCAATTTGCTCTAAATACTTCGATTGTCTCTCTGCCAAACCCATGTTGAATTCGCGGTCATAAGTAGTAGAAGCCATATCGCTCATGTGTGTGGAATAGTGAGAGTTTTCGCCCACCGAATCAAAAACCGCTTGTCCGATAGTGTCTTCCAAAAGTCCGCTTCTTGCTTCAAATACCCTTTGTTTTTCCGCGAGAAGTAAGTTTTTAAATCTAAGCAATTCTTCGTCCGATAATCTTTCGTTTCCAGCCATTTTTCTCTCCTTTATTTTTTGCAAACAGCAAAAATTAATATGATTTATGGCGCAAATATAATTTATTTCACAGCCAAAAGTCAAAAATGAAAAAAATTAACACTTTGATTTTGGAATAAATTATTTTACAGCTAAAAAAAGGAGAGTTATTTTGAAACATCAAAGAAGCGAAGAAGCGGTAAAGTTTATCAAACAAAAAAAGAATTCTTTAATTGTTGCAGGGATTGCAGCAGTAGTGGTTGTATTGGCTGTGCTTTCGTTTAGTTATTTGACTGAACAAAGACAAACAGATGCTCGCAAGGCGTTCGGTGAAGCTTTGGCAGCACAATCACAAGATGCCGTAATGGCAGATTTGCAGGCAGTTACGCAGGAATACGGCTCAAGTGTTTATGCAACATATTCTTATATGCTTTCAGGTCTTAATCTTTTAGACAAAGGTGAATATAGAGAAGCGGCAATTGCTTTTGACGAAGCATTAAAATCAAAACAGCCAACTGCCACTTTTTTGACTGCGTTGCTTTGGGAACTTAAAGGCGTAGCATTGGAATTTGACGGAGCGCTTGATGATGCTATTTCGGCTTTTCAAAAGTCATTAAACATTCCGAATAATACTTACAGACGAAACGAAACTCTTTTGAGAGTCGGACTTCTTAATTTGAAAATCGGACAAAGCGCACAGGCGAAAAAGTTTTTTGAAGAAATTGTTGCAGATAATACTGCGGAAGATAGAATTTTAAGAATCGCCAAAAACGAAATTGCTGCTTTGGAGTCTTATGGATATTAGCACCGAAATGGTGAGAATGTTCGATGTTGCTGCAAGCGAAGAATTTACGGATTTGCTTGCGGTAATCGGAAATTTTGTTGCACAAATCACGGGAAATGATTCTGCAGAATTTGTTGCTTCGTGGCAAATACCTTGCAGAGAACCGCTTTTTCTTAAAGTAAAATCAGGTGAAAAACCTTCAGTTGTTGAATTTAATCCCGTGGATAAATCATATTTTGTAAAATGGACAATTGGTGAAGAAAGCGGATTTTTGTATTTCGGCGATGAAAAATTTCAAATACCGGCATTCGCGATTTCTGCGATTGAAACGGCGATTAAAATAAATGCCGAATCTGCAATCAGGAAAATTGAATGGGGTGTTGAGGCGACAACGAGAATTTTGGGGATTACATATCACGATTTTCGCAATACTTTCGGGTCTATAACAGGAGTTATGCAACTTTTGGAAATAGACGAGGGTGGAAATAAAAGAGTGCAAAATAGTTTGAACGGTATAAAGGATGTTTTGGCAAATTTTGACGAGCCGAATAAACTTACAATGCTTATTTTGCGGAATGAGCCGATAAATTATGCAAATGATTTGGTTGATATTTCTTCTATTTATAATGCAATTTTGGAGAAAAACAAAAAAGTTTATGCTTATTCACAAGTTGATTTGGATTTTGAAGTTGACGAAAACATAAAAACTTACGGCGACGAACAGAAAATTACGCAGATTTTAAGTGAGCTACTGAGTAATGCGTCCGATTCTTTTGAGGATATTGATATGGGCGGAAAAATTAAAGTTAAGGTTTCGATTGAAAATCATAGTTGTGTGATTAGTGTTGAAGATACCGGATTTGGTATGGATTACGATTTACAAAGATATTTAACAACAAAGTTTTTTACAAGGAAATTTAAGCGACCCGGACTTGGGCTTACCCGTGTCCGCAGATTTGTCGAGGATTGGGGCGGCGGATTGCTGTTTGCTTCAATGCCTGAAAAAGGTACTTCGGTCGTTGCTAGTTTTCCGATAGTTCTATAAGGAGGAACAAATGAAATTCGTCTTATTGTATGAAGACAAAAAAAATCGCAATGCGGTTGAGAAGCAGTTCATTGATGCGGGGCATCAGGTTATTTCTTGCGAAAGTTCAAATGATTTCTTTCAGGCAGTTGAAAAAGGCGGCTATGACAGAATGATTGTTGATGTGAAATCGTGGTTTCGCGGACTTTCTGTTTACAGATATTTCGGAATCGCAAAGAAAATTATCAATACGCCGATTATGTTTATTAATTCGCCCGAAGGTTTTACGATTCTTGATAATATTCGCCCGAAAAATCCGTTGGATGTATATGTCCTTAAAGAAGACGGACGAGATAATCTTGTATCAAGAGTTGCATAAAACTTTTAGGTAAAAAAGATTTAAAAAAACGGCAGACAGAAATTTCTGCCGTAATTTATTTTGCACATCTGTAATAAAGTATTTTTATGAAAATAGGAGAGAACTAAATTTGCGAAAAAATTTAATAACTTTAACAATAACAATTCTAATTCAAGGAATTTCTGCGCAAGAAATCTCTGTGAGAATGTTGGATTCTTTAATTCAGAACTTTTCTATTGATGAAATTATTGCTGGAAACTATGATTTGGCAGAAAAGAAAATTCGTTCAATGGAATATAACGACAGCGGACTTTTTTATTTGGCGTTGGGTGAAATTGACTTGCGAAGGGGTGATAAAGATAAGGCTATAATGAATTTTATAGTGTCGGCGGAAGTCTCCGAAAAAATTGCGCCTTTTGCATTTAGAAAGCTTGGCGATATAGAACTTGCTTCAGGTAATTTGGCTTATGCGGTAAGCGCTTTTAGAATTGCAGCGCAAAAAACAAGATTTGAAAATTACCGCTATTTTTTATATTATAAAATTGATTCTCTGAAAACCGCTTTCCCTGATAGTTTAGGGAGTGTAATGTGGGCGGTCATATTCGGCGATGAGCAAACACCGGACGGAAAAATAGAAGAATTGCCGATGGAAACAATAGAAAAAGTAATTGGCGGAAATAAACTTACGGCTAATTTGTTTGATTCGCTTTATTCGTTTGCAAAAGAGAAAAAAATTGAAAGAAAATTTTTAACTCGAATTTCAGATACAACTATTGCGGACAACTCGATGACTGCAAAAAAAGCATTCCAAATTGCCAATGAAATGTTTAATAAAGGTGAACTTACCGGAGCAAGTAATTGGCTTCATTTGTCAATGAACAGGAAGAATTTTGCAACTGAAGTTTCAAGAAGGCAATATTTGAGTTTCAGAACGCAATTAAATTATTCGCTTAAAAATTGGTCAAATGTGATAAAATTCGGCAGAGAATTTATGGATAATTACGGCGAAACATCGGAATTGTTATATAGAGTTGGTCGCTCATATCGCCAAAGCGGAAATCTTGCCGAGGCACATAGATTTTACGAAAGACACATACAGGCATATCCGAATAGCTCTATAACTAGTGATATTTTGTGGTATATGGCGTGGATAAGAGAAGAGAATCGGGATTTCGATTCGGCAAAAGTGATGTTTAGAAAATTAGCAGACCAAAAACCTGCGGGTAAAAATGCGGAAGAAGCCGGTTTGCGTTTGGGATTGTTGGATTTTCGGCAAAAGAAATATGATTCGGCATTAAAAGAATTTGAAGATTTTCGCAAAAAATTTCCTAATTCATCTTTAATTTCGGCTTCGCTTTATTGGACGGCAAGGTCTTATGTTGCAAAAAATGATAAAGTTTCTGCCCAAAAGAACATAAAAATACTGAATGAAAAATATCCTTTGACATATTACGATTTTCGTGCTCGGCAAATTTTTGGTGATACGGTAGTTGCGGTTTTGAGAATAAGTGATTCTCTTTGGCATTCACGGATTGATGCTGTTGCGCGACCGGAAACAAAAGAAACGAACGATAGTATTTCAGTGGAAGAAAAACTTGACAACTTACTTTTGGGAATATTATTAGGCAGTATCGGCTTAAAAGATGAAGCAGAATTGCTTTTTGAACCGATAGAAAGCATCAATTCAAGAAATTATCCGATGGTTTTGGTACTTTCGAGATTTTATCAAAAAATCAGTTCATATTATCGTTCTTATCGACTTGCTCGAAGGCTTTACTGGGCTTTGCCTTCAAAAGAACGAGGCGAATTTTCACCCGAATATTTGGAGCTTTTTTATCCGACACAGGCATTTGCAAAAGAAATTGACACATCTTCCATAAAATTTGGTGTTGAACGGGAACTCGTCAGAGGAGTGATGCGTCAGGAAAGTATGTTTTCTCCAACTATTTTGTCGCCTGTCGGAGCAATGGGTTTAATGCAGGTTATGCCCGCAACAGGTAAGGAAATTGCAACAGAATTAGGTGTTACTTTTGACCAGCGAAAACTTTTAACTCCGGCAACAAGTGTTGAGTTTGGTTCGTTTTATTTAGGTAAAAGATTGCGGCAGTTTGACGAAAATTTTGTAATGGCAATCGCTTCATACAACGGCGGTGCGCATAATGTTAAAAAGTGGATTGATGCACACAGCGATGTTTTGGATGATGAATCATTTTTTGTTGAATGTATAGGGTTTTCGGAAACTCGCAAATATGTTAAGCTAGTTTTGGAAAATTACTGGATATATAAAAGAATAAAATAACAAAGAATAAAAAAGGGGATTAAAAATCTCCTTTTTTATTGTTGTTTTATTGACTTATTCTCTACCTTGTCTTATTGCTTCTTCGCGAAGTTCTTCAACATCTGCCATCGGCTCACCTAAATGAAGATACATAAATTCAGTATCGGATGCTAAATTACAATCGGGTTCATTTTGCAAAATCCATCTGTAATTCATTGCGGCAAAAGGAAATTTTTCCAAATATTCCGCATAAATATAACCAATCATGAAAAACACTCTACACCATTCTGAGTTATCACTGCTGTAAAGCAGGAAATTTCGGTAAGATTTTATTGCTTCGGTATATGCTTTCGAATCGGTTTGAAGTTTTGCCGATTCTAAGAACGCATTTACTCCTTCCGGCGCATACAAAAACCATTCGCTTAAGTCGCGGTAAATTCTTTTTGCGCGTTCCGTGTTTTGATTTGAGGCTAAACTATCCGCTTCGTGTTTAAGCTGAGCAGGGGTTTTCTCAAACATATCAATGTAATCTCTTTGTAGGAACTGGGCATTTGCTTTTGTTCTTTGGTTATGAATGTATTGAATAATTTTCGCTTCGTGCATAATAGTTTTTAACGAATCTGAAAAATTTTCAATTTCTTCCTTTCCAATGTCTAAAGTCGGGATTTTACTTCTGTCAGCAATTGCAAATCTTATAAAATCTTCTTTTGGTGCCCAATTACTTTGAATTTTGTCGCCTAAGACTTCATTTGCGAAGTAACGGACAACTTCAAATTTTTCAAATTGTTCTTTAAGTTTTCTAAAACCTTCGGTTTTTACAAAACCGGTCGCTTTTGCTTCTTCCGAAAATAAAATCCAAGAAGCCATTTTTGCCGCAACCAAGTTTTCTGCAACACTTTGACCTTTGGCAATCCATCCCATAACAATATTTAGTTCGGTTTCAGAAATAAGTTTTCCGGGACCTACCAATTCATCTTTGGTATTTTGGCGCGGAAAATCAGTTCCGAATTTTCTTTTATATAACATATCTCTGAAAAATGCAGATCTGTCGCCGGCTGTTTGTTCAAACCATTTTCTTTCAATTTCCAATTTTGATACTCCTCCTGACAAAAGAGCAGCAAATTCTTCCGTTGGCGGGAATTTTGCCAAAAATAATGTTTTGATAATTGATATTCTTGCGTTGTTTAAGTCA
>Ga0209737_10003064_pt1 | contig 11669 bp, 12 predicted proteins | sample TergutCu122P3_FD_187284 | JGI IMG/M metagenome (GOLD analysis project Ga0209737, IMG submission 187284) | Cubitermes ugandensis P3 segment gut microbial communities from Kakamega Forest, Kenya - Cu122 P3 (SPAdes) (version 2) | ecosystem: Host-associated > Arthropoda: Insects > Digestive system...
TTTATTTCCTTTACTACGTTCTGTACCCCAGTTTTTTTCCTAATACTTTGATTCCTCACAAACAATACTCAATTATTGTTTTTGAACAGCTGTTTAGAATTGTTTACTGATACACTACAATATTGTCGGTGTTGGTATTTAAGTTAAAATAAAATAATACGTGTATATCAGGGAAAAATGCATCCCTTGATATATGCAAGTACAGCACACCAACCTATTCTTCAGTCTGAACAGCAGCTCACATCAAATGCATTTTATACGGATATATTTAATTCTCAGCTTTAAAACTGCTATAATTCTTTAAAAACTGCTACAATTCTAATTTTAAAATATACATAAAATAATTAGAACAAGAGGCAAATGACAAACTAATTTCAAACACGAAATCACACATGTCACTTCACACTTCTGTCAGTGGCTCAGCATAAGGCAAAATTGACAAGTGTCAACCAAAAAGCAATGACTTTAGCTGAACAAAGATTCCCCTGTCTTTAACTTCTCCAATTATTAGCACTTTATCACGAAATATATTTAAAATTATATTCAGAACAATATTACTATTGTTGGGGGAAGAGGGGAAATACCATCGATACAGGGATCTGGGGCTCGATTTTGGGCAGGTGCCAGACTTTTCTCCCATCCAAAAAACAGCTAGACTAGCTCCAAAACCCACTCCAGCCTCTAACTCAATAGGTACCAGCAGTTCTTTATGGGGGATCAAATGGCCAAGGTATGAAGCTGACAAATTATTTCTCTCTAGTACTTCTAGTCTCTTCCACACATCTTACATCTGCACTACTTTTCTCTTTATTCTGTTGCCATTTCTTTCAAATTTGTGAGTCTCAGTTGTTGATATGTAATTTCTGAAGAACAAATCCTGCAAAATGACTAACATTTATAGTCATATTTTCACTGCCTGTGAGGACTGTGGCCTGGACATGGTACCCCTGCACTAATACCTACACCCATAACCATAACGTGTATGAGAAAAGAAGTTATGTTCGGTCAAATATATTTGCAGGAAACAGACATGGTAATTGCTCCACTTACCATGACATCAGAGAGAGAGGAGGTGATTGACTTTGTGGCACCTTACTTTGATCAGTCTGGAATATCCATTGGTGGGTACCTATTGTATATATTGTCATAATTTTACGATTTGTTAACTGGATATAAACACAAGTCTGAAGAATCGATTTTAACATTCCCTTGTACATATCTTCACAGTTGATACCATATAATCAGTTTAATGCTAGATAATCTAATACATGCTGATAATAATAAATTCCTTTGATTAATGGTTGCTAATTTTTTATATGTGATGTTACATTTGGCTACAAATTTATTTTATGCTCCACAAATGTTGCTACACAAGATGGTAGAATAAATATCAAGACTGAAAACTTCATATACACACACAAACAAACACACAGCTACTTCTGGTGCTTGAATGTTATTGCTCTTCACAAAATTCTCCTTCTGCATAAAAAAACACACTGACATTTTTTTGCCACTCCTGCTAGTGCTGGCGGCAGCCCTGAAACTCAATATTTGCACTGCCATGCACTGTTCCACTACATTATAGTTGCCACATCTTTTTCTCTCAAAGTTTTCTTCTCTGTAAAGAATAGTAAAGTGTCACTGGAAATCACAATAAGTGAGTAAGGAGACCGACTTGTTGTCCAGTAACATATTTAGCTAAAAATTACTGCATAAACTTCAGTGAGTGAGCAAGAGGACTGCCATCAGCACTAGCTAAAATCTCACTGCAGTCATTTACAGTAATCTGCATTCCTTTGTGATGACAGCTGCTCATTTTCAGATTGGCAGCTGCAAATCTACATTTCATAGCCTTGTAATATCTTAAATGAATGTTCATCACTTTCCACACATTCAAGCGAATCAGGCACCACATACAAGTGATTTTCTTTCTGTTCCTGTAAAAGCAATCAAGGAATAATATTGGCTAACATATACATCATTCTAAAACCATCACTTAAAATGGTCTGACATGAACTACAAGAAATTGTAACCTCTTTGTCATTTCTTGAAGCGGATCTCCTGTTATTTTGTACTAATTTGCACATATGAGCTACCAATTTATTATTTCTACTGATCACATGGCATCCTTCTTGTGTACAGATATTCATTTGTTTTTAAAAAAAGTGGAAGGACTCAAATCATACTTGGATAAGTGCTCTATCAACTGAAAAATTCCAGTTGTTGTCATTCCTGATTTTCTCAAAAAGTGTGACACAAATGCACTGTTCTGTGCACTTGGACATTGCTGAACTGGCATGATATAAACACACCACAACTTCAAACACGACAATCAAATGAGCTGTGAATACACCTGGACAATATGTATGAGCTGACACTTATCACAGCCATGTCCCTCCACAATGTATTTATCTGAGATATAAATTCAGTCTTGAAACTTTCCCTCATTGCCTCACAGCTCTAACATACAATTATAAATCATAAAAATGTACACAGAAAAGCTAGAGGAAAATATACCTTAGGTGGTGTAACAAGATTTTCACAGCTCATCGATAACTGTAATGCTATTTAGAATTGCACTCTCTCTCTTAGTAACCTACACAATGCATAGAGTACTAACATTTTAAAAGTGTTTCTTCAGCACAAAGTATTGGTCTTTTATAATGTTTGTTGGCAGTAATACGAAAGCCTGTTCGCAAGACATCACTCTTCAAATTCATGACAGTGCTGCGTTTAGAAGTGTGGCTAAGTATCGTAGGTGCTCTGACAGTGACTGGCATCATGATCTGGATCCTTGACAAGTACTCACCATACAGCGCCCAGAACAACAAGAGTCTTTATCCTTATCCATGCAGGTATAACATCATATGACCTTTATTTAGTACAACTGAGAAAAATGGGTGATGTTTTTGTTGTAAATAAACACTGAAATCTGTTACTTCTGAGACCATGTCCAAAATCAAATACTGTACATGTATATAACTCATAGTCTAAAACAGACGAAAATTACACAGAATTTTGCAGTATCATTCAATCCCAACATATTGGTGAATTATTAACAGTTAACTTCCACCCTCAAAAGGTTACATGCAAAACTATCAAGTTTGTGCAATATGTTGTTAACTTTTCTCACAACAGACTTCAGAGATAATGTAGTAAAGAATGTACCGAGAATCCAAACAAGAATTTTCATACTGAAAACCATCACTGAGACCTATCCTGTAGCACACTAATGTTGAAAATAATCAGCCAACCAAACACTGCAATGTGATGAACATCTTACCATTTTCTAAGACCATTCTGTTCATGCAAATGCTCATACAAAGTAAATTTTCTTTTGCAAGCTACTTAGGATTGTAAAAAAATGTTTGTCATCTGTGCATAGCAGTAAAGGCATTACTAGGAAACCTTGGTGCAGCGTAGAAAGATAGCTTGCATTTGCGCCCTCTTCAAAGCATACGCTGGAGACCAGGCATGGAAAGCTATAGGGGACAGGTTACCAGGACCATGTTACCTGAGCAAGGATGATCAGAATCGTAAAATTAGGGCCAGAAAATGAACAGATATTGGTAAATACTACTTTGTAAATAGGACAATCAAACTGAGGAACCAACTGCCTGCAGAGGTGCTAGCGACTTTCCCCTATAAATCATATATTTTTATAAAGAGGGTTAGGAAAGTAAACATAAGTGACAAGTTGAAGGGTGTTGGAAGCATGGTGAGAAAACTTAAAAAATGGAGGAAACTGAAAAATGGGGAGTGAAGTGGAGTGCAGTGAAGTGAAGATTTCTGGTGAAATGTATACATTACCATTGATTTATAGTTATGTAGCTGTATGTAGGTTCTGTGTAATATGTTGTGTCATTATTATTTGCTTCCCTTTGTTATTTTCTAATTACTTGACTTGTGCTTTTAATATTATTTTTATGTTTGTTTTCTTGTTTTGCATATTTGTTTTCTATTTTGTGTATTCTGTGTTTTTGTATTTTTTGTGTATTAGTTCTCATTTTCTATATATAGCTGTCCCTTTCCTATTTTTGTACAAGTTTGCATACTACTGCCACGGGGTAGAAACCTAAATGCAGTAAATAAATGTATCATATCATATTACATATTTAACAGCATGTGGATTTATCAGCTACTCACAATATTGAGACAAGAGCAGATGATTTACAGTAAACTGCAAAAATCTGTACAAGTATCTCATATCATCAGTGCTTAATGAACAATGCAAAATCCTTCACCTAATTTCTTATGCCTTTCAAAGTTATTCTCATAAAACACACTGCTAGTATTTAATTAGTACTCACTCTGAAAGCCACCAACAATACTGTTCATAGTAACTGTCTGCTGTATTTTATTACAGAGAATTCACCCTAAAGGAAAGTTTCTGGTTTGCCCTAACTTCCTTTACACCACAAGGTGGTGGTGAAGCTCCAAAAGCTCTGTCTGGACGCACACTTGTAGCAGCCTACTGGTTATTTGTAGTTCTCATGCTTGCTACATTCACTGCAAACTTAGCTGCTTTTCTTACAGTGGAAAGAATGAAGGTAAATCCATTAATGAAGTACATAAACACACATGAGGCCTACAGCAATAAAACACTATTATATTAATATTATGTTTATTTTTAACAGTGCATACTGTTATTTTCTTATAGTAGAATAGTTTCATCTGTATTATTTGCCATGCTTCATGCTAAGATACTAATTACTCATAATTAAACAAATTGATCAACCCTGTGTTATGATAAGTTACACGTTTACTGAGAAATGTACACTCTTTAATAAAAGTTTCTTTTACATTTGCTGTAAAACTATTGTGTGTATATTAGTTTAGTAATTTGAAGGGACAAATTTTAAAATTAACTTTCAACATTTTTCAAAGAATTTTAACTTATCTTCAGCACAACTCTAACAGTATCATACTTTCTTCTAAATAAATCTCGAATGCAGTATGTGATGTGAGTTGTTCAGACAGTATATTCAATACAAGTGTTTTATTCAAATGTCATATGAGGTGTGTCCAGAAAGTAAAGATACATCATGTGTAGGCCAATAGGGAAATTATTTAAGCTTATTGTGGCAACACTGCCATCGACCTTGATCCTTTACCTGTGAGCCGTGCTCATTTGACAATGGTAGAACCGGCTTTGTTTGAGTGAGACGTGTTTGAAATGGCAGCGCCGATCCAAAGTCCCGCCGAATGCAAGGTGCGTTCCGTCATAAGATTTCTCAATGCAAAAGGTGAACGTCCAGCAGAAATTCACAAACAAATTGTTACTGTCTATGGTAACATTATGATTTCCACTTGTTTCTTCACCTAAAGAAACATCTCTCTGGGAAAAAGTTCGATGATGATGATGAGGTGCAAGAAGAAGTCATGATGTGGTTCAAAGGGGAGGCGGCAGACTTCTACGACTCAGAGATACAGAGGCTGGTTTCAAGACTTAATAAATGTTTGGACAATACCAGCAACTATGTTGAAAAATAAAGTGATGTACAGGCAATTCATTTACAGTGCCGTTTTGTAAATTAAAAATGCTGTATATGTTTAAGACCTTTGTATCTTTACTTTCCGGACATGCCTGGTATTTTAAAACTGCACTACCCTAATTTTGAGAATATAAGCATCATATAAAGTAAGGACAAATTTATTGAATGAGGGCACACCCTGCATTAATTGGAAGGTAGTTCCAATACAACAAGGCTGGAATGAACTCAATCTTCAGCAACTTCCAAATTCTGTTACATGCACTTACTTGAAGTCAGGGCATGGAAGTTTATTCACGTTTTTATAAAATTAATACACTATTACAACAACTTCTAAACATTACTGTCTTTATGTTATTCATTCCATTAACTTCTCAAATTCCAGTCACCTGTTGCATCACTGGAGCAGCTGGCAAGGCAGTCACGTATCAACTATACTGTGGTCAATAATTCTGATACCCATGAGTATTTTCAGAATATGAAAAATGCTGAAGATGTATTATACAAGTAAGTCAGTAACAGTATGACTTTTAACATATCACATAAGCCAACATAAGGACAAATACAACCCTGTAACTCCAAGGATTCAAAGAAATAACACACAGACAAAAATAAAAATATCAAGTAACGATGGTAAAGAAGAAAGCCAACTCATGCAACAGTAACAGTTTATTGATAAATCCAATTTAGCTTGACATGTTTTGGGCAACAATTTTGCCCATCTTCAGGAGCTTTAGACTGTGCAATACAGCTTGTGGTATGTTGTACCCAATACGTGCCAGTCAGTGATCTCCGTTACAAGATCACCAACCGGCAATGTATTGGGTACAACATACCACAATCTGTATTGCACAGTCTAAAGCTCCTAAAGATGGTCAAAATTGTTGCTCGAAACATATCGAGCTAAATTGGATTTATCAATGAACTGTTACTGTTGCATCTAGTTGGCTTTCTTCTTTACCATCTTTACTAATGATGCACAGTCAAACAAATATTAAAAAATAACAAGTAGTCAGAAGTGAAAACTACTCAAATACTGTGTAAATTCCAAGCATACTTGATATACAAATAAGGAAACTATGTACCTGCCAAGTGTTTTGGTCTTGAGAAAGCTGATCTGGAGCGTAATTTTTAGAATATCTTGTCCATTATCACCTCCAACAAAGTCAAACGTTTGGGAGTAGGGAGATACCAGTTTCCTGTCGTCTGCAATCCACATTCATGTGCAGGTCCTTTCTCCTGATATTTTTCATGTTATTCTCAGGAGTAAATGGGTCATTCTCAGGGGTGGCTCATTCACAAGGGCTGCAGGGCTGCATAACCCAGAAATTCTGAGAAAATTAAATATCTAAATAGAAGGTTTTATTTTGAGATAAATGCATTCTTTAAAGTAATATGAATGAAACCATTTCCAGTTCAAATACTCGCAAAGGACTCTACATGCTGCATGGGTCTGCTAGTCTGTGCCCCATCCAGCCCTTCTGCACTGACTTCAGTACCACAAGTGTGAGTGGTGGAGAGACTCACTGAGCTAGGCCCGTGGTCAGGCTGGAGTCAGTGCAGCCTGAGTTCAGCCCAGATGGCATTTCAAGGAGGAATTCATGTATCTGTTTACCTTTCCAAACAATTCATGCACTGGCATTTTGATAACTATTTTTACCTAGCTGTTTTCAAAGCCATGTTTGTGAAGATTTTAATTTTAGTATTTGCAGTAGTAAGATAAACATGAACAAGAACAGTGCTAAGTATTTACAGAGCATCAATTTTTTTGCAACCAACTTTCGTCAAGAAGACTAAGATTAAGAATTTGCCGTGTAACACCTAACTTAGTAGTTGCTCAGTCATCATAACACAGAAAACAAACATACATTCTTACTTACTTACTCCATGGAGCAGGGTCCTTCTTGAGAAGCTAACCAGTTTTCAGCTAGTCAAGAAATTCCCCGCACTGTATGGAACCTGAAGGTTCATTACCGCATTAAGTGCCCGCCATCTATCCCTATCCTGAGCCAGCTTGATCCAGTCCAAGCTCCCACATCCCACTTTCTGAAGATCCAGCTTAATATCCTCCCATCTACGCCTGGGTCTTCCAAGTGGTCTCTTTCCCTCAGGTCTCCCCACCAAAACCCTGTATATGCCTCTCCTCTCCTCCATATGTGCCACGTGCCCCACCCATCTCAATATTCTCAATTTGATCACCCAAAAAATATTCGGTAAGGAGTATGAAAACAAACATAGGTGAGAAAATTTAACCCTGCTATACATTCGAATACATGATTGAGTGGCTGTGCAGAAAGAACCATTGTATTAAGTTATCCTCATCAATCACATAAAAATACTAGCCCCAGCCCTACCATATGAGAGTCTCACAAGCCACCACTGGTCAATCTGTCACCAAAAATGAAATTCCTCATCCTTGCCAGTCAAGAAATAACAAGTACAAACACTTTTCATTTTTTGTGCACTTTTGTGTTCTGAAGGGTAAGAATTTGTGGGTTTAGCACTGAATAAAATGTTATCATGAAGTATTTCTTGAAGTTAGTATCTGTTACCTCTATTTGCAAGTGCTTCTCTTTAATTGTGCTGTCAAAGACCAATCAGTATAAAACCTTAAATACTGGACGGTGCTGTGTTTTGCTACTTTTCCATCTAGCACAAAACCTGCTTTGGTACTGTTGATAATATGAAACAAAGAAATACTTGGTTGTTAAAGTATCCAATGCCAAGATGTTTATACTAAATTTTATGCAAATATAATAGCCTGTCACTGGCGTCCATAACTGATTCAGGGGGAAGGACACATGCAGTTCACTTCAGTAGGCAAGATATTGGGAAGAAAAGTTAAAAATTACTTACTTTAGTATATGAACTGAACATGCTATGACATGTCCACGTACAGTTTATCACCTGCTTAAATAAAACTATCAATACTGCACATACCTTCCTTATTGTTCTTATGGATACACAATGTTCGTTTATGGTTTTAATATATATATATATATATATATATATATAAAATAACACTTAACTGTGTCACAGAAAAAACCATCATCAGCAAATGCAAACAGTATGTTTAGGGAACAGATAGACAGAAAAATTAGGAACATTGAAACAATCTCATAATGATAAAACCATCCAATAAGTGCACAAGAAGGTAGGGTACAGACACATATCATTTACTGACTGTAATAGTTGCACAATCCGAAAATTGCCCACTTGGAATTAATACTACAATTGATCTCAAAAGTATAAAAACTACATTCAACAATAATTGCATCTAGCAGGGTATGTTCTGATGAAGAAGTGTGCCAGTATTGTTGAATTTTGTTGTTCTCTTTTCCAGTTCAATCATAGTATTAACTCCAAACGGCAATTTTTGAGTTGTGCCAGTATTGCATTCAGTGAGCAATAAGTATGCATGAAGCATATGATTAAAGATACACTTAATACGGACAATGATGAATTTCTTACACATTTCCACAGTAGCATAGACAAATGAAAGAATTTCAGTGAGGTAATTAACATTCAAACAGCTAAAGAACATACAATTCCTTTAATCTGGCATCTGATTATCTAGCAGTTGAGTAGTCCCAAGACCAGAAGTTTTGCTTTTTACAAGATAAAAGCTTCATCAATGAAGCAGGTAGATCTTTGAAACATGTTCAAAAAGGCCTCCAATAGTGTCTGTACATGAACTGCTGTGGTATTTCCTGACTCCTTATCTCCTACTCCATCAACTTCTTCAGCTATGAAGCCTCCAGAGAACACATGAGAAGGCCCTGATGATCCTGAAGCAGACAGAAGGAGATATCCAAATGGAGAACTCCTCTGATTAGTTGTGCAGGCCAAGTATAGGACTGGTAACAAAAAATACATGTAAGAACTTGGGTCAGTACAGGTGGTCTGATAATCTGGCATATACAATAATCCAGCAGCTGCAAAGCCCCAAGGGTGCCAAGAGCAGACAGCCTGAAATACACAATGCTAAATTATTAGAACTCATACTACAAATTAAGGACACTCAAAGTGCCACTGAAAAATTAAAGCATGATACATCAGCAGTTACTCATTTATTTGTAGCTGAATTAATTCAATTATATAGCACCATACTGCAGCCAGATTTGTGATCTTATGGCTCTATTTGGAAGAAATACGAATTTCCACAGCAATGGAAATAATCTATCATCATTTCTATTTATAAAATGGAAGAAGACACTGACTTCTAAGGAATGTTTTTCTTACCGATGGTGCTCAAAACTTACCAACATTGTAGTATAATTAAACCAGTTTGTTTGCTAGGAAGTTGTTGTGTACCAACTGAGGTATCCACCCTATCAGCTGCCTGAAGGAAAAGAGGGAAACAATGGAAACCCTCACCTAAGATAGCCACTGTTCTGATCAAGATTTGAAATAGGCACCCCCATACAGGTATTCATTCATTCATTCATTCATTCATTTATTCATTAAGTGTAGAGTGTTAATGCTACCCTGAACCATTCATAATAACCCATTTGACTCCCTTTCCACATTCCTCATCCATAGACAGAAATGCAAGAAATATTTTCCCTTCATTACACCACACATCATGACTTACAGTTTAATGCACCAGTGTAAAAATTTTCCAAAAATCAAAATTTTATGTGTCAGAAAGTTTACATGAAGCAAGTTCAATGACAAGGATCAACAAGTGCTCCCCTGGCTTAAAGTGGTAACCAGTCTGTAAACAATGATGTATTTGTATTTTATAGTGTTTGGAAGGATATAACGTTGAATAGCTCAAGTGACCAGTCCAAGTACAGAGTGTGGGATTATCCTATCAAGGAGCAATATGGACACATCCTGCAGGCCATAACTCAAACAGGACCAGTTGAGAATGCAACTATAGGCTTTCAAAAGGTATGGTGAAAGCACTCTTGTTCATTCCAAAGTTCTAATTTCTTCAAAAATGTGTTGTAATGCATAACTTTTGTCACAGCAGAACACAGTCAAATATCTCCTAGAATGCTTAAAATACTGAAATATAACTTCTTACAGGCAGAAGGCATTTGAATAGATTGTATTCACACAGCCCCGTTACATGTAAATCTTCACCTGAGGCAGAAACCAAACGTTACGTGATATCTGTAAAAGAATAGACATATTTCCTAATTTTCATAAACATAAAATCCTAAGATTTGCGGTTGTTACAAATACAAGTTTTCTGGCATATTAGACCAGGTCAAATGGTAAATACTTATATTCAGAAGGATCATCCAAGCTGAACTGCTTGATCCTGAAGATGAAGGCACTACAGTCCTTCAGAATGTTGGTGACCCTTCACCAGTTAACACAGCATATACAATATTCAACTTTGCAGCACACAATAATTTCCATTTTTCACAAAACCTCGTCATTCCATCTACCACCTTCTGCTATGCTAGGGTCCACTGTAATAAAGTTCACAAATTACACACCATATGTTTGCCTTTACAGTATTACATTAATCAAAGGTTTCCAGCTTAAGGTCCAAAACAAATCAGAACTGTGTTAGTGAAACAATGCAGTAGATTGAAAAGCACAAATAAAAATGATCTGTAAACAAAATCTACTATATCTGGGGAAAGTATCATTTTACATTCCTGTTATATAACAAAGAGTATGTGTCTTTTAGATTAATTAAAAATGATCAATAAATTCTCTCTTATTTAGGTAATTGATCAGGAAGAAGGAAAATTTGCATTTATTCATGATGCCGCACAGATTCGATATGAAGTGTCACGTAATTGCAATCTCACTGAAGTTGGTGAGATGTTTGCTGAGCAGCCTTATGCTATAGCTGTTCAGCAGGGCAGCCATCTACAGGAGGAGATAAGCAGGAAGTGAGTACACATCTCCAGCCAATAAATAAAAATGCACACATTTAGCTATCACTAATACTATAAAAATTCAGGACAAGTCATATGGGATATGATGCCCTGTAGTTAGTTGACAGGTACAAATGATCTACACCAGTGGCGTACCCAGGAATTTTGTTCGGGAGGGGTTCAACAAATTCAGTTGAGGACAGACAGAACGGGGATCTGGAGGCGGTAGCCCCCCAGTCAGGGGTTCTGGAGGCAGCTGTAATTTGGTACAAGAAATTTCATTTCATATAGTAAAATTTTCTTAATTTTTGGTACTGTAGACTATTTATGATGA
>Ga0209737_10003065_pt1 | contig 11666 bp, 11 predicted proteins | sample TergutCu122P3_FD_187284 | JGI IMG/M metagenome (GOLD analysis project Ga0209737, IMG submission 187284) | Cubitermes ugandensis P3 segment gut microbial communities from Kakamega Forest, Kenya - Cu122 P3 (SPAdes) (version 2) | ecosystem: Host-associated > Arthropoda: Insects > Digestive system...
CGAAGGATGCTCTCCGTCGTGTTCATAATACTCTTAGCCGGCTTCTCGGGCAGTCCGTGCGCAGCTGCGCCGTATGGCAGAACGGAGATGACATGAAGTCCATCCAGCTCTTTCTCGCCATATACAACTGCGTTGGGACGGGATCCCTTGATCTCAGCGACACGTTCTTTCGCCTTAGCGAGCATCTCTGCGCGGTCACCATACTGTAGCGCACCAGCAGGACAGGTTGTCACGCATGCAGGAGCACGTCCTGCTGCCGTACGATCCTGACACATCCAGCACTTCCGCGAAAGACCGTCGTCATCGAACTTCGGCACACTGAACGGACATGCTGATGCACAGAACTGACAGTGAATACACTTGCTCTCGTCGAATGCGACGGTGCCTGATGCGGTAACCTTATAAGCTCCAGCAGGGCATACCGATGCGCATGCGGCGTCGGTGCAGTGCAGACATGCATCGCGTCCAAACGCCCAACCGACTTTACCGCCATCGACATCTACCTCGTTGAATGTCATGCGCAGCCACGTCGTACCACTATTAGTGGCAGGACTCTCGTAGCTACCGGTCCAATCCGTCTGCTCGAGCGGAGAGGGAAGCTCATTCCACGACTTACAGATTATCTGACAACCCTTGCAGGCGGTGCAACGTGAGGCGTCATAATAGATTGCGTTTTTAGCCATCTAGATCACCCCTTTTTCCTAATATCGACAAGGAACGCTTTTGATTCAGGAATCGCTACGTTTGGATCTCCTGCGTTTGGTACCAGCTCATTGGCTGTCGCACCTGAAGCAAGTCCCTTGCGGCCCCAGTGCCAAGGCATTCCCACCTGATGAACGGTCTTGCCGTCGATCTGGAATGGCTTGATACGCTTCGTCACCATTGCGCGAACGGTAACGGTTCCGCGGTTGTTGAAGACCTCAAGCGTATCGCCGTTAGCAATACCGCGCTCTTTCGCCAATTCCTCAGACATTTCGAGGAAGTTGTGAGGCATACACTCAGCAAGCCAGGGGCTGTTACGAGTGGTAACACCTGTCTGCCAGTGCTCAACCAGACGATACGTTGAGCAGATGAGCGGATATTTATCAGCAGTTCCGAAGTTGCTTGACTCATAAAGAACAGCCACAGGATCGACCTGGACGGAACTGAATGCGTTGCGAACCGGAGCCTCTGCTGGCTCATAGTGCTCGGGGAACGGACCGTCGGCCATACCAGGCGAGAAGAAGCGAGCAACGAGCTCTGCATTCATGAAGAATGCCGGGCACTTCTCAGGCGGATTGCCCTTGAAGACGTCCTTGCCGTCTGCATCGACTGCTTGCTTGCCCGTCTCGGGATCCATGACGGGTGTCTGGAATCCGAAGTCCGGCACGTCGTTGCGATCCCAGTTGCCGATCGCTTCATTCCACTCGACAAGCATCTTCTCAGGATTACGTGCCTTTCCAGTCTCAGCAAAGGTCGAGGCGCGGTTGTACACGATACGGCGATTTGCCGGCCATGCGAACGCCCACTGCGGATAGAGGTTAAGTCCACCGCTACCACCGGAAACCGTTGCGTCCGAAGAATCACGACGACCGCATGCCTGATCGGCAGGATTGTCGGAGTCTGCGTTTGCGAAGTAACCTGAGAGGATCCACGTCGAACAAGAGGTCGAACCGTCAGCCTGAAGAGCTGCGAAGCTTGCAAGAGGCTTACCGGTCTTGAGATTGTAGCCGTTGATCTCTCGTGCGGCTAGGACTGCATCAAAGTGTCCGTCAGCACCGATGTAAGGCCATCTCAACTTCGTGATCGGATCGGGGAATGCCCCACCCTCGGTCTCATAGAGACGCTTGATCTCTGCGTGTAGACGGCTGATGATTTCACCATCGTCCAGTGCCTCTCCCGGAGGATTGACCGCTTTATAGCGCCACTGTAGCCAGCGACCGGAGTTCGTTACGGTTCCCTCTTTCTCGAGGTGTGCCGCTGCAGGAAGTACAAAGACCTCAGTCGCAATGTTTTCAGGCGCCACTTCGTCAGCCCAACCCTGGCCAGGCTCCCAGAATGCCATGGTGTCAGTCTCCATAAGGTCAACACCGACCAGCCAATCCAGATTCGTCATCGCCTTGTAAGCGAAGTTGACGTTAGGCCCTCCAATGAGCGGGTTTTGACCGAAGCAGAAAAGTCCCTTGACCTCTCCTTCGGCCATGCTCTCGAAGATCTGCATGTAGCCGTAGTTGCGTGACTCGATCTTCGGCAGATAATCATAAGCGAAGTCATTCTCAAGCGTTGCCGCATCGCCCCAGTACTCTTTGAGCTGGGAGATGATGAACTTCGGCTTGTTTGACCAGAAACCGGAATGTGGAGTCTCTTTTGCGTTATAAGCCGCAAGCGTCGGGTGATTGTCAGCGTTCGGTACGCCCACGTATCCATTGATGACGTGGAAGAGAACACCGTTGTCGCAGGCACCCTGTACGTTTGATTCACCACGAAGAGCGTTGATGCCTCCGCCGGCTATTCCAACGTTTCCAAGAAGCATCTGGTAGATTGCCAGACCGCGAACGATCTGCGAACCATTGGTGTGCTGGGTCAAGCCCATTGCGTAGAGAATGGTTGCGGATTTGTCGTCGGCACCGGTTGCGCCGATAGTGCGTGCGATCTCTTCGAAATCTGCACGAGGCATACCCGTGACCTTCTCCACCATATCAAGCGTATACCGTGAGTAGAAGTTCTTCATTAGTTGGAATACGCACTGTGGATCTTGAAGGGTCTTGTCCTTCTTGATCTGCGGGACCTTAGGAAGATCGAAGGCAGGAACGCCGTCAGCGACTGCCCATGCGAATGCGGCGCCCGGGCTGGTATCCCACTCGGTGGATCCCTCTACCTGATAACCCCATGTGTCCTTCTTGTATGTTCCCTGACCATTGTCATTGGTCTGCTCGAATCCGGTGAAGAGACCGTCATCGAAACCAAAGCCCTCATCGATGAGATAAGACGCGTTGGTGTAATTCGTAATGTACTCTACGTTGTAAAGATTGTTCTCCAAAATGTAGTTGATGAGTCCACCCAGGAAGGCGATGTCAGCACCACTACGGATAGGAGCATAGTAGTCGGCGACCGCAGCACTGCGAGTGTAGCGTGGATCGGCAACGATGAATTTGGCGCCCTTCTCGCGAGCTGCTTGAATGTGACGCATACTTGCAGGATGGTTCTCCGCGGGATTTCCGCCAAGAACGAAGATGACGTCGGAGTTCTCGAAATCAGTCCACGTGTTCGTCATAACTCCGCGCCCGAATGTGTTGCCCAGACCGGCAACAGTGGGAGCGTGTCAAAGACGGGCTTGGTGCTCGATAAACACCATTCCCAAAGAACGGAGGAATTTCGAGAGTGGATGACACTCTTCGTTATCAAGAGCTGCACCACCAACGGAAGCGATAGCGCTTGTCCGGTTAACGGTAACACCCTTGGCGTTCGTTGTTTCAAAAGTTTTATCGCGAAGGTCCTTGACACGCTTTGCAATCTCAGCGATTGCCCAATCCCAAGAAACCTCTTCCCATTCCCGTGAGCCGGCAGCGCGATATTTTGGCTTCGTCAAACGGGCTGGATTCGTGATAAGGTCACCACTCTTTGGATCGTATACATTGACTGCATTACGTTGTCCAATACCCTTTGAGCACATGCCGCCCCGATTGACCGGGTGATCAGGGTCACCTTCGAAGTTGATAAGTTTCCCATTGGCTACTGAGCAAATTGCACCACAACCGACGCTACAATAACAGCAGATGGTTGTGGTTTCAGTAGCTCCCTGGATGCGTAAAGCAGGTGTTTCGCTTGCTTCAGCAGCAAAGCCGACACCAGGGCGCATAACGCCCGCGACCGAGCTTGCAGCGAAAGCAGCACCCGAGATTTTTAGAAAATCTCGTCTCGAAACATCTCTCATTACTCACCTCTTTCTTTCATGAACGATTTACGTGATCTGGGCGAGCTGCGACTCCTTCCTGTGAGTATGCGTTGTGCGAGCCCATCCACACAAAACAACGGCCTATCCATCCCATCTAGGTTATCAAGTAGAGTTATGCGCTTTTAGTGGATGCCCATCAGCGGTTCGATATGCTATGTCAAAGGGTCAAATAAGTCGTTAACGGTCGGTTTCGTCCTGTGAACGGTAGGGTATCATGTAAACGACCTCTGTGCCTTCTCCGATATTGCTGTAGAACTCAAGCTCGGCATCGAGCCCATAATAGTGCTTGAGACGTCCTCGAACGTTTCTCAGCGCGAGGCCGAGGCCTTTTTCGGACTTTTCTCCCAACAGAACGGACTCGACCTGCTTTGACGAGGCACCCTGCCCATCGTCGATAACACTAATTCGAATAAAGGGGTGCCTGCCGGATTCAACCTGCTCTGCATTGATCCAAATGGTCAGCGGAGAGCCGTCGGGACGCATACCGTGCTTAATCGAGTTCTCAACGAGCGGCTGCAGCATGAATCGAGGCATTCCCAGATCGAGAAGAGCGGGATCGATGTCGAGGTGCAGATTGAGCCGGTCACCAAATCGGGCGTGCTCAAGATCGAAATAATGAAGCATCATATCGACCGAATCCTGCAGCGTCTCCTCGTGCGTTTCATCTTCGAGGGTGTGGCGATAGAACTTGGCGAGGTTTGAGACCATATCGCGCGCGTTCTGTGGATCGGTTCTCGTCAGAGCGGCAATCGTATTGAGCGTATTGAACAAGAAATGGGGGTCGATCTGCGCCTGAAGCATCTTGAGCTCCATCTCACGCACGAACGCCGCCTCCTTCTCAAGCTCGTGCACCTCAAGCTGGACTGAGATCAGACCCGCGAGACCTTCAGCCATCATGATCTCGCTGTCGGTCAGGTCGAGCGCATCGGTATAGTAAAATTTCAGGGTCCCGACCGCCTGGTCATGCATCAAGAACGGGACAATAATCGCACTTTTCAAAGGACAGCAGGCATCGATGCACTCGATATTCGATACGACCTGAGTGGCCTGGTCTCGCAGACACTCTTTGGTGTACGCGGACTTGATGAAACGCCACTGCTGATGATGAATACAGCCGAATCCCGCGTACCCGAGCACCCGTTTCGCGTTGGTGAGCGCAACCGCGGTTACGCTGGGCAGCTCACTGAGGATAATGGAGCACGCTTCTGTTGCGGTCTCCTCGTTCAATCCTTGATGCAGAAGCGAGGTAGTCTTCGTCGCGATAGCGATCATTCGATCCGATTGGCGCGTGCGCAAGGGATCGGGACGCTCTCTCATATGCATTACGATCGAGATGAGCATGAACATCAGAAGCGAGATCATCACCAGTATCCCGATATCTTTGGACCACAGATTTAAAAGCGACGTTACCCCGACACTTACGCCTATCACCAAAAGTACAAGGATGGCGACATCGAAGCGGTCCGCAAACGCCGAACCCTTGAGGTCACCTCTATATATACTGTGCGGATACGTATCGTCCGACTGATAGGATTTGCGTTTACTCATAGAGATTCATCTCAGACACCGACGAGCTGCTTGAATTCGACGACACGTCTGCGCGATACCGGAATCTTCGATTCGCTCTCATCTTTGAGTGTCAGAAGAAGAGAGCTGCCCGCGGTGCTCTCGACCGATGATATCCAGTCGATATTCACCAGATACCTGCGATGAGTACGGAAGAATCCGCTCTCGCTCAACCGTTCCTCGAAAGAGGTCAAGGAAGCGGTAGACAGATAGTGATCGCACGCGGTATAGATGTAGCTGTAGTCGTCTTTCGCCATGAAGTACGCGATCTCTTCAGGATTGAGCAGGAACTTCTTGTTGCCCTTTGATACAGCAATACGCGTCTCGTTGTCCGCATCGCGATCTATCGCGTCGCCTCCCTTTTCGAGCACCTTGGTCAGTGCGATCTCAAGCCTATCCACATCGACCGGTTTCATCAGGTAGTCGACCGCATTCACATCAAATGCCGCAAGCGCGTGCTTTGAGTGGGCGGTCACGAATACAATCGCGGGAGGAGAGGGATGGGATTTGAGACTCTCGGCTAGTTGTAGGCCGCTGAAACCCGGCATATTGATGTCGAGAAAGAGCACATCGACCGGAACGGTCTTGATAAGCGCAACCGCTTCAAGAACATTACTCGCCTCGCCGCACACCTGCACCTGATTCGTCTGGTTGAGCAGATAGATCATCTCCTGACGAGCAGGAGCCTCATCATCGATAACAAGCGCGCGCAACACCAGTGCCTCCTAAGAACAGCATCGATTCGCAATCATTTCTCCGATACCTATGGTATCAATTATCCTCCTCGGAGAGTTGATAAACACAGAACGGGGGTAGGCGGTACGCTTTTTCTGGCAAACGGTTCGCATGTCCCGATTATTGAGCCGTAGATGTTTTGTTACTATATTAGGCATGAAGAAAACCTGTGAAGCGATATATGCGAACAACGCAGCGACCTCGTGGCCCAAGCCGGAGTCCGTGGGCGCGGCGATGCTCGCGGGACTTGAGTGCATGGGATCGGCGGGTCGCACCGTCGGGCATGATGCCCGTAGCGCAAGCGCGCTGATGGAGAGCGCACGCGGGACCTGCGCGCGCTATTTGGGCGTGTCTGATCCGAACAACCTCATATTTGTCCCCAGTGCAACAAGTGGACTGAACATGGTCTTGCAAGGCTTCTTGAAGCCAGGGGACTCGGTTATCGTCGCGCGTGCGGAGCACAACACGGTGCTAAGACCTTTACATGCTCTTGCGAAAAAGGGGGTCGATTTAGCGTGGGTTCCCATGGCGAAGGGCGGATTCATCGACCTTGCCGAGCTCGAGTGTCTGCTGCAGGTCGGTGTGGCAGAAGGACGCCCTTTCAAAGCGGTGATCTGCAGGCATGGCTCGAACGCCTCTGGTGCGCTTCAGCCTCTTGAAGACGTCGTGCTGTTGGCACATCAATACGGTGCGCTCTGCATCTCCGATGGGGCACAGGTCGCTGGTCACGTGCCGGTCGATCTTGAGCGTATCGGGGTCGATGCCTGGGTATGCTCCGGTCACAAAGGATTGCTGGGTCCCAAAGGCATCGGGCTGATGTATCTAGCCCCCCAGTTCGATCTTGATATCACCCTATGGGGCGGAACGGGCAGCGGAGAAGCCGACGATCTGTGCGAGGATCATATCCGACCGACTTGCTATGAACCGGGTACCGAACCGCTTCCCGGCATCCTGGGGCTTGAGGCGGGCGTCATCTGGCTGCAGGAACATGCCGATGAGGTAGAGCGCGCCCATAAGCTGGGAACCCAACTGCGAAGAAGGCTGTCTGAGATCGAGGGTGTTCGCGTCCTAGGACCGTCGGTCGACCAACCCCACCTTCCCCTGGTTCCCATCGTTGCCGATCGCGTGCCGACGAAGGTATTCGGCGCAACGCTTGCACAGCAATACGGCATCATCACGCGGACGGGCATGCACTGTTCTCCGGACGCCAACAAGGTGCTAGGCTCCTACCCCGAGGGTTCGGTGCGCTTCAGCTTGGGACCGTTCAGTACCGCATCTGATGTCGATGCCATCATCTCGGCAGTCGAAGAAATTACAGCTCTTTGCTCATATGCCGATGAGGTATGTGAGTCAGACGACTGATATACTCCTCACCATAGAACCGATACCCACAGCGTTGGTAGAAGTCGTACGCCTGATAGCGCGACGCAAGCCCCACACGATCGGCGCCCAGCTCTACGACGCGCGCTTCAGCAGCCTGCATCAACTGCAAGCCGATGCCACGTCCGCGCATCGCGGGATCGACGAGGACTTGACGGAGTCGACGCTCGTTCGCGCACTCCTCAGGAATGGGGTGGCCGGGAGAATTATCATCGGTAGGCATGATGCGAACGGTACCTAAAAGCACGCCCGACTTATTGCGCGCGACCAGAAACTCCCCACCAGCAGATGCGCTGAACCAGTCGAAATCCGGATCCACGCCCCACGGCTTGTACAGATGCTCGTAGAGGAGTTTTTTTATATCCTGCGCGACATCAACAAGCGCGACAGGTTCAATCCGTACCATCGACACGCTTCGGCTATACCTTCTCATCCAGATCCGGAAGGACCGCAGGTGTTGCGGCAAACCGGCGCTTGAAGTGCGACTTTTGTATCATGCTCTCGATGCGACCGATCGTTTCGCTATCGAATCCTGCACCGATAAGATCATCAGCACTTTCTCCCTGGTCACGTCGATAGAGAATCGCATCGAGTACCGTGTAGGGACCAAGCTCGTCCTCATCGGTTTGTCCCGATGCGAGCTCAGCGCTGGGAGCTTTGGTCAACACCCTCTCGGGGATGACCGGCTGACGAATGTTGCGGAATCGTGCGAGTTCGTACACCCATCCCTTATACAGGGGAGCGATCGGAGCGAATGCCCCGATCATATCCCCGTAAAGCGTCGTGTATCCCACCGTCGCCTCACTGCGGTTGGTGGTGGAGAGCACGAACCAGTCGAACTGATTCGAGAACGCCATGATAATGTTGGCCCTGATGCGAGCCTGCAGATTTTGATGAGTCAGCGCCGTGTCCTGCCCATACATCGGGGATTCGAGCATCACTTCATACTCGGACAGAATCGAATCGATCGCTATCGTGAACGCTTCCATGCCTAGTTCGTATGCGAGATCCAAAGCATCGTCCACGCTCTCTCGTGGAGTAAACGGCGACGGCATGATAACGCTGTGAACACGTCCAGCACCAAGCGCGTCGACCGCAAGTGTGGAGACCAGCGCGCTATCGATTCCTCCGGAAAGACCGAATACCACATCGGTGAACCCTGACGCTGCGACCGCCTCGCGTATCTGCGCGGTCAAGGAACGATACACCGCTCCGACATTCTCTCCCAGCGGAGGAAGGATGGGGTAGCTGTTCTGACTCATATAAACCCTGTTCTTTCTATTGCGCTCAACCTACGCGGAAGAACCGCTGATTTCCGTTCCGCTTGCGAAATCAAAATCGACCAGTTCTCCGCGATTGTACCTATCGTATGCGGGAAGATCCAAGAAGCCATGTCCGCTCAGATTGAACAGGATGATCTTGTCCTCGCCCGCTTCAGCCGCCGCACGCGCCTCCTGCACCGCTGCGGCGATCGCATGACTCGACTCGGGAGCCGGAAGCATCGCCTCGGCACGCGAGAAGATCATCGCCGCCTCGAAGCAGTCGTTCTGATACAGAGACACCGCTTCGATATCGCCGCTTTTCACCAGTGCGCAAATCAGAGGAGCATCGCCGTGATAGCGCAATCCGCCCGCATGGATGCCCGGTGGGACGAAGTCGTGCCCCAAAGTGTACATCTGCATCTGAGGAGTAAGACCGGCCTCATCACCGAAGTCGTAGCGGTACTCGCCCGCCGTCAGTGTGGGGCACGCTTTGGGCTCGGCTGCTACGATGCGCGTATTCGTCAAGCCGTCAAGACGACGCTTGTAATACGGAAGCGCGATGCCCGAGAGGTTCGTGCCACCACCGCAGCATGCGATGACGACGTCGGGCTCGACACCGGCCATCTCCATCTGCAGAATCGCTTCCTGGCCGATGATCGTCTGATGAAGACAGACGTGATTGAGCACACTTCCCAGCGAGTAGTTGATATCGGGGTTCTGCGCTGCGATCTCGACCGCTTCAGAGATTGCCAGACCCAGTGAGCCCAACGTGTTGGGATCTTCTGCAAGAACCTGGCGCCCTACCGCGGTGAGGTTCGAGGGAGAGCGATGCACCTTCGCGCCAAAGCTTTCCATGAACATACGGCGATACGGTTTCTGGTCGTAGCTAACTCCTACCATGAACACATCGATGTCGATACCAAGCTGAGAGCCCGCCATGGAGATAGCGCTTCCCCACTGCCCGGCACCCGTCTCCGTCGTCAGCTTCGTGATACCCGCCTGCTTGTTGTAGAATGCCTGCGGAATAGCTGTGTTAGCCTTATGTGATCCGCTGGCGTTGATTCCCTCGTACTTGTAGTAGATCTGAATACCATCGGGCAGCCCGAGCGCTTTCTCAAACATGCGCGCACGAGTGAGAGGCGTGGGCCTGAATGTCCTCAAAACATCGATTACCTCTCCCGGTATATCGATGTAGCGCTCCGTTGAGACCTCCTGCTCGACCAGAGCGGGAGGAAAGATGGCGAGAAGCGCATCGGCGGTAATCGGGTTGCCCTCCGCATCAAGGGGAGGACCCAAAGGCTCGGGAAGGTCTGCCACGACGTTGTACCACGCCGTCGGCATATCTTTTTCGGCGAGGTTAAAACGGTACTGTTGTGTCATGATCCTTCTCCTTCACAAAACGTTTTTCCAATTCCTGTGCTAAATCGTTAGGGGTAATGTCCCAACGAGCACAAAGCACCAATATATGATAAAGCAAATCGCACGTCTCGTAGACAAGATGATCGTGGGCGGTTCCGTGCTCGGTAGTGCCCACTACCCCTTCGGTGCGCGCCGCTTCGCTATCTTTGGCCGCCATGACGACCTCGGCTGCTTCTTCCGCAACCTTTTTCAGAAGCTTGTCGTGAGAGCCCGTCAGCAACTCGACCGTATAGCTGGTCGAAGGGGGGTCCTCGTCTGTGTGTTGCGCAGCGATTGCCTGGGCTTTGCGACGCCCTATCGTCGTCCAGAGCTCATGTATAACAGAGCCAAATATCTCATCATTCATCGTCCGCATCTCCTCTAAGGGGCAGACTGCGATAGAAGCAGGACCGCTCGCCGGTGTGGCATGCGACCCCCGCGCCCTTTATCGAGCAGGTAATCAGTATCGCATCGCCGTCGCAGTCGTACCGCACGTCTTTTGCACGAAGGGTATTGCCACTTTCTTCGCCTTTGCGCCAATACCGGCCTCGCGATCTTGAGTAGAACCACACATCTCCCGTTGCCAAAGTTCGAGTGAGCGCCTCGTTGTCCATCCAGGCGACCATCAGCACTTCTTGGTCCATCTCGCTTTGGATGATGACCGGAATCAGGCCATCGGTATCAAACCTCAGGTCTTCAACTAACAGGGTATCGGTTTCTCGATTCATAGTTTTCTCGCCCTCAATTCTGCGTATCTATACGAACCGGTATACCTGCCGACGCCATCGCTTGTTTTACGTCATAAATACTGAATGTTCCGAAATGAAAGACCGAGGCGGCCAATACCGCATCGGCTTCACCGTCTCGGAACTGCTGGCCCAGGCCCTGGCCTCCAAGCAGGGCTGTTCCCAGGTGCTGTTCACCGACGCCGCCAGCCACACCTGGGTGGAGGAGTTGGGTGGCATGAACCTCTGCTACATCACGGCGGCGGGGGAGTTGGTCACGCCAGAGCTGAATGGCACCATCCTGCCCGGCATCACGCGCGACTCGATCCTGAAGGTGGCGCCTCTGCTCGGCCTGCGGCCCGTCGAGCGGCCTGTCGCTGTGGCCGAACTCAAGGCGGGCATCGCCCAGAGCACCATCCGTGAGGTGTTCGCCTGTGGCACCGCCGCCGTCATCACCCCAATCGGCTCCCTGCGCGACGAGATCGGTGTGTGGACCGTCAACACACCAATCGCCGGGTCCAAGACCTTGGAGTTGCGCAACTACCTGCTCGATGTCCAGTACGGCCGCCGTCCCGACGAGTTCGGCTGGACCCAGCAGGTCTGTTGACGACTCCCTCAGGGGCCGACGTCGAGCTCACGCACTGATGCGGTCGAGTACGAGGGGGG
>Ga0209737_10003067_pt1 | contig 11660 bp, 9 predicted proteins | sample TergutCu122P3_FD_187284 | JGI IMG/M metagenome (GOLD analysis project Ga0209737, IMG submission 187284) | Cubitermes ugandensis P3 segment gut microbial communities from Kakamega Forest, Kenya - Cu122 P3 (SPAdes) (version 2) | ecosystem: Host-associated > Arthropoda: Insects > Digestive system >...
AGCCAAAAGGACGCAAGTACGAGTTGACGCCTTGTGCTGTCAAAGTGCTGGCGCAGGAAAATAACATCCCTGTTTATCAGCCATCCTCCATGCGTGATGAAGCGGCGGAAGAATTGATAAAATCTCTTGCTCCCGACCTTATTGTTGTTGTTGCTTATGGTAAAATCCTTCCTAAAAACATTCTTGACATCCCGAAATACGGATGCATAAATATCCATGCCTCGCTGCTTCCGAAATATCGCGGAAGCTCGCCTATTCATAGTGCTATAATTGGCGGCGAAACTGTTACAGGCATAACCTCAATACAAATGGACGAGGGTATGGATACCGGTGATATGCTTCTTAAAAAAGAGCTGCCTATTGAAAAAAACGACACAACAGTTACACTGCACGACAAATTGGCGGTTCTGGGCGGCGAGGTATTGGTTGAGACAATAAAAAACCTTGACACCATAAAACCGCAGAAGCAGAATGAAAACGAAGCTACTTATACGAAGATTTTAAATAAAGAGGACGGTAAAATTGATTGGAACGAATCCGCTGAGCAAATCAGAAACAAAATCCGCGGCCTGCAGCCATGGCCCTCTGCATATACTGAAATGGACGGAAAAATATTGAAAATATTTTTTGCGGATGTTGTTAAATTGCAAGGAAAAGCGGGAGATATTATGACAGATAACGGCAAATTGATAATTTATTGCGGCGAAAATGCTATTTTAATAAACGAATTGCAAATTGAAAACAAAAAACGGATGAAAACCGATGAATTTTTGAGAGGTTATAAATTTTGAATGCAAGAAAAACGGCTTTGAATATATTACTGCGTGTCAAAAACGATGGCGCGTATTCGAACATCGCCGTTTTGGAAGAAATTAATAATTCAAAATTAGACAAAAGGGACGCGGCGTTGGCAACCACGCTTGTTTATGGTGTTTTGGAACGGCAGATTACACTTGATTATATCATTTCGCTTTATTCGAAAATCAAACCCCCTAAAATCACGGATATAACGCTTATTTCCCTGCGGATGGGTGTTTATCAATTGAGATACCTGGACAAAATCCCTGTTTTCTCCGCTATTAATGAAAGCGTGAATTTAGTTAAAACCTCCCGCGAAAAAAGCGCATATCCTTTTGTAAACGCGGTTTTGCGTAAAATTTCAAGTGAAAAAAATATAAAAATGCCTGAGGATGAAATCGAAAGACTGTCTGTAGAAGCATCTTCACCCATATGGCTTATAGATTCGTTGAAAAGCGATTATGGCATAAAAACGGCAAAAAAAATACTTTTTTCCGGTTTTGGCGGACAAGGTGTGTCGGTTCGTGTTAATACATTAAAAACAAATACAAATGAATTATCTGAAACACTTGAAAACGAAGGCATAGCGGCCGAAATAAATCCACTTGTTGAAAATGCGTTATTACTTAAAAACACAGGGTCTATAGCTTCGCTTGATTCCTTTAAAAACGGCTTGTTTCACATAGTTGACACCGCGTCTTTATTATGTGTGAAGGCGCTTGATATACAGGAAAACAGTACAGTTTTTGATGTTTGTGCTGCTCCCGGGGGGAAAACATTTACAGTGGCGCAGGAAGCAAAAAACGGCACGGTTTCCGCCGCTGATATTCACGAGCATAAAATAAAATTGATTAAAAACGACGCAAAGCGGCTGAATTTGCAAAACATAAAAGTTTTTATAAACAACGCGGAAAAATATAATGACAAATTAGGCGAATTTGACCGTGTTTTATGCGATGTTCCCTGTTCGGGCATCGGAATTATCCGAAAAAAGCCCGAAATTAGTTACAAAGTTGTAACTTTTCTTGACAAATTGACAGAAATACAGTATTCTATACTTCGCACATCGGCAAGGTATGTTAAAAAAGGCGGGATTATGGTCTATTCAACCTGCACTTTAAGGCACAATGAAAACCGCGATATAGTGGAAAAGTTTTTGAACGAGAATAAGAATTTTGATGGCATACCTGTTTTGCAACGCATAAAACGAACGATAAAAGAAAAGGAAAATATGCTGACATTATTCCCGCATATAAATGGAACAGACGGATTTTTTATTTCTGCTTTCAGAAGGGTAAAATGATGAGAGATTATAAATCAATGACTCTTTTGGAATTAGAAGAACAAATGCAAGGCTATCCTAAATACAGAGCCTCACAATTATTCGATTGGCTATTAAAAGGCGCAAATTCTTTTTCTGAAATGACAAACTTGCCGGACAATTTTAAAAACAAACTAACAGAAAACGGTTATATTTCATCTACTAAAATCCATAAAAAATATATTTCCAATATCGACGGGACTGTCAAATATTTGTATTCGCTTTCAGACGGCAATATTATTGAAGCGGTTTTGATGAAATACGAGCATGGCTACAGTATCTGCATATCAACGCAGGTCGGCTGCAGGATGGGATGCGAATTTTGTGCTTCAACCAAAAACGGCTTCCAAAGAAATCTGACGGCAGGCGAAATGCTTTCGCAGATATGGACGGCGGCAAGGGATACCGGCGTTCGTATATCAAACGTGGTTTTAATGGGGATTGGCGAGCCGCTTGATAATTATGATAATGTGTTAAAGTTTTTAGAGCTTGTGTCAAACGAAAAAGGATTATCCATCGGAATGCGTCATATATCAATTTCAACCTGCGGACTTGTCCCTGAAATAAATAATCTTGCAAAAACAGGAAAGCAAATAACACTGTCAATCTCACTTCACGCACCGACGGACGAAATCAGAGCAAAAATCATGCCCATTGCAAAAAAATATACTATACACGAATTGCTTTCCGCCTGTAAAAGTTATATCAAACAAACAAACAGACGCATTTCCTTCGAATACGCTCTGATTGAAAATATAAACGATAGTGAGGACCATGCAGAAAAGCTGTCTGTATTATTAAAAGGCATGCTGTGCCATGTGAACCTTATTCCTGTGAATAAAATAGATGAATCAGGCTGTAAAACACCGGACATGAAGTCAGTCAGAGCATTTTATAATATACTTTCCAAAAACAAAATCAACACAACAATACGCAGGACATTAGGCGCAGACATAAACGCATCCTGCGGCCAGCTTCGGAATGATAATCTTTAATTCCATTATTATGAGGTAAAAAAACAAATGAAAACTGCGGGAAAAACGGATATAGGGCTTGTTAGGAACAGCAATCAGGACGCTTTTGCGATTTTGGATATATCGCAAACTGCTGTATTCGCTGTTGTTTGTGACGGTATGGGCGGCGTGAACGGCGGCGAGGTTGCAAGCAGCATGGCGATTAATATAATCACGGATAAGGTGTCGGAAGTATACCGCGACAATATGACCTCACGTTCTGTTAAAAACATGCTTAACAGTGCTATAACTAACGCCAATATCACTGTGTATGACATTGCGCACACAAACAAAACCCTTGACGGGATGGGAACGACAATCGTCGCTGCCATGATTATGAACAAAACCGCACATATCGCACACATCGGCGACTCAAGGGTATATCTTATATCTGATAAAAACAAGATACAGCAAATTACAAAGGACCACTCAATCGTCCAGCAGCTTATAGAAACAGGACAATTGCAAGAGGGGGAAGCGAAAAATCATCCCCGCAGGAATATTATAACAAAAGCCCTTGGTGTATGCAACGACGTGGAAATGGAATACAATGAATTTCCGCTTAACGAAAATGACATTCTTCTTTTATGCACAGACGGTATAACGGGGTTTATTGAGGAGAAGGAAATTCTTTCGATTATACAAACAAACGAATTTAGGGATTGCCCGCAAAAGCTTATAAAAAAAGCAAACGAACATGGCGGAAGTGATAATTCAACGGTTGTTCTTATTGAAATATAATTTATTAGTTAGAAATTAGCAGTTAGTAGTTAGGAGTTATTAAAATGGACAGGTATTTAGGAAAAAGATTGAACGGAAGGTATGAAATCCGTGAAGTAATCGGTATTGGCGGTATGGCTTTTGTTTATAAGGCATACGACAATGTTGACGATAAAATTGTCGCTATAAAAATACTCAAGGAGGAATTTCTCGCAAACGATGAGTTCCGCCGCCGTTTTAAGAACGAATCAAAGGCAATTGCCGTTCTTTCGCATCCTAATATTGTTAAAGTATTTGATGTCAGCTTCGGTGATGTGCTTCAATATATCGTCATGGAGCATATTGACGGAATAACCTTGAAGCAGTATATCGAAAATCAGGGAACGGTTGGCTGGAAGCAGTCCATACGTTATACAGAGCAGATTCTGAAAGCACTCCGCCACGCTCATGACAAAGGGATAGTCCACAGGGATATAAAGCCGCAGAATATTATTTTATTAAAGGACGGGACACTTAAAATCACCGACTTCGGAATCGCTCGCTTTTCCAAAAGCGAGCATAAGACAATTACAGACAAGGCAATCGGTTCCGTTCACTATATAAGCCCTGAGCAGGCGCGCGGCGATTTAACTGACGAAAAAACGGACATATATTCCATAGGAATATTATTATACGAAATGCTGACGGGACAGCTTCCGTTCCAGGCGGACAGTGCGGTATCTGTCGCAATCATGCAACTTCAGAACGCACCAAAACGTCCGACCGAAATAATCGGACCGACCATTCCCATGGGTCTTGAAGAAATAACTTTAAAAGCAATGCAAAAGGACCCTGCAGAACGTTATACCGATGCAGCGGCAATGCTTTTCGATCTGGAGGCAATAAAAGAAAACCCGTCCCACACCTTCGGATATACCTATAGTTTTGAGCCTGTAAAAAATATTGCAAATCCCCGGAACGATTTTGAGGATGACGACGATTCCGATGAATATGAAAAAAAATCCGCAAGCCTGCCGGTGCTTCTTGGTGTAACAGCGGCAATCCTTATTGTTGTGGGGGTTTTAGGGTATATAATTATAGGCATTTTCAGAGACACAGGCGAATCCTTTGCCTGCCCTGATTTTATCGGACAAACACTTGAAGAAATAAAAGAAGAATATAAGGATTATCATTTTGAATTCAGACCTGAATATAAAAACAGCCTTGATATTGAAAAAGGAAAAATTATGAGTCAAATCCCGTCAGGAGAAAACAAGAAGGTCAAAAAAGGGGCAATATTTGATTTAGTCATAAGCAGCGGGCCGTCGGAATTAACCATGCCGTCTCTTACAAATATGGAAAAGGATGCTGCGGTAAAAGAACTTGAAGAACTGGGATTAAAGGCGAAAATAATTGAAATCGGAAACAGCGAAGTTGAAAAAGGTATTGTTGTAATAACCGACCCCAGTGCCGGCGGAACAATAGTGGAAAATCAGGAGGTTACTCTTTATGTCAGCACAGGTGCAGAACCCCGTGAGGTAACTGTTCCGAATATAAAAGGGTATTTAAAAGACGGCGTAAGCGATATATTAGTAAACGCATTATTAAGGCAAGGTAATGTCACTGTCGCCGACAGCCCTGCACCGAAGGATCATGTTATTTCACAGGAACCCGCAGAGGGACAAAAGGTGCCTGAGGGTACGCCTGTAAACTATGTTATAAGCTCCGGTATTGCACCGACAATAGTAAATACAGTAACGATTAAAGTACCGCTGCCTAACGATATCGAAAAGCCTGTAGTTCTGACAGCCTGGATGAACGGTTCGAAAATCCATGAAGAGCTTATCGATTTACAAATAGTCAAACTTAAAGAATTCAAGGTAACAATTAACGGCACAAAAGCAACTGTCGCAATATGGCTTGATAATGTTGATTATACCTGGTTTGATATTGATTATAACAAAAATGATCCGAAAGAACAGGTAAAAATGGGGAATATTTTAGACTATTCTGCATTAAAACCGTCGGTATCCACAACCGCAGTATTGACAACAAGTCCGGTTGATGAATAATACTTCAAATACAAACAACGGAATAATAATAAAAGCTATTTCCGGATTTTATTATGTAAAAAAAATCTATATAATAGAAGGCGATATTTTTGATATAAAAATTGTTGAATGTAAAGCAAAAGGAACTTTTAAAAAAATAAAGCAAAAGCTTCTTGTGGGCGACAGAGTGGTATTCGAAATTGATCCGCTGACGAAAACAGGCTTTATAACAGAGGTTTTAGAACGAAAAAACAGCCTCGTCCGTCCGCCGCTTGCAAATCTTGATATGCTTTATATAATCTGCTCTGTCTGCGACCCTCCGCCAAATCTTTTTGTATTGGATAAATTAATCGCGATCTCAGAATATAAAAATATAGAGCCTGTTATTGTATTTAACAAGACCGACATGGAAGACTGCGAACAGTATTCAGAAATATATAAGCAGGCAGGCTTCATTGTTTTCGAAGTTTCCGCCAAAACAAAAACAGGAATAGACAAACTGAAAAAATCCATAAAGGGTATATCCGCGTTTATAGGCAACACAGGCGTCGGGAAATCAAGCCTTCTGAATGTCATTGACGAACGTCTTTCCCTTGCAACAGGCGAAACCAGTAAAAAATTGGGACGGGGAAAACACACAACCCGCCACGTTGAGCTTTTATCCGTTGAAAGCGGTTATGTTGCCGATACACCGGGTTTTTCGTCTTTGGATCTGGAACGGTATGAAACAATTTTAAAACAGGATATAGCCAACTGTTTTCGTGAATTTGCTGCATATACAAATGATTGCAAGTTCACATCCTGCTCGCACAGAACAGAAAAAGATTGCGCGGTTCTATCCGCATTAGATAAAAATAAAATATCAAAATCCCGTCATGATAATTATATTTCACTGTATAATGACGCGGTGAAGATTAAAGAATGGGAGATTAGAGGGTAGTTTTCATCCGTAGGGACGAACTCTGTTCGTCCGTTGGCAAGATACGTTTTCCATACGATAATTTCTATAATTATATGAATATATTCAACTAAAAACCGGACGAACGGAGTTCGTCCCTACAAACTAATTCCTGAAAGGATTTAAAATGAACCGTGCTGTTATATTTGCCGGGGGCGAAATTAAAAATTATAATATTATATCAAATTATATAAACGAAAACGACTATATAATTTGCGCGGACAGCGGTTATATACATGCAAAAAAATTAAATATTAGAGTAAATTTGCTTGTGGGTGATTTTGATTCATTGAACATTGATTATAAAGCGGATGAGATTATAAGGCTTGAAATAAACAAAGACGATACCGACACATACAGCGCGGTCAAGCATGCGATTAAAAGGGGTTATAAGGATTTTCTGCTGTTCGGTATGCTCGGCGGAAGAACCGACCATTCGCTTGCAAATATATCTATTCTTAGTTTTTTGAAAAATCACGATTGCAGCGGGATTATAATAAACGAAAACGAGGAAATAACTTTTGTCCTAAACGAAACGGTCAAAATAAAAAAAACAGACTGCGAACATTTTTCATTAATCGCTGTGTCCGGTACAGTTAGAGGCGTAACAATAAAAGGTGCGGAATTTTGCCTTGACAATGCGGATATAGAATATCCATACCAATATGCGACAAGCAATAAGGTTATTGATGAATATGCCATTGTTAGGATTTTGGAAGGGAAAGTTTTATTAATAAAAAATTTTTGTTGACATATTGATTTTCATGTGTTATGATAAAAATAGAAACATTAGGAGCAATGCAATGATAAATAAAAAAAGCATTTATTATTTTTTTTACTTTTTCGGTTTTCCGAAGGGGTCATGTTTTCATTGCTAAGAGCTTTTTATTAATGCTTTTTATCCCCGCAGTGAAAACGGCTGCGGGGGCTTTTTTTTGGAATGCGGAATGCGGAATTCGGAATTCAGAACGCGTTTCTTACTAAAAACTAAACACTACAAAAAAAGGAGAACTTATCATGATTGTTGTAATCAAAAAGGATGCTAACGAGCAAAATCTTAATCAGCTTTTGGAGTGGCTGAAGAACCAGGACCTTGATGTTCATATCAGCAAGGGTGAATTTCATACGATTCTGGGGCTTATCGGTGATGTGGGCAAGGTTGACATCCATATGCTTGACGGGCTTTCCATCGTTGAGCGCGTGCAGAGGATTTCCGAGCCTTATAAAAACGCCAATCGCAAATTCCACAGCGAGGATATGATTATTAATGTCTGCGGACGCAAAATCGGCGGCGGGAACTTCGCTTTGATTGCGGGTCCCTGCTCGGTTGAGAGCGAGGAGCAGATTTGTGAAATCGCTGATGATGTGCTTGTTGCGGGAGCAAATTTCCTTCGCGGCGGTGCGTTTAAGCCAAGAACGTCGCCTTATGCGTTTCAGGGAATGGGCGGTGAAGGAATTGAGCTGCTTTTAAAGGCAAAGGAAAAAACAGGGCTGCCGATTGTCAGTGAGATTATGAATCCTGCACACCTTGATTATTTCGAGCATATCGATGTTTTGCAGGTCGGCGCAAGAAATATGCAGAATTTCGATTTGTTGAAGGAATTGGGTATGCTTAGAAAACCGATTCTGATAAAACGCGGGCTTTCCAATACATTGGAAGAATTGCTGATGTCTGCTGAATATGTTATGGCGAACGGCAACGAAGAGGTTATTTTGTGCGAACGCGGTATCAGAACCTTTGAAACTGCGACAAGGAACACGCTTGACATCGGTGCGATTCCCAAATTAAAGCAAATGACCCATCTCCCCATCGTCGTCGACCCCAGCCACGCAACAGGACAGTCGTCCCTTGTTCACCCGCTATCCCTCGCAGCAGCTGCGGCAGGCGCGGACGGTCTTATGATTGAGGTACACAACAATCCTGCAAAAGCTCTTTGCGACGGTCCGCAGTCGCTAACACCGGAGCAGTTTGCTGTTGTTGCAAGAGATGTGAGGAAAGTATTGGAAGTAATATCGTCGTAGGGGACGGGTTTTCCGTCCCAAAAATGGATTATATCTACGGGTGGGATGACCCCACCCCTACGATGCGAATTATATTACCATTCGTTTAACCATCGATAAATAATATTAAAATAGGAGCAAATAAATGGACATTAACAATTTACGAAATAACATAAACGAAATCGACGGCGAAATCCTTTCTTTGTTTATAAAAAGAATGGACACCGTTTCAAAAATCGGCGAATATAAAAAGGAAAACAGCCTGCCTGTTGTTGACAGCAAGCGGGAGAGGGAGCATTTGTATTCGCTTATAAAAAACGCGGGGGAATATTCAGGCTATGTAAAAACGCTTTTTAATACAGTTTTTGAAGCAAGCCGTTCGATGCAGTTTTCAGTTATAAACAACTCAAAGGAAACCGCAAAAAAAATCAAAGAAGCTGTTTTGAACACGCCGAAGCTATTTCCGCAGTCAGGGACAATCGCCTGTCAGGGAGATGAAGGGGCATATAGCGTTTTAGCGTGTGAAAAATTATTTTCGCCCCCGAATATCATGTTTATGAGCACCTTTGAAAAGGTCTTCGAGGCTGTAAACAGCGGGTTGTGTGAATATGGCATACTTCCCCTTGAGAACAGCGCGGCAGGGTCTGTCAATTCGGTTTATGAGCTGATGCACAAATATAATTTTTATATCGCAAAAAGCGTGCGCCTGTGCATAAGCCACAGCCTTCTTGCCAACCACGGTGCTGATATTAACAGCATAAAAGAAGTTTTTTCACACGAGCAAGCACTTATGCAATGCAGTGAATTTTTGAAAAGCATGCCAGATATAAAAATAACACAATCGGAAAATACAGCGACCTCAGCAAAGCTTCTCGCAGATACAAACAGAACAGACGCGGCTGTCATAAGCTCGCAGAACTGCACACAGCTTTATTCATTGAAGAGCCTTAAAAACGGCATCCAGAACACAGATAATAACTACACACGATTCATCTGCATTTCAAAAAAGCTCCAAATCTATCCGGGAGCAGGCAGAACCAGCATCATGCTCTCTCTTCCCCACAAACCGGGTTCGCTGTATTCTGTTATGTCAAAATTCAATGCGCTGTCCATTAACCTGAACAAGCTCGAAAGCCGCCCCGTCGAAGGAAGCGACTTCCTCTTCCGCTTCTATTTCGATATAGACGCAGACGTAAATTCGCCTGAGTTTATCCAGATTATTAATGAACTCGAAAATGAATATGAGGAATTTAATTATTTGGGGAGTTATTATGAGATTTGATGGAAGAAAGGAAACGATGACTTCCCGTGAGAGGGTAAGAAACACTATTGAGCATAAGCCTGTTGACCGTGTGCCTATTGATTTGGGTGTACATTTTTCGACGGGCATATCTGCGTTCGCATATCATAATCTGCGTGAATATCTTGGGCTTTCGACGGACAATATTGAAATGATTGACATGACGCAGTGCCTTGCGAGAGTGGATGATGATATAATCTACCAATTTCATGTTGATACGATACTCCTTAACCCTCCATGGCAAAAGCATAAACTATGGAATCCCCGCGGCAGGTATAATTTTCATGTACCTGACTGTATCAAACTAACGCAGGAAAATGACGGTGCGTGGATAAGCGAGATGCCTGAGGGTAAATCGCGGATGCCATCGGGCGGATATTTTTTTGACGGGGTATGGCCGAACCATTATATGCTTGATACCGAGCCTCTCTATGATTATTTTGCGAAAAGAGCGGAGGTAATTCATAAGGAAACAGATAAATTCACTATGTTTATGAGCTTCTGCGGATATTTTACAAATATGGATTTCGCTTGCGATATGCTCACAGACCCTGAAGGCGCGATTGAAGCCAATAAGCAAATGCACGAATGGAACATCAGTGATTTTAATCTGCTTCTGAAAAAAATGTCAAAATGGGTTGACGCCATTGAAATAAATTCAGATTTAGGCACGCAAAACGGATTGATGTGCACACCTGACAGCTATGAGCAAATCTGTTATCCGTTTTTGAAGGAGTTTTGCAACCACGTTCATGCAAATTCCGATATAAAAATAATGATGCACAGCTGCGGCGCAATAGACGAAGCGATTCCATATATTATAGACGCGGGCGTTGATATCATAAACCCAGTCCAGATTTCTGCGGCGGAAATGGACCCGAAAACGCTGAAAGAAAAATACGGCAGGCAAATAACCTTCTGGGGCGGCGGATGCGATACCCAGAACGTTCTTTGGGGAAATACTCCCGAAGAAATAAAAGATCATGTAAAAAACTTAGTCGAAATATGGAAACCGGGCGGAGGTTTTGTATTCAATCAGGTTCATAACATCATGGGAAATGTCCCGCCGCAGAATATTATAGCCATGTTCGAAGCAGCGTATGAAAATTCATGGTATTAAAAAGAAAAATTTTATATAATTTTATCAATTATAAATTGACAAAAATGACTTTATATAGTATTATATTTTTGGTGAACTAAAAATATAATACTATATACATTATTTATGGAGAATTTATTTATGAATTCAGCGATTATTTTAGCAGGCGGCGAAGGGAAAAGAATGCAGTCTGACATGCCTAAGGTTTTGTGCGAGGTTCTGGGGCGTCCTATGCTTGATTATGTTGTCGATGCCTGTAAGGGGACGGTCGGCAGCATTTGTGTTATTGCGGGATATAAGGGCGAAATGATTAAGGAGCATCTTGGTGATGCCTTTGAAATCAAGATACAGCACGATCGCTTGGGAACCGCTCACGCGGTTATGATGGCGACGGATTTTATAGAAGAACACAGCGGCGGG
>Ga0209737_10003068_pt1 | contig 11659 bp, 8 predicted proteins | sample TergutCu122P3_FD_187284 | JGI IMG/M metagenome (GOLD analysis project Ga0209737, IMG submission 187284) | Cubitermes ugandensis P3 segment gut microbial communities from Kakamega Forest, Kenya - Cu122 P3 (SPAdes) (version 2) | ecosystem: Host-associated > Arthropoda: Insects > Digestive system >...
GGATAGGGTGGGGTGGAGAAAAATTTCATTTTTCTTGGGTTTTAAACCCATGTATTTTCAATACATGGTTATTTAGTATCCGGAATACTCAGCGTAAATTCATACGGAATTGTTAAGTTACGAAGTAAATTAAACTCATTTCCAGCATGCCAATGGGTTTTCTTATCTTTTTCAACAAGTATGCCTTGAGTAACGGTAATGTTTGTGGGTGTGCCATCCGAGGAGGGTGCATAATCCGTATAATACCCATCCATTCTGGTAGCAAATACTATAGGGGTTCCGCTGGGCATAATCAGGGAGCCTGCATTTGGGGTAGTGGGTGCTGCACCAATACCCGCAACACCTCCAGAAGATATTGCTGTAACCACTGCGTTGCCACTTATCACAGTTGTACCGCCATGCTTATCCTTAGATAAGTGGTGATTGATTGTATTAGAAGCACCGGCACCGATACCTGCTCCCCTAACTCCTACGGCTGTAACTACGCTGTTTCCCGATATAAAAACTTCGCCGCCACTTCCCCTCAGACCGCCCCCAATGCCTGCACTATCCTGCCCCCCATTGGCTGTAACTACACTGTTACCGCTAATAAGAATGGTGCCACCTTCAGCACCTGCCATAATGGCAGTTGATGAACCGCCGCTACCGATGCCGGCGCCACTCCATCCACCGTAGGCTATTACTGTGCCGCCGTTTATAAGGACTGTACCACCGCTTGCGGGAAGAAAAATATTCACACGTTTTCCCACCCCTCCACAACCGCCAATACCTGCACCACGGTCCCCTCCCCCCCTTGCTATGACAGTACCGCTATTTATTCCAATGGTTCTGTTGGGGGCGTTACCGCCGATACCGGGCCAATTTCCTTTTCCGGTAACTTCCAGCATACCATCTCCTTCGATGGTTAGCTTTGAATTTTTATTGAGTAATATGCCGGCAGTATTGAGCCATAATTTCGTGTTATCCCCTTCGTAAACAGTGGAAGCACTGCTGTTGCAGGTAAGGGTGTTATTCCCTACAAGCGTAAGAATAAGATGGCAACCGTTGCTTATCCAAATGGGAGGCGCGGTATATTCGTAATTTCCTGTAGTTGTAATAGATGCATTATTGAGCGTGAGGCGCACCGTAGAACCGTAAATATCAATATTACGGTCTCCTGTTGAGGTTCCTGTTACCGCTATGTTTACACCGTTTCTTAATTCGAGAGTTCTGCCGCTGTTGGTAAACGATGTACCGGATGCTGCAGTACCACCTACCCACGACCAGGTGGTCAGGTTAAACGTGTGGGTGGGGGATTGCGCCCAAACTTTCGCACTAAGCGTTAGCATTACCAATGCTGTCAATAAAAAAGGCAGGAAGTAGCCGCCGGATAGATTCTTATTGGGATTGTTTCTTTGGGGGTAGATTTGTTTCATATTCATTTATGTTTAAATAACTCCGGCAAAGATATTATTTTTTTGATATAGAAGTTGTCGTCAATTAATTGCGCAGAACTTTCTGGCTAACACTGTCTTGTCCGCGTTTCCTACCATTGTTGCTATCGCTTATTTGTAACAGATACCCCAACCCGTGAACACTTACGATTTCAACGTGAAAGGAACTTTCTTCGGTTTTTAAATACCCTCTGATTTTTGAGATATAAACATCCAAACTTCTTCCTTTTGCCGTTTTTTTTCCGCCCCAAATCTCGTTACACATAACCTCTCGGGGAACCAATCTGTTCATATTTTCGTATAAAATTCTAAGCAATTGCGCTTCTCGGCGGGTTAATGGCTGAACCGTGTCCCCTCTTTTCAATTTCAAATTACTGTAATTAAAGGTAAAATCGCCGAAATAATAGACAACATCAGGCGTTAATAGCATTTGATATCTGCTTGGTTTAGAACATCTTTTCAACACGGCTTCCATCCGTAGTTGCAACTCTTCGGTGCTGAACGGTTTGGTAACATAATCGTCGCACCCCGCCGTAAATCCCTTAATTTTATCCTCTTTACTATCTTTAGAGGTTACAAAAATCACGGGAAAATCAGGGTTCATTTTACGCAGGTCTTCCAAAACACGATAACCGTCTTTCCCGGGCAGGTCAATTTCCAACAGACAAATATCACATTTTACTCTTCTGAAACCTCTTATAGCAGATTCCCCGTCTTCAAAAGCAAATACTTCGTAGTTAAGATTTTTAAAAAAATTCTTTAACACCGAACGTATATTTTGACTGCTCTCCACAATCATAACCGTAGTTCTTTTTTTGCTCCGCATACGATAATTAAACTGATTACTCTTTTCAAAACGGTGTAGAATTGTTAATATTGCAGGGTAAAATCATTAAAATTTGTACAGCACTTATTATTTGTAAAATTAACAGAACAATTTCCTGCAAAGCACCTATGTTGTACGTTGCGCTGGAGCCCCAAATTCCTTTTCCTTTTTAAGGAAAAGGTGGCAGCAAGCGGCAATTGGAGATTTCTCGCTTCGCTCGAAACGGACCCGCCGCTTGATGACGGAAAAGGTTAATATCATATATAATTCATTATCGTTGATTTCTAACTTTCATCACTTAGTTTGGTAATTGAAAATGACGGTGGTAATGAACACTTCAAGAGGTTTTGTCATTACAGGATATAGAGTTTGCTTTTTTTACAATGAATTATTTTTTTATTAACCTTTTCCGTCATCAAGCGGCGGGTCTGTTTCGAGCGAAGCGAGAAATCTCCAATTGCCGCTTGCAGCCACCTTTTCCTTAAAAAGGAAAAGGAATTTGGGGCTCCAGCGCAACGTACAACATAGGTACTTTATAGGAAAATTGTTCTTGTTTTATTGATTTTAGAAATGTTAATGTTGTTTCTATGCTAATGTGTATCTCATAATTAATTTATTTTCGCGGTATCAATTATCGATAAAAATGATATGAAAGAAGTTTTTTTAGCCAAAACCTTTGCGGGGGTTGAAAATTTACTGCAAAAAGAGTTGCATCAATTGGGTGCGAAAAATACCACAATCTTAAACAGGTCTGTGCAATTTGAGGGCGATTTTAGTCTGTTGTACAGGGTTAACTATGCCTCGAGATTTGCCTCCCGCGTGCTTTGGCAGATGAAAAACTTTAATTTCGCAACGAACAACGATTTTTACCGCGAAATTTTTGATTTTCCTGCTGAAAAATATCTATCCCGCTCAGGCACTTTCGCCGTGAGTTGCACCGCTTCCGAATCGATTTTTAAGACCCCACTTTTTGCATCATTGCTTACAAAAGATGCCATTTGTGACAGATTTAGAGATAAATACGGGGAACGTCCCGACGTGGACAAAGAGAACCCCGAAGTGCAGTTTCATATTCACATTCACAAAAACAGCGCTACACTTTATTTGGACAGCTCGGGCGAATCGCTGCACAAAAGAGGCTACAAAGTGTCGAACCATCCTGCCTCCATCAACGAAATTACCGCCGCAGCGATGGTGGCGCTAAGCGGCTGGGATGGAACTTGCGACTTCATTGACCCGATGTGCGGCGGCGGCACCATATTAATAGAAGCCGCTATGCAAGCCCTGAATATCCCCGCGGGTTACTACCGCGAAAATTATGGCTTTTATAAATGGCTCAATTTCGATAAGTATCTTTGGGAACAAACGAGAAATGAATTTGATATTCAAGATGATATTCCCATAGACTTGTATGGGTATGATTGTAATCCAAGATTTTTGGGAATGGCGAAAGCAAATATTGAGAAAGCCAGATTGGAAGATTTTATTTTGCTGAATAAAAGAGATATGCGAACACTTAAACCGGTGCGCACCCCATCTATGCTTGTTTTTAACCCACCCTACGGCGAAAGATTGGATATTGAAGATAACAACCTGTTTTACAAAGAGATTGGGGACGCGTTGAAACAGAATTTTACAAACTGCAAAGCCTTTCTCATCAGTTCCGATTTGGAGGCGCTGAAACATATTGGGTTAAAAACCTGTTTCAAACAGAATATGTTTAACGGACCGTTAGAATGTAAATATTACGGGTACGATTTATTCTCCGGCAAGTTTGCGCCACCGAACAAAACCCATAATGGAAACCACAAAATAGACCGTAAATAGCACCGCAGAGAAGTATAAACCGATATAAAAATTAGCGATGGCGTAAATAGCGTTTACGGTCATCCACACTACCCAGTGTTGCAGGTATTTTTTGGCTAAGAGCCACATCCCTATCACACTTAAAGCGGTAGAAAACGACTCACTTACCGGAATGGTTGTATCTGTATACCTGCTAATTACTATAAAAATTAGTATGGTTAACAAAAGAGTTAACCCCGATAATCTTGCTACATATTTTTTTGGAAGATTAGAAATACCTGAGGATGAATTTCCTGTGCTATTTTTCCTCCAAACTATTATGCCGTAAATGTTGGCACCCAAATAGTAGAGATAGGTAATTGCCCAGGCGTAGCAGTGGGCGTTGGCAAAAATATAGATATAAAATAGCGACATAACTATTCCGGCAATCCATAGCCACCACGAAGCGCGGTATTCTAAAGTTATGTATGCCAAACCAATAATGGCGCCAATAAGTTCAATATGCAGGTCATTCATAGCGCGAAGAAACAAAAAATTCAGGATTTACAAAGTTATGAGTGAGAATTTAGGACTTAAAGGAGTTAAGGAGTTAAGGAGTTAAGGAGTTAGTTTTACTAATTAATACAAAAGGGGGCTGCCTTATGATAGCCCCCTTTGAAAAAACAAAAAAACCTTTTTCTTATTACTTTATAATAAGTTTATTGCTGTGCGCGGTTTTATCCGTAATTACTTTAACGAAATAAACGCCGGCACTTAAGTTTGAAGTATCAATATTGGTAACATCGCTGTTTACAGAAACTGTACGAACAACTTGACCCATATTGTTCATAATTTGGATGCTGTTAATCATCTCACTGCATTTAACAGTAACAAAATCAGATGCGGGGTTGGGGAATATCTTGGTTTCCACCACTTTGGGTTCATCAACACCAATGATTCTAACTTCAAGTGTACAATCAATAACAAACTCGGCATTTTCCTCATCGTTTGTTGCAACTCTAACTTTTCCGGTATAAATTCCTTTTTCAAGGCCGGTAGCATCCATTACGATATCAAAAGTTTTGGTGCCATCGGCAGCTACTGCTCCAGTAACATCGCCGTCAATAGTTAACCATAATATTTCAGATTCAAGGGAATCAACAGTCGCGATATAAGTACCAAAAACATCACCGGTATTAGCAATGGTAATAGTTTCTTTAGCCACTGTTACTTCATCATCTTTCCAAAGAACTTTACTAACTGCGAGGGGAGCAACGTTCATATTGGGGACAAGTTTTGCAAAAACGAAATTATCAATAAAAAACACAGAAGTAGGTAATATAGGATAAAAATCTAGTGCAGCCAACTGTTTCATCATCTCTCCACTTTTGTTTTCATTCAAACTGAATTGCCATTTAAGAATTTGTGTATCATTTATTTTCATTAATGCAGAATCAGCATCTATATCAAAATAAAAATGAACAGTAAACCATTCATCACCCGGTACGGAAAAATTTGTCTTAACATCATTCACTCTGATGTAAGTACCGGTAGAAAGTCCATAGGGATTGGAAGTGATGTTGATATAAATACCTGCTGCCCATTCACTGTCTTGCCCACCATTTCCAATATCGTATTTATGCAACACATTATAGTATGCAGGAACATTATTTGGAATATACATATCGAAGTCAACAGTATAAATTCCGCTTGTTTTATCGCCAGGATTGAATACTAAATCATGACCGTAAGTTAATTTTACCGATTGTGGTGCTGAAGACGATTGTTCGTCTGTAATAGCAGGGTCTTCATTACCACCCGGAGGATCAATGAATGGATGCCACCAGTCTGGATAAGAAGCACAGACTTTGGAGCCGACAGCAACATCATCAAAATTGTTTTGATGAAGAATTTGCGCATTTAAAGTAAATAAAAACAGCGCATAAAACGCAAAAAGTAATAATTTTTTCATAAGAATAAATTTTGGTTAATAATGATTTTTAATTAATGCGCGAAAGTAATATTTTTTTAGTATGTGGGCGAAATTTTAATTTTTTTACGTTTTTTTAAACAAGAGAATATTTTCGCAGTCAATTATTCGCCTTTTCTTTTTGCTATTTTTGCCACTTATTAACTTGCAAAGATAAAATGGAAATGTGATCTTGTTTTTATTAATTGTATATGATGAAAAAAGTCCTTTTGTTTCTCTTGTTTTTTACCGCAGTTTTCACATTGTTTGCGCAAAACCCATCCCAATCTGCTGCGCCTGTTCTTGAAAAAACCGCCAAAAAATATAACCAACTTTCCACCTTTTCTTCGGATTTTAAAATCGATATGTTGGAATCGGATAAAAAAATCCACTCTTTTACCGGAAAACTGTGGGTAAAAAAAGAGAAATATTACCTCACTTTTGATGACCAAATTATGGCAAACGATGGACAAATATGTTGGAATTATCAACACACCACTAACGAAGCCACAATCTATGATGCCGAAGATGACGAGTTTATGATGTTTCATCCCACCCAAATTCTGAATAATTGGAGCAAAGATTATACGGCAAAATTTGTAAAAGAAGAAAAATTGCAGCAAAAAACGTTAATTCTCATAGATTTAACACCCAAAAAGAAAACTTCATTCAATACATTGAGATTGTTCATTGATAAAGAGACCTCCTATATTCAAAAAATTGTACTGATGGCTGAGGAAGGAATGAGTTTGACCTATTCTATTACTAAATTTACCCCCAATACGCCAATCTCTGATGAGAAATTTGTTTTTAACAAAAAAGTTTATCCCAATGTGCAGGTTAGCGATATGCGATGAAAAGGAGGAAAGGAGAAAAGGAGAAGAGGAGAAGAGAAGAAAAAATAATCTTACGGTCTTACTTTCTTACGCTCTTACGGTCTTTTTAGTTCTTTCCTGCAACTTCACGAAGAACTTGCCGCAAGGGGAGTATGCACTGACACGAAATACGGTAAAAGTAGTGGGAGAGAAAACTACTCAGTTTGATGATTTGATAGATTTGGTGCGACCTATCCCCAACAAGAAGTTTATGGAAATTTTTCCCATAAAGGTCTCCCTGTGGGCGTACCATCAGCCGAAATACGATTCTATTAAAGATATTACTAAAGATTCGAAATTTAACCGGTGGCTGAGAAGAATCGGCGAACCGCCGGTGCTGTTAGATACTACCGATTTGCAACGTTCCATCAATCAAATAGAACTGGCTATGTTTAAACTTGGATACTTTGATGCCAAAGCAAGTGCTGAAGTTCAATACCTGAAGAAACAGAAAGCAAAAGTGTACTATTTTGTTACAAAAAATCAACCCTATTTCATTAGAAATGTTAATTATCAAATAGATATTCCCGAATATAAACGGTTAATCATTACAGATACAGCCAATTCTTTGCTGAAATCAGGAAAGATTTACAACGAAGAGGAACTTGTGGCTGAAAGAAATCGGATTATTAGTCGTATAAAAGATAAAGGATATTACTATGTTTCAGATAATTTGGTAACTTTTTTAGTGGACACCAATCGGGCGTTTACGCATCTTAATGCTCAAGATAATCCTACACTTTCCATCACGGTTAAGGTTTCTTTCGATGATATTGAAGATAAATCATTGATTACTAAAAGTATTAACCGTTACAATTTTAACAATGTGCTTATTTATACAAACTATGATTTGAGTCTTGACAAGAATATTCACTTGGATACCATTCCCTATCTTGATTTTAGAAACAAGAGTGATTCCACTTTGTATGAGTTTGTTACTTTAAAAAGATTAAAGAAAAATTCGCACAGTGTAAAATTGGTTAAGGATTTTAAAAGTCGCACTATTGTTGGGGCAATCGGGATGAAGCGTGGGGATATCTTTTCTCAAGCCGCTATGGAGCGAACGTATAAGAAAATCAGGGATTTGAGAAATTTTTCCATTATCAATATCTCTTACCACGAAGATGAGTCTTTGTGGGATAGCATTCACAAAACAGGCACATTAAATACAATTATCAGGTTGACCCGCGCCAAACGGCACGGCACAGGGGGGGCTTTAAATATTCAAACCGACCGAACAGGTTTGGAATACAGTTATACCAATAAAAATATTTTCCGTGGCGCAGAATACTTTAAAATAGGTGCTTACGGAAATATTTACTACTATTCGTGGGTCAATTCAAAAATTACCAATACGCCTGCTGAGGAATATTTTTGGGGAGAGGTTGGGGGTTCTGCCTCTTTAACCTTTCCGCGATTACTGATGTTGCCGAAACATCAAAAGATTAACTTTTGGAGTTATTCCACTGAGATTAAGTTACTTGGAAACTACACGCAACGCTTTGCACGGTTAAATTTGCAGGCATCATACACTTATAGATGGAGCCCCACGCGCGTCCTTTCTCACGCAGTCTCCCCCATAGAATTGGCTACTTTAGATAGCCGAAGTAATCGGGAGAGTTTGCATTTTGCCCACTATCCCGACAGCTATAAAAGAAAATTCGATAAGTTTTTTCTCTCTTCTTCGAAATATCAACTCATTTATAAAATGCCTCAAAAAAATGGGCGTCATACCTTAAATATCAGTTTTTCATTTGAAACTGTGGGAGTTCTGGTTAATTCCATAAACAGATTGGTTAACAAAGATGAAATGTGGACGATTATGAAAGATTTTAAGTATGGAACCTTTGAAAAATTTGATATTGACCTTACTCACGTTAGGATTATTAACAAAAACAACTCTTTCGCTACCCACTTTGCTTTCGGTATGGCAATTCCGTTTGTAAAAGGAGCCGTAATACCTTTTGAAAGAAGTTTCTTCGTGGGGGGTGCTAACAGTATGCGGGGTTGGGGATTTCGACAGTTAGGTCCCGGTGCTTTTCACTCAAAAAATGAAATTGAACGTGTGGGGGATATGAAATTGGAATTGGATTTGGAATACCGAGGTCCTATTTATAAAGCATTTAAATTCGCTGTGTTTGCTGATATGGGAAATGTTTGGCTGCTGTCGAAATATGAAAATATGCCCGATGCTGAATTTAATTTTAGTAACTTTTACAAACAAATTGCGCTTTGTGTGGGCGCAGGACTTCGTTTGGATTTTAACTATTTTTTAGTTCGGTTAGATTACGGCGTTCCGCTTTACGACCCCTCGAAACCCGTTGGTAATTACTGGATTAACAAAAGTTGGAAAACCGATAATTTGTGGAATGGTTTACAGGGAATTCAGTTAGGAGTAAATTATGCTTTCTAAACCACAATTTTTTATGCTACTCAGGGAGCAGGTTTTTCACGAACTTACTTCCGGACAAGAATTGGCTGTAAATCAAATTGTTGAGTTTTTGTATAGAAAGGAACCCAAACAACTTTTCATCTTAAAAGGTTATGCGGGAACCGGTAAAACAACACTCATCAGTGCTTTAGTGAGAGTGTTTGAAAATTTGTCGAAAAAAACCGTTTTATTAGCCCCCACCGGACGCGCTGCAAAAGTGTTTGCTTCCTATTCCGGTTCAAAAGCCTATACCATTCATAAACAGATATATAAAATTTCTCATAAAGAGGGGTTGGTAAAAGTAATACGAAAAAAAAACGAGAGTTGCAACACATTATATATTGTGGATGAAGCCTCTATGATATCTTGCGAAAGCAGTTCCGGCGAACTGTTTGGAAATCGCGAACTGCTTACCGACCTGATAGAGTATGTATTTGAGGGCGAAAACAATAAACTGATTTTTATTGGAGACGATGCCCAGCTTCCCCCTGTGAAAAGCGATGAATCCCCTGCATTGAATCTCAATTTTTTAAAAGCCACCTTTGATGTTTCTATTAGTCATTGCCAACTTACCGATGTGGTGCGTCAAGAGCAGGATTCGGGAATTTTATTCAATGCCACCGCGCTTCGTAAAATTTTATCATCAGGAAAATATAAACTTCCATTCTTTACTTTGTCATCGTTTGTTGATATTCAACGCATTAACAGTCAGGATTTGGAAGATGAACTTAACCGTTTGTATGCAAACTACAACACCGAAGATATTGTAGTGATAACGCCTTCCAACAAACGTGCTTATATTTTTAACAACGAGATAAGAAACCGTATTTTTTGTCGCGAAAACCGCTTAACAGCCGGCGATTTTCTGATGGCAGTAAAAAACAACTACTACTGGATTGATGAACTTTCGGAGGTAGGGTTTATTGCCAACGGCGACCTGCTGGAAGTGATGTCAATTATGAAGACGAAAGAACTGTACGGATTTACTTTTATGGATATTCAAGCGCGGCTGTGCGATTACCCCAATTATCCATACGTGGATTTTAAGATTATTTTAGAAAGTTTAGAAACCCAAGGTGCCTCTATGACGAGTGAACAGATGAAGCAACTCTATCACGAAATTGCCAAAGATTATGAAGATATTCCGAACAAACGCGCAAGATTCTTAAAAATTAAAAACAATCCTTACCTAAATGCGGTTCAGGTAAAATATTCAAACGCGCTAACTTGCCACAAAACCCAGGGCGGACAATGGAAAGTGGTGTTAATAGACCTCGGCTATTTTAGTGAGGATAAAATTGATAAAGAATTTGTTAGATGGTTATATACGGCAGTAACCCGCGCCACGGAAAAAGTGTATTTGTTGAATTTTGAGGAAAAATTTTTTGGGAGTTAAAAGTAAAAGTTAAAAGTTAAGAATTAGTATTTAAAATTTAAAATTTAAAATTTAATACATTGAACCCTTATTTTCAAAAGCTCCCTGAGTAGCAGAAATTTAAAATTTAATATTTATGAGTTAAGGGTTTTCATTCGGGCTTCGGTTTCTAAGATTTTGTTTCTAATTTCGGCTGCTTCTAAAAAGTCTAAAGATTTTACCGCTTTTTCCAACTGTTTGCGCAGAATCTTCATGTTGTTTTGTAATTGTTCCTTGTTCAACAATTGAAGCGGTTTTTCTTCGGCAGCAACAGTTTCAATAATATCATTCAAACGGTTGATATAATTAATTCCGCTCCGATTTTCAATATTTTTTTGTATAGTTTGGGGAATAATCTTGTGTTTATTATTGTACTCCATCTGTTTGTTTCTTCTTCTATTTGTCTCATCAATAGTGGCTTGCATAGATTTAGTAATTCTATTCGCATAAAAAATTACCCTGCCGTTGATGTGCCGCGCCGCTCTGCCTGAGGTTTGCGTAAGCGACCTTTCATTGCGCAAAAATCCCTCTTTGTCGGCATCCATTATGGCAACCAAAGAGACTTCGGGTAAATCCAGCCCCTCGCGAAGCAAATTAACCCCCACCAACACATCAATAGAGCCAGAGCGCAAATCTTTAAGAATCTCTACACGCTCTAATGTTTCTACTTCAGAATGAATATATTGCGTTCTAATCCCGATACGAATAAGATACCCGCTCAGTTCTTCCGCCATTTTTTTAGTAAGTGTGGTAACCAATACCCGCTCGCCTCGTCCCACCGTTTTGTCAATCTCATCCAATAAATCATCCACTTGATTGTCGGCGGGTCGAACTTCTACCGGTGGGTCAAGCAGTCCGGTTGGGCGCACAATTTGCTCTACCACAACGCCATTGCTCTTTTCTAATTCGTAATTGGCAGGTGTGGC
>Ga0209737_10003069_pt1 | contig 11658 bp, 23 predicted proteins | sample TergutCu122P3_FD_187284 | JGI IMG/M metagenome (GOLD analysis project Ga0209737, IMG submission 187284) | Cubitermes ugandensis P3 segment gut microbial communities from Kakamega Forest, Kenya - Cu122 P3 (SPAdes) (version 2) | ecosystem: Host-associated > Arthropoda: Insects > Digestive system...
ATAATTTTTTTATTGCTCTGTAACCTAAGTGCATGTTGACATAGGTCGCAAAACGTTTGTGTTTGCTTGGTGTACATTCACCAAGAAATGGATTACCTTTGCTTATTTCCAAGTTGCCAGGATTATAATATTTTTCAAGCATATTTCCAAATAAAATTATTATGTGATTTTCTTTTACCAAGTACACAATAACTAATGCCTGTAATTAGTGAATTGGTTATTTGTGCTGCTTCTTTCATTGAATTAAATGTTTTTATATATTTTTTACTTAAATCATATTGATTAACTTTTTTACAATTATTTTTACCCATTTCCCTACATTTTATTATTGTATTTTTATGTAATCCTATTTTAAATGAATGTATACTATTTTCAGAATGAGTACACCATTCAAGGTTATCTACTCTATTATTTAACTTGTTGCCATCTATATGATTTACACAAGGATATTGTTTTTTATTATCAATAAATGTTTCAGCAACTAATCTATGTATCATTTTATTTTTTCCTTTGCATAATTTAGATAATTCAATATTATAATATCCATCTCTACATTTATAAATATTTAATATTTTACCTCTTTTTATACATGTGCCATTTTTAGATTTATAATGATTAACCATTCTATCCAAAGATTTAACTCTACCTAAATTACTTACTTGGTACATTCCTTCATATTCAAGTATATCCTTCCAAATTTCTATCATACTATTATTATTATTTATTATAAATATATGATTTGAAATTATTTTTCCAAGATTTACCCTATTTATTTATATTCAACATAATTTATCTAATTTTTATTTTTTAATATCCAAATACTAAACAGTTTATTTCCGTACCAGATGGGATTGTTACGGCATTTGGCCCCGAATTATTTATAACATAGTTAAATGATGCACTTGCGGAATTGGAATACCTAAGTACATTAAGACTTATACACGCCTGATAACCGCCAGGTGCTGAACCTATCCAAGTAAAACTGGGGAATATATTGTATATCATTGACATACCACAATTTGATGGTGATATTGCCTAACTGATATAGGTTGTGTATGGATTCATTGTTATTGGACTGGATAAATACACTTCATACCTATACATACTTATATATGTTTGGTTGCTTGGCAGATTTGATACAACATTTCCAGCGCCTGAACCACCGCCAGTTGCGTTAATAGTTATATTTGCATTTTGTTGTGTGAAAGTTATTCCAGTGCCTGGCATTAATCTTTGGTATGGCAAATTAAGATTGCCGCCAACAATTGCTGGTGTACCAGATGCTTCACGAAAATATATGCCATTTGTCTGATTTGTGTAACTCTATGTTTCTGATACGGATGTAACACCACCAGATCCGCCACCAGTTGAATTAATATATAAATTGCTGCCTGATTGCGTAAACGTAACATTTGTACCTGGCATCAACATTTTATATAATGTATTTAATTTAACACCTGGATTGTTATAGTTGCCACTCATTCCAGTCATGAATGGTACTTGACTGTTTGGATATGCAATATTATCTAATGCAGCACTGACAGGCAATAAATCAAATAGATTTGCCCTTGTTTCTGTTAATGTATTAGTTGAACTATTGTAACTTAGAAATCTGACAACATCACCAGAACCTCCAACAAAATTTAAACCGCCAGTGCTATTAATTGTCACAACACCTTTTCCACTGTTAGCCACTGGTGATGACGTTATTGTTATATTATTTCCCTATACTATTTTGTCGACACCATTCAAAGATGTAACCCATTGATTTGTAGTTGTATCATAATTATAGATAGTATTTGTATCCCTAACAATCTACAATTTCAACATCTATGGATCAGGTGGATTTGGGATTGATGAATATGTATCAAAAACACCTATTTCTTGTGATTCTGGTCGACTATCATTAATAATAGTTGAACCACCACCTATATTTATTGGTTGATTATTATTTAATCTATATTGAAATCTTCTCGATCTCGGTTTTGATAATATTTGTCTAATTACTCTCATGTTACTGCATTTAATGTATATGTTATTGGTTTTAATGTGGTTATTTCAACATTTCCAGTTGTTACATTAATGTTATATCCAACTGTAAATCTATCTGAATAATTTTTACTTAAATCATTTATTTTTATTACATCATTATACACAATTCCTTTGCTAAATAATTGTGTCATTACCTAAATGTAATTCCATTCTGGTTGATCCTGTCCATAGGGATAAGTTAAATTGGTAATATAATTATCAGAATCAAACATTAACAAACCTTGTCCAAAATTTTTATGAGTTTGATTATATGAATACATATAAAATGTTTCATTTTCATCTGTTTCTGATTGATTTGTGTTTGAATACACTAAATCTGTCAAACTTGCATCTTCATTTACTTGTTGTTCAAGCCCCCTCTATACGACCCTATTAATTGTAAATGATTGAGTATCCAATAAAATATTTGTAATTCTATTACCGTCAAAACCTATCCCAATTTGTAATCTACCCATTGTTGTTGGTAGTCTACACCACATACATGCGGGAAATGTTACATCACCAAAATTTGCAAAACTACCATCTTCTAATAATGGTGCGGACAAAAAATTATCCTATGGCGTGTACCATTCAAATTCCCTGTTTCCATTACCGCCTCCTTTTGTCATCGGAACAATACCACCAGAAGTTGTAGTACCCCAAGTTTTATTAATAAAATCCCATATTTTTGTTGTACCATTTTGTGGCGTAAATCTAACAACTATTCTCATTGTCCAATAATTAAATGGCGCACTCCATTCAATGACATGTACAAGTGGAACCATACCTAAATTCATATTACTTGAATAAGTAATACCAGAATTTGAATTAGTTCCATTGTCTGCATCATAATTAGTATTCCAACCCCTATTCCATGAATTAACATCACCACCATCAATGTTAAACATACCCCTAAGACCATTGAATATTAAAAATGTATTCGGTTCTGATATAAAACCATCCTGATCAATTGACATTAAATTATCCTAGTTTTGCATTGAATTAGTTGTTTTCAACCATATATATTCATTGTATGGTGATAATGCAGCCGTCAATACATCATTATTATTTGTAGGTGCTTGTGCTACTCTTACTGGATATGCACCACCAACTGGTTCGGTTCCTAAACCACCTGGCATATAAGCATTAGGATCAAATTCATCAACTGGATAATAACCATTAAATTTATTAAAACGCCATAATTTTTGTCCTGGTTGAAATTGGTACATTTGCCTATAATATCTCCAGAATGTACCTACATTTGACCATACATAGTGTTTACCACGTCTTATTCTCATTGGTAATGTATTACCCAAAAATTGAGAACCACCGAGTGTAAAATCAGTTGGAATATCACCAAATGGTGTATTATTAACTGTTACCTAACAGGTATCAATTAATTTATTTACGCTAACTGTTTCATTATTATTAACATGTTCAACTGGATAAACCTATGTACCCTGATCTTTTTCGCACGATGTAATATATAATGTTGTACCAAGCAACAAAATATTAAACCCAAAAGTTGTCTAAATCCATTGCAATATTTTCATATAATTTTCATTCATACCATCATCATTTAAAAAATTTCCCGAAAATATTTGAATGGATGATAAACTTTCGGAAAATGATGTATTTATATTCAATGTACACCCTGTCTATGTTGCAATTTTATCTAATATTGATTGAATACTGAATAAATCATTATTTTCATCCCAGATAAGACGTTCTAATTGCCCGATAATACTTTCAAATTCCAATGTAAAAGGTATGGTGTGACCTGTGTGTTCAATATCATAAACTTGTGGAAGTAAATAACCTTTGAATGTTAAACCAGTAGTTGTTATAATTACTTCATGTGATTTAAAATCAATATTACCAAATTGTAAATAATTATTGAAACTACCCAGAAAAGTTATTGAACCTGTATAATCTCTCACACAAGGTTTTAAATTGTTATTTTTTGTCTAAATTGAAACATTGCTAAGTACAAATGGCGCTGGCTGATTCTCCGTTATTGTTGGTGTAGTACCATTAATTACAATATTTATTTCATTATTAAATCTATCTTTGAACGTCTGATTAATCATATCTATAATTTATTTGTCTGTTTTTATTCATTGTATTATTTTGAACACCAATCAATGAAGTGCCACGTAATTCAAGTGAAATATTACCACCAAAACCACCACCACTTTCAATCATATTGAATAAATTCCTTTGTTGTCCAGTTGTCAATACCATTTCACCAGCATTTAACCACGCCAAATTTTTATCACCCTGAAATGATCTGCCTGGCATTATGCCACCAGTTGCAAATCTCGGTTTATTGTTCTATGCTGCTAATATAGAACCTATTAATCCAAGACCAACCTACAACCCCTATATTGCGCCTGGAATACCACCAGAAGTTGCACCGCTTGCAGTTGTACCCTAAACAGTTTCAACGTTTTTCGCCTACACTAATGATGCAATTTGTGGTAATATTTGTGCCACCATTTTAATTACGGATGCCTAAGAAAAATTCTGCATTTCAACCAACGATCCTATTGATGTTGCTAATCCATAATACGCTTGTTGTTGCTGTAATGCCTATGTTTGTGCCTATTTTCCAGCATCCTATTCCTATTTTGCACCTGCATTTCTTCTTTCTATATATGCGTTTAAATCTTTTTTCTATTGTTCAAAATCAATGCCACCAGAAGTAATATTTATACCTTGTTTTTGTGCCTGTGCAACCTTGTTATATTGTAATTCTAATTCTTTTAATTTGGCAATTAAACTATCGTATTCAATCAATGATATAGTTCCACTGGTTAATTGTTCTTTTATCTGTCCAATTTTTCCCGCCAAATCGGTTAATAATGGATTAAAATTAATCTTTGGTGCTGTAATTGGTGTTGTTTCAACTGTTCTAGTTAATGAATTAATTAAATTTTGAGTTTTTACTAGTTCATCATTTAATTGTCGAATAACATACGGATCAGTCTATTCCTATAATTTTTTTCTTAAATTTTCCTATTCGTTTTGAAGATCAACCAATGTTTTCAAAGACTTTTCAGTTGATTTCTAAAAATCACCCATTATGTTACCATTTTCATCAATAACTATTCCAAGTCTGATCATCATTTGTTCAAAACTTTCTGTTTCACTGTTTAATGAAATTTGTGCTTGCTTAATTCCTTCTAACTATGTGTATTGCTTCACATATTCTTGTTGATTTTTTGAACTAACTTTTCCCATTATTGTACCAAAAATAAATGCTTGTTTCTAAGCTTCCTCCGTTAAACCAGTTACTTGTGCTAGTGATTTTAAATGTCCTTCTTTCAATTGAAATGGACTAGTCCAAAAATTAGTCTAATCTTCTAATTTTTTATAATCCTATAACATTTTATCAAAAAATGGATTTTCTTTTGGTACATATAACATCTAATTATATAATACTTGATTTAATTCTAATCCAGCTGATTCAACTTTTTGTTTATCTAAACCAACAGATTTAAGAAAATCATGTGTTTTCTTTTCAACACCAATTTCTTGAATTGCCAGTTGCCTTCTTTGTATATCTAATAACTATCCAACTGCCTAATTTCTCTGTTCAAATATTTCTCGTAATCTTTTTTTATGTAACTCAACTGATTGTAAATCACCTATTTGTTTTGCTTTTCTTATTTCATTTGCGACCTGTTTTGCCTACAAATCAAACTCTGCAATTTGTGTTCTTGCTTGCTACCCGAACATAGAGGCAAATAAATTCTATTCTTCAATAGCATCTACCTATTTTCTAAATTCCCATGCCTATGTCATTGCAGATTTAAAATTAACTGAAACACCAATTAAATTATTACCAAGCGCATTTAATCCCTATGATAATGACTATTGACTATTTTCAAGTAAATCACCACCTACTTGTGTAGATTTAAACTAATCAAATAATACTTTTCCAGCCTATGCTGCTGCACCTAACTATGCAGTTGTTGGATTAATCTTTCCAACTAAATTACCAAACATACCAGATAATCCATCACCACTTTTAAGATTGCTTTTTACGGAATTATCCACTAATTGGTTATGCTTATTATAGTCGGATAATGCTTTTCGCTATTTATCTACTTCAACTGATTGTTCACCATATAGTTTTTTAGCTTGTTCTAATGACCTGTTTAATTTATTTTGCTCTTTGGTAATATCATTGTTTATTTTTGCAAAGTTTTTCCCATCCTGAATAATTTGCTGCATTGACCTTTGATAATCCCTCGTGTCCTATGATACCTGAATTTTGAAATCTGTTGCCATGTGTTATTTAATACTTTTTAATAATTCTTTTTCTAATGTTTTTTGAAACACTTCATAAATAGATGTTTGAAGTTTTTGTACCTAATTTCCTAAAAAATTATACTATTTAATCGTACCAAAACTTTTACCCTATTTATAACGTGGTTTTCCATAATTTATATTTTTTTCACCACTTGGTGGAAATAATGTTTTACCTTTTCGTGATGATCTTCTTGGATCAGATTTATATGTTCCTTTTTCCAACCATCTTAATCTTGCATCATAGAATAAATTGATATTTCCATATAACTTTTTTTCAACCTGTTCATTGGAAGATTGTCTAATATTATCTTCCAGCTTACCATATTTTTGTGACCATTGTGATTTGCCAGTTGAATTAATTTGAGATGTTTTCAATGTTTGAACTAATGTACTTCTTGCTATGCCTAATGACTACATAACCTACTTTGCAAAGACTTTGTTATTCTCTGCATGTGACAGCGCATCCAGTTTTTTCTTCAACCCTGCATCATCTATTTTTGTTGTTATATTTGCCATTACTTTTTCTTCAAAAAATTCTATTCCATCTATTTTAATTCATCCATTGTTTGCTTATTTAATTCAACTGGTTTTAATTCTACATTCTGTCCTATTGGTTTTTTCAATAATGGATTTGTCAGTTTTTGAAATGAATCTAATGTTATCTACTTGGTCTATCCGTTTGAACTCTATATCACAAATGTTATATCTCTTATTTTTAAATCATCCTGAAAGTTTTTAAAATTCATCTATTCCAATAACATTATCAATTCTTTGTATGATAATTTCCAAAACTCGGTTAATGTTACCAATCCAGACTAAATTACTATTGGATAAATATCTTTTATTTTTTTCTACTCACTTTTTTTTTATCTTCTATTTCTTCAACTTCATCCTGTTTTATCGGTGCAGGTTGTACCAGTCCATTAAAAAATTCATTTATAAATTCTCTGTTATCATCTACATATTGTTTAAATTCATTGAAATCAATAACATTGCCATTTCCAATAAACATTGAATACATATAAATGAACATTTGGTATGTCGTACCTAATCCACCAACACCCAACCATGGTTTGTTCAAAATTTCCTCCCATTGAAATATTACATCCAATGTTTCTTTCAATTCATATTCAGTACCTTTGTACTTAATTTTAAAAACTAACTTATTCATCTTCTTTTATTATTATCTTATTTTAAATAAAAAATCCCAAATCCATTTTTGATGGAAATGGGATTAAAACCATATATGTTTTTTAAATAATATGAAAAATTTTTATTCTCTAATTGATTATACAACTTTCAAATCACCTGTACCAGTTATTGTTACACTGAATGTTGCATTGTCGTTTACATCGGCGGTTACGCTTGCATCGGTTACAAAACCTTTGCCACTTACTTGTGTACCCGCTGGTGACCATCCGCTTGTCGTTGAAAATGAACTTCCAAGAGCAAATACAACATCAACCTCCGTACCAGCAATTAACAAATTCAATAAATCCTTGTAAGTATTACCTGCTGGTGTATCAGTGTTTGCGGTGTCACCAGTCCATGCCATTACGTTATCGCTTGAAATAGTCCACGAATAACTTGTCATAATATTTTTCACAGCATTACCGATCGTGTCTTTTGTAACGGTGCTTGTTTCTGTAACTGTCTATGTTGGTGAAAATGTATGTGATGTTGCAAATGCAATACTTTTACCATCAACAAAAAGCATTAAATTTTTTCCTAATGTCATCTTTTTAAAATATTTTAAATGTTATTTTTTGTATAGTTCTTTTATCTTTTTAAGTTAATCTAACTTGAAATGTTATTTGTTGATTATAACAGTCACCAACCCATTGTTCATTGAAATCACTAACAATGCAATAAAAATATTCACCAGTTGGTGTTTGATGCGTTCCACTTACCTATTTATCAATTAACATCTATATATCAACCTATTCATAGTAATTATCTGAATAAATATCAAATGTAAACATCACAGTATTATCAATTCTTTTATCCTTTGTCTAGGTTGAATTTATTGTACCACGTGAAGATACAATAAATGGTTTATTCGTTCCATTTGATGCAACCAATTGATAAATCCTGTCATCAATTATTTGATTAATATCTGGATCATCAAAAATGATTTTATTAATATATTTTGGAATTTGTAATGGATGTATCATATTTTTAATCTTGAATTAATTCTGTTAAAATAATTACCCTATCTTTTTGTTCATCTGAAATTGAAAGAATACGATAATTTCTGCACCTATAAACAATTCTGTAATCCAATGCAAGGAATTTACAAACGTATGGTCTGCATGTAAATGTTAATCGGTCTGTTATTATAACTTCATCATTAATTATTTGTCTGTAATCTCTTTCAGTATAATCTTTTACCGCCTATCTCTATGCAAATACATCTGTCCATTGTTCAACGTCTGCAAAGTATTCATCTTTGCCTCGTGTCAATTTCTGAATTGTAATTGTTTTATTTAAAATCCCCGCTGGTATCATATCAATAACTTCTTGCGCTATTTATTAAATAATCGTATGTTTTTGGTATTTCGTTTGATTTAACGCCTACTATTTCCCTGTTAGAATACCATGTTGAAATTAAAAATAATATCTACATTTTAATGGTTGCAATATATTTATCACAAACATCTAGACATCTTCCAATATCATGTTGTACTTGGGTGTGTGCCTAATGATTTAAACTATCTAATAATAAATCATCATCAACATAACCTATTTCAATGTTCAAAAATTGTTTTATTTGATCAGTATTAACAATCATTCCTAATCTATATTTTTTGTATAGTTCTTTTTGTTGAATGTCATTTAATCATTCAATGTTTTTGATTTCGTTGGAATATCTGGTAAATCTTCATTGTCAAGTTCTTTTAACAAAGTTTTTAAATAATTTAAACTAGTACTTGCAACGAACTATGTTATTTTTCGTTGTTCCAACTTTTCCAAATTATCCATCATCTTTTCAATAATTTCTTGTCTTGTCATATTTATGATAAATATTTTTTGGTTAAATGTTCTATTTGTTGTTCTTGTAGAATTATCAATTCTTTTAAATGATTTGTTTCTTTTTTATAAATATTTTTCAAATAATCATCATCACCATTATTTTCAAAATATCTATCATTAATTTCAATTTCATTTTGAAACCATTCTTTTTTCTATTCAATACTTTCAATTACATCTAACATGTAACATTTATCTACTTGTTCTTGTGTCATCATATTATTGTTCATTTTTTACAAATCTACCCTTTTCATCTCTATCAGTCCACCTATTGTATTCCTTTTGAAGATTATTATATTTTTCTTTTAATAAATCATAATCATTTTTTAGTTCATCCAATTCTATTTTATAATTATTTTTTTGTATTTTATAACTATAATAGATAAACACACTTAATACTATTGCCGCACTTAAATAAAACATACTTTTTTCTTTTATTAATTATTATTTGTGGAGACGACTGGAATCGAACCAGCACAAAGTGGGTTTAGAATCCACCCCATTAAACCAATCTGGCACATCCCCAAAAACGGAAAACTTTTTCATCTACCTATCAACTTATTTTAAAAATGTTTTATTTATTTTGCTGTTAGTTTTCCTGAACGTTTATATATTATAACTATACTGAAACTTCATTTAATTTGTCTTGGAAATCAATATATTCTTGATCATTGTGGTCAGCAATTTGTTCAACAATTTCAATTTCCTTCAAAACTTTCATCATCTTATTTTTAATGCTTTTTGAAAATTTTGGATCTTTGAAATAACTTTTTAATTCATCTAATCCATATTCTTCAACACATTTTTCAAATGCTTGTTCAAAAGTTTGGTAAAAGTTTGTTGAAAATGATGTATAACCATTCAAATGATCAACCAATGCAAAAATTGGATCGGTTGCTTTGTAGTTTTGTTCTTTGATTTTTTTCATTTTTTATTTTTTTTCTCTTATTTTGTATAGTTCTTTTAGTTATTATTCAAATAAAACTTATCTAATTTTTATTTGCCATATTTTTCAAAAACTGACGTTGATATTTGGCGCTGGTTGCAATATCTTTTCGATTTTGATATGTATATCCATAAAAAATTTGGAGGCGATGGTGCAACTGAAAACAACAAAAAATGGGATAAACCGAAATTCATCCCATTCAAATAAAAGAAAATTAAATTTACAGTAATTACACCGTAAAAGTTTTGAAGGCATTATTATCTCTAGGACCGCCATTATAAAACATTGTAGCGGTAATAACTACCTGTCCGCAATTTGCTTTTGAGTATGGATCAACTGTTAAATCAACCCCATTACCCCAGATAAACAAGTCGTAATCTTCCCAGCTTCCTACAATACCGCCATTCGTAAATACATTGCCTGAAACTTCAACTGGATTACCTGCAATACCCAAAACATCTCTAACAAACAATCCACTACCTGCATCTTTTTGCATTACGCTAAGTGCGCCATTCGTCATTGGATTCAGACCGTATTTCAATACATTGTAGTTTGCCAACTGTACGGCGGATTGCAATGCGATTACATGTGCCCATGATGCAACTACAGTAGGTGCAATCAAGTTAGCGATACCAGCAGGTTGTGTAGCGGTCTAAGCGGCATTACCTAACAATACACCTTCTATTTTCGCTGTCAATTGTCTGACTATATCACGTCTTAACATCGCCTCTGCTCCAGCACTTTCTTGGATTAACCATTGTTTGCTAACTGGGATTGTGGCGGTTACTCTGAATGGGGTATAAATTTTTTCCGTCCAGGTTCCAGCAGTATCATCAACACATTGAATTTGTGTTGCAGCGGTTACACCTGTACCAGAATATACTGGTATTTGTTGATTACCAACCAATCCTGTATGTACTCTTGCGCCAAGTTTTGCAAGTATTAGCGCATTGGTTAACGGATCGGATACCTGTAATATATCAGTACCAACCTATTCTTTTCCAAATGTTGGTGCAACAAGTACACCTCTTTCTTCAACGAATGGCATTTGTAATTCTCTTTCGCCAGCGTTAATTTTTCTAATTATAGAATTTTCTGTTTTCATCGTTCTAATTTGTGTTATTGGTTTTAATTCTTTTGATCTTTCGGTTAATTCATCAACCAGATCTTCTATTTCAGATGCAATATCTTCAATTTGCTGTTTTAATTCATCAAATTTCATTGCTTCATCTTCTGTCAATTCACGTTTTTCATTTTCACCATTGGATACCAATGATTGCATTTGTGTACGTAAATCTTCACGTTTTTGTTTTAATTCAGTTATTGTCATATCT
>Ga0209737_10003070_pt1 | contig 11658 bp, 10 predicted proteins | sample TergutCu122P3_FD_187284 | JGI IMG/M metagenome (GOLD analysis project Ga0209737, IMG submission 187284) | Cubitermes ugandensis P3 segment gut microbial communities from Kakamega Forest, Kenya - Cu122 P3 (SPAdes) (version 2) | ecosystem: Host-associated > Arthropoda: Insects > Digestive system...
AGGTCTTTGGCCTTCATCAGAATTTGTAGTGAGCGTTTGTAGTCTGCCATGGGTCTAACATCGGGATAAAGACGAGGAACAGTCTCTAGGTTATGCGCGAAAACCTCAGGTGAGGCGTTAATAACTACTTTGATTGATTTTTGGTTGTTATTAAAATCAGAAACAAGAACTTCGACTCGAGTATTTGGCATAGAAGTATGGATGGCACGAATCGTATTGGCGAAGTGCTCAGCTCCGCCGTCATCAATGTCGTCGCGAGTGACGCAAGTAATGACTACATAGTTTAAGCCGAGGCGTTTTACTGCATCAGCTATTTTTGATGGCTCATCAGTATCAATAGGAAGAGGGATGCCTTTACTGACAGCGCAAAATGTGCAGTTTCGCGTGCAGATATCGCCAAGTATCATAAAAGTGGCCGTGCCGTCAGAAAAACATTGTCCAATATTCGGGCAATGAGCGCCGACGCAGACTGTGTGGAGGTTTGATTCCGCCAGCAATCGCCGTACTCGCAGTGTCTCTTCGGCGTTGGGTAGTCTTTGAGTAAACCATCTTGGTAACCTATTGGCATGCACTTTGTTTTTGCTATCTGTTCTTTCCATTTTATGCCTTGCTAGCACATGCTATTGTTGGGCATGTTGAATAATGAGGTTTTTTGAACCAGCACCATGCGTAAAAATGAGCGGTTTTTGCCAATTCTCAGACATTATTCAACGCGCCCTTGTTATGAGTCTGAAGCCCCTGAACATAATCCTTGCAATCCCAAGACGGATAGATTCTCTGTTTTATAATTAAATGTCTCGGCGAACAAGCTAACAATTAGTGGGTTCACTTCATCAACGGTGACAGGGCGACGCAGTTCGCTTTCTATTGAGGTTGCTTTGCTTCCTTCGATGCCGCAAAGGTTAACTGTCTCAAAATAGCTGAGCTGGGGGTTTACGTTAAGCGATAGTCCGAAAGTGCTGATGTTTTGGCGAATCTTCAAGCCTATTGCCGCGATCTGTTTTCCTTTAATCCAAGTGCCCGGATGAGTTACAGTGTTATCTGGAATGATTCCATAGTGACAAAGAACTTTTTCAGCCACTGTTGTAAGTTTGTTTAGGTACTCGACCGGTTTGATTCTATGTAGATCAATAACCGGGTGAACTATAGTTTGCCCAGGACAATTTATTGTGACGTCTCCTCCGCGATCTGTTTGATGCAATATAATCCCGCGCTCTGCCAAAACAGCGTCCGCCAGCAATATATTTTTTGTTTTGCCCAACTTGCCAAGGGTAATGGTAGGAGGATGCTCAAACAAGAGAAGCGTGTCTGGCACTTTCTCTTGGCGGCGCAACTTTTGCAGAGCGTTTTCATAGCGCAACGCTTCTTCGAAGGAAACCAATCCTATATTGCATACAAAACAGTGTGCCGTAGATACCAACCCTGTTGAGCGTCCTAAAATCTCTTTTTACTATATGCCATGCCAAGTGTATCTGAACATAAGACATAGCCAAAGACCTATGAACAGCAGAAACGCACCAGTAACATATTTCAAGGGTTTATCAAATTTCTCTAGGAACTTTAAGGCACGAGTAAGCCCAACCCCGAGCATTATTGCTACCATTGGCAAGACGAATCCTAATCCAAACATTACCAGAATAAAAAAGCCGTCTAGGGGTTTTCCGCGAAGTACCGCCATGGTTATTACTATGGGCATTTGCAGGGGGGTGCATGTAGTTGCACAACTGGCCTTTGCCAGTCCGACGGTTGCTCCTAGTATTATTGCTCCAAGCGCGCCGCTTGGAAGCTTATTATAAGTCAGGTTTAATGAAGGAAATCTCAGTGGAATTAAGCCAAGAGATGCTACTCCGAGAGTAACAGCACCTAATCCAAGGACTTTTTTAAAGTAAAAACCAACCCTGCTGGAAAAATCCATAATGCCGCCGCCGACAAAACTGACTAAGGCACCCATTGCTCCCAGCAATAAAACCGTGGAAAGGGCAAAAGATGCTGTCGCAGTCAACAGTGTTGACATTCTTTTAGCTTTGCTTGTACTGCTGGAGAACCCTAAGATCACCAACATAGCCGGAAGCCCGCCGCAACCGGCAGTTGTGACCGCAGCTGACAAACCAAAAACAAAGGCGGCAATTAACATTATTATTCCGGAGGCGTCGCTTCGTAAAATATCCTGTAACCATCCATCCATATCTCAACTCTCCTTTAGGGGCGAAGAAATTTACGATCCGCGTATTCACTGTAGACTTTATTTGCTGTTATGTCTTCCCGAAGCGTAACAGGTTTTCCTTGAGCTTCAACTGTGTACAGTCTTAGCACCAATTCAGGGTAGGCAAGTGTGTCATCTTGGGGAAGAATGAATACACCGACATATATCCTTTCCTGCGAGCGAATTCTGTTAGCTGCTTGTATGATATTTTTTAGAGTAGAATCGTTTGTTTCAGTGTTTGAGCAGGGGGTAAATATTAGTACAAGGTTATTCATTGACGAATAAGCTTCATAAGCTTCGGAAATATTTTGTGGATCTTTGCCTGTATATGCGGGAGGGTTATCCCAAGGGATTAAATTCAAAACGGACCTGCTCTTAAACTCTGCTTCAAACATGATTGCTGAAAAAATAACAAGACCAACGGCAACGACATAGATGAAGGCAGCCGTAAGCAACTTCCATCGTTTCCGCTTTGCTTTGACCGGCATTACGTTGTCATTGTTGCTAAAACCTGGTTTTTGGTCATTTTGTGTGTTTTGTTCGTCCAAATCGACCTCCTGTTGTTATATGGGAAATTCTCGTACCCTAATGCTTTTGTTGTATATTGTTATGCCATCAGCGCGGCTTTTAACTCATCATATTTTGGATACCGCTGTTTGGAAAAAACCTTTCCATCGATCAAGATAAGCGGAAGTATTCCCATCCCTTCTTTTTTTATCATTATAAGTATTTCTACGTTTTTTCTGAATACTGACAGTCCTGTCGTCATGTTGGCGCGCATAATCTCGACAGCAGGGAAGTCTTGCGCAAGTTTTTTCAGAGTATCGGCAAATTCAACCAAGACCAAATCCGGTTCTGTGCCGCAGACTCCTGAGTCGCAGCACATCGCTCCTTCAAATATCGATAATTTTTTTTGACTCATGGTTTTCTCCTTTTTAATGCATGGGAGGGATAGGACCATTCCACCGAGGCGCATTCAAATATGCGTGGTACTGGGCTGTGTATAATTTATCAAGCTCGGTTGGATCACTTAGCTGAACACGCACAAACCATCCGAGAGTGTAGAAGTGTTCCAAGACATTGTCTTTAACCTTGTTATTGATTGCGAGAACTGTTCCCGAAATGGGGGTAACTAAATCGGAGTTTATCTTGTTGGTTTCAAGAAACCCAAAGGATGTTTCGTTTTTGACGCTGAGTGTTTTGCCGACATGAATCAGCACGCCGCATCCGTATAATGCGCAACCGGCAAGGACTACTCCGCTGACTCCAATCCTGACTTCATTATTCCCCAATGGAAGTACCCAAATCTGATAGGCCGAGTACCGACGATCTGTTGCTACTGTGCTTCCATATGGGCAATCTGGGACATCCATGAGGGGTGGAGACATATTTATTACCTCGTCTGGCTCGGGGTTTGTTACACTCGGTTTCGTTGTTGGGAAAGATGTGCTAGTTGGGTTGGCAGTGTTAGTTGGATCGGTCGGGCCTGTCCCCGGACAAGCGGTTGAGGCGCTGGTGACTATTGCGGCTCCGCCAAATATGGCGCCGGCACGCGCAAAGAATTGCCTTCGGGAAATATTATCCTTTTCTGTTTTGTCTGCCATATTATTCTCCGGTATGTTTTATTAAGTTTTTTTGTTTGTGAAACCGCTGGGTCTTATTTGCAACAGTTGTTGCAAAGTCTGGCTGATTCACTGAATACTGATTTGCCAATTTGGCTAAGGCAATTTATGCCTTCTGGCTCGTTGTCAAAAAGAGGAACATGGAGAAGCGGTACAGCAAATGTCTTTTGAATCATGGCCATGTATCGTAGTTGTTGCTGTCTGCGGCTTTGGAAAAAGTTGTTTTCCCCTACGTTTGCTGGTAACAACATGTTGACAATAGCGAGATTGGTGTGTATGCCTACTTGCGCTTTCAAGTCTTCTGACGCTCGTTTTGCCTCAACAATGGGAGTGTATTCAGGGTACATTACAAAGGCAAAGGTGCATTGTTGGGGGTCTCGCATGGTGGCGATCACATCTCCGTATGTCCTGTTGGTGTTCTCTGACGCTTTTGTCAGAGAACCTAAGTCAACTTGACCGCCCCAGTCAGTCGGCAGTTCTAACAGTCGTAGCGTGTGTCCTGTAGGAGCTGTGTCAAATACAACTATTTGGTATTCTCCTTGAACTAAATAAGACATAAAGCACTCGAACGCCGCCATTTCTTCGGCGCAAGGTGAGTTTAGTTCCTCAAGGACAGAAGCTTTTACTCCTTCTCCTAATGAGTCAACCGCTAGCATAATGCGTTTCTTATAATCTATTAGGGCTTGTTTTTGGTCAATTCGAGCAGCAAATAGAAGTGGCAAGTCAGCTATTACTTTTGGCTCGTGTCCCACAGGATGTCCGAGAATAGACTCAAGATGAGATGCCGGATCGGTTGAGACTAAAAGAGTCTTGTAGCCTTTTTCCGCTAAATGCACGGCTGTAATACATGCTATGGTGCTTTTCCCAACTCCGCCTTTGCCAGTTATGAAAACAAATTTCGTTTTATGGTTTGGTGATGGAGTAATCAAATCATAGATGTCATTATGACTAAAGGGAATATGCTCATACGATACTGAGCTTTCTTTAATCGTTGATGGCAACTCGACTCCGTCAAGCAGGAATTGTCCTACTGAGGTTATTAGGTCGATGCCGTTGAGTTCAGTAGCAACTAGAGGAAACTCCTTAATGCTTATCCCGTCGAATTCTGAGAAGATTTCGCGCAAATACTGTTGTTGAGAAGAAAACTTTTTTAAGAAAAAATTGTCGGAGCATGCTTCTTTGGGAAACAGCCCGTTTACTATTAATGCAGATAAGGATATGCCGAGGGGGCTTAGTTCGTTGCGGCTGCGTATTGTTTCTAGCAATGACAGTTTTTCTGGTCTAAGTACAAAAACAAATGATGTTCGTTGTTTATCTTGCAGATATGCAATAGCTTTATTGTATTTAACTTGTACTTCCTGTAAAGATGAACTGGGACCGATGCAAGTTGAGCCACCCCTATCGATTTCTTTTGACCATCCTGACGGTAACTCAAGAAGGCGGATTGTGTGCCCTGTTGGAGCAGTATCAAAAACGACGACATCAAATTGAGGATCGTCCATAAACTCAATAAACTTATCAAAAGCGGCGACTTCTTCGATGCAAGGACTCTTCATTTTTTCTTTAATCTGGAAAAGCTGCTCTTCATCGACGAAGTCCTTTATGGGCTCAATCGCTCGTTCGCGGTATTCTTCTGAGGCGACATCGGGGTCAATCTCTATTACGGAAAGGTTGGGGACAAGAGGGATGCTTGTTACTTTGGCTCCAATATCTTGTCTAAAGATGTCGCTTAGATTGGGGGCGGGATCCGTAGTTACAAGGAGAGTTTTATATCCTTTCTGGGCAAGCCAAACAGCAACTGCGCAACTCATAGTGCTCTTTCCAACGCCGCCTTTTCCCGAAAAGAAAATATACTTTGTTTGACCACTTAAAGGTAGAACACAATCTAACATTTATGTCTCACATCTTACTTGTATTCTGTAATCCACCCACTAATAGTATAGCTGTTTTAGAAGGCCTATTCAATTAGTAGTATAGCTGTTTTAGAAAGCTTATTCAGTTGTTCCAAGACTTACATCGACGGGGAAACATCTAGCTCTAATACTGATGTCGCTAAAACCTGTCCTTGACACTTTTCCGCGTGAAAACGCGCTTCCAGTTGCCGCCTTTTCGGCGCATTTCGAACAGTCGTGGCAGATAGTTAAGAAGTGGAAAGGCGACAAGGATTATGGAGTATATTACGTAGAAGCCGTTAGCGTATATTAGCCAAGAAATGAATGGGAAACTCATCATGGCGAGCCCATAGCTGATTGTGGGGACTTTTGTTAGCAACAGCAACGAGGCAAATAAGGCAAGACCGATCGGCCAACCCCATGGAATAAAGTAGAGAACTGCTCCTATAGCGGTCGCACCGCCTTTTCCTCCCTTGAACTTAAGCCATACCGGGAAATTATGCCCGACAACCGCTAGGATCCCTGAAGCCATTTCTATGTAGAACCACCATTCAGGGGTTACCTCAATCAGCTTTCCAACTTGGTGGGCAAGTGCCACAGCCAGTAATCCTTTGCCGATGTCGCAAATCAACACTATTACCCCGGCAAAAAAACCAAGATTGTAGATGCTGTTCATTGCCCCCATGTTGCGGCTACCGACTTTTCGGATATCGATGCCCTTACGCAATTTGCCCATTATGTAGGCGCTTGGCATGGAGCCCAACAAGTAAGCGGTAATCAGAGCAATGGTTATTGCAATAGTAAGGTTCATATTAATCATTCTCCATTTTGTTCATGAGAGTTGTCTCTGGCGAAATCAAGCAGATTAATCCGCAGTTTTGATTCTCCATTCCATTCATTAAGCTCAAGATTATATACTATATCCATAAGGGCATGCACTTCATCAATGCGTTCCCCCATGCCAAAAGCAACGGCATCCCAATAGTAAGCGCCCTGTTTTAGTTTCAGGCGCAGATGTGAACCGTTTATTCCCATGCTTCGACAATCGGTTATTTGCACGCCACGGCTGAGAAATACCGGTGTTTGGTTGCCTATACCGAAAGGAGCAAGCCGCTCCATCTTAGAGTGGACTTCATGATTCATCTTGGATAGCGGAACAACCATGTCAATGTCTAGCTGCTGCCTTCTTGCTAGTTTTTCCAGTTTTCCTAAGGCGATATGTTCAAGCCGGTTTCTAAATACAAATAGATTCTTTGTAGGTAATGAGAATCCCGCTGCTTGATCGTGCCCTCCGTATCGCGTCAGTAAATCGGAGCAATTGGCGATAGCTTCAGTAATATTAAACTCAGGGATGCTACGGGCACTTCCATAGCATATGTCGTCATTTGTCTGTACAACAACGGCAGGGATGTTATGCTCATCGCATAGTTTTCCGGCTACAAGGCCGATTATACCCCTTGAATAGTTGCTGTCATGGGCGAAAAGGACAGCTCTTTCGCCCTCAGACATGATTTGTTCTTTTGCGTGGGCTAGGGCACTGCTTGTTAGACGTTGTCGTTCACCGTTTTGCTCAATTATTTCCTGAGCCAGTGTACGCGCTCGTTCCGAGGAAGTTGTTGTCAGTAATTCGAATGCTGAGTTTGCGTGGCTGATTCGCCCCGCGGCGTTTAGGCGAGGCGCTAACCCAAATGATATATTCTGGGCATCAAGCTTTTTTAGGTCGATTGAAGATAGTGATGCCAGTTCCGCCAGCCCGATGTTTTTGGTGTCTCGTAGGTGTTGAATGCCTGACTTTACCAGGTAGCGGTTTTCACCGACCAGTGGCATCATGTCAGCGACAGTCCCTAAGGCGACCATTTCCAGATACTGATCTAGCTCATTTTCTCTCCCAAGTCCATTATAAAGTGCTTGAAGCAATTTATAGGCAACGCCGACACCTGATAAGTCTTTGTGAGGATAGTTTGAGTCGTGTAGTTTGGGGTTTACCATAGCGTGTGCCTTGGGAAGAACTGATGGAGGAAAGTGGTGGTCGGTTATTATTAGGTCTGGTTGCGGATGATATGGTTTGGTAGGGCACTCCCCCTCCTCTATGCCGTTTATTCCGCAGTCCGCTGAGATAATCAGACTGACGCCTGAGAGAGCCAACATGTTGACGGCAGTGTGATTAAGTCCGTGGCCTTCCAAAAACCTATGTGGGATGTATGGCAGGACTTTTCCTCCTAGCCTTTCGATTCCTTTAGTCAATAAGACCGTTGCACTGATTCCATCAACGTCAAAGTCACCATAGACAGCAATCAGCTCTCCTCGAAGAAGCGCTTGTTGAATGCGTTGAACCGCCTTTGCTATACCGTTCATATTCCAAGGGTCATAGGTGCCGGAGGAAGATAAACCTATGAATGCTTCCGCCTGAGCGAGGTCAGTGATTCCTCTATTGTGCAGTAGTTGCGCCAGAAGGGGAGGGTAGTATTTTCTGAGAGTATGCTCCGCAGAAATGGGAGGATATATATTCCAGTATCTCTGGTTCACCGGTGTGCCTCCCCGTGTCGTCCGATAATGAGAATGGAGTTATGTCCCCCAAAACCAAAAGAATTCGACATGGCATAATTAATTCTTTGGGGGCGAGCTTTGTTGGGAATATAGTCTAAATCACAATTGTCATCGTGGTTTTCTAAGTTTATTGTTGGCGGAAGAATGCCGTTACTAATCGCAAGAGCGCAGAAAGCAGCTTCGGCGGCTCCTGCCGCTCCAATCATGTGCCCTGTCATAGACTTTGTGGAACTGATAGCGAGGCTATGAGCGTATTCTCCAAAAACGCTTTTTATCGCCTGTGTCTCAATGGCGTCGTTAAGTACTGTGGATGTACCATGGGCGTTTATGTAGTTAATCTGATTTGGTTGAAGTCCTGCTTTTGACAATGCTAGTCTCATGGATCTAGCACTACCTTCTCCGTTTTCCGAAGGTTGGGTAATGTGGTGCGCGTCAACACAGGCACCATAGGAAACTACTTCGGCAATAATTTTGGCTCCTCTTTCTCGAGCGAATTCTTCTTTTTCTAGTATTAGTATTGCCGCGCCTTCGCTCATAACAAACCCATCACGTGAGGCGTCAAATGGGCGAGACGCGCCTTCTGGGGTGTCGTTGCGTTTAGACAATGCTTTTAGGGCATTGAATCCCGCTATCGCTATTGGAGTTATGCATGCTTCCGCTCCGCCAGCGATAACCACGGAGCAATTGCCTGCTTGAATCTTTTCAAAAGCTATTCCGATTGAGTCTGCCCCGGACGCGCATGCTGACGAAACGCAAAAATTTGGTCCTTTCGCTCCAAAAACAATGGAGACTTGCCCCGCTGCCATGTCAGGAGTAAGTAGTGGGAAAGTCAATGGACTGATACGGCTTGGCCCCTCTGCTAAAAGAGTCTGTGTTTGCTGGAAGTGTGTGGATATCCCCCCCATCCCGCTTCCAATTATTACTCCGATTGTTTCTGCGTTTGATGAATCTATGGTTAGTCTTGATTGAGATAATGCTTCTCGTGAAGCAGCTACAGCCAGTTGAGAGAAACGATCCATTCTTCTTGCGTCTTTCGGACTCATGAAGTTTGTTGCTTCAAATCCTTTTACTTCCCCAGCGATTGTTGTCACGAAACCGGTTGGATCAAAGTGAGTTATACGCCCTATACCGCTTTGACCTCTTATAAGGCTGTTCCATGTGCTTGCCGTGTCTAGACCAAGTGGGGTGCACATTCCAATCCCCGTAATTACCACTCTATGGTTCATAATATGCTTGGTCATGGTATCCTACTGGCGTTCATCGAGAGTACTTTAACATACAAGCAAGCTTTTCCACAAAGAAAACATGTTTTTGCAGAGGTTTGGAATTGTTGTCATAAACGGCAGAAAAACTGCCTCTTGATTGTTGAGCTATGCTATAATAACAATAGTAATACGGCAATTAACGGCAAGAATCCATCATGGGATATAGATAATATAGGAGAAACGATTGTGATTTTGCGAAAAGATGCTGAAAGTCTTGTCTCAGCTGAGAACGGACGCCAGGTAGCCCTAGAGAAAATGGCAATCTTGCGCATTCTGTCTAACTCGCAGGGGGCTTTGGGTAGCAAGAAAATATCAAAACAGCTTCGTGATGAGTATGGGATAGACTTAGCCGAAAGGACCGTGCGATATCATTTGAGGTTACTTGATGAAAAGGGGCTGACATCTAAGGTGAGTCGGCGGAGCGGTCGTCAGGTAACAGAGCTTGGCAAAGATGAGATGGGTGATGCGCTAGTGCGCGACAAGGTGGGCTTTGTTATCGATAAAATTGAGCTGTTGGCATACGAGACAACTTTTGATCCGGTTAGGCGTGAAGGGCTTATTCCGGTCAATCTTTCTTTGTTTTCTGTTGGGCAATTTGATATCGCTATTAGGGCGATGAAGGATTGTTTTGACTCAGGTCTTTGCGTTAGCGATCTAGTTGCTGTTGCCACTGAAGGAGAGCGACTGGCAGGAATAACTATACCTCAAGGGCAGGTAGGGTTAGCGACAGTATGTAGCGTTATTATCAACGGGGTTTTGCTAAAGGTTGGAATTCCGATGGATTCGCGTTTTGGTGGAATTCTTCAAATGCACAATCATTATCCATGGCGTTTTTCTGACTTGATTCAATACTCCGGTTCGTCTTTGGATCCTTCTGAAATTTTTATTGCGGGTCGCATGACGAGCATTGATTCTGTTGTGAAAACCGGAAGAGGAAAAATATTGGCAAATTTTCGTGAAATACCTGCTGTTTCCTTGCCGTTAGCTAGAGACATCATATCAAAGCTTCGTAAGGCAGGAATCAATGCCCCACTGCTATTGGGCGAGCCGAATAAGACTGCTTGTGAAATGCCGGTAGGTTTGAATAAGGCAGGAGTAGTTTTGGCGGGAGGTCTTAATCCACTTGCCGCAGCTGTTGAGGCAGGTTGTAGGGTCACTAATAAGGCTATGAACGGCATGTTGAACTATGGCGACTTGAGACCATTTAAGAGAATAGCTCGTGATAGACTTAGCGCATCGGCATAAAAAGTCCTTCTTCAATAAATTGCGAGAGAGTGGGGTATTAGATATAATACGGTTTGCATTAGTTCATGGTGGGTGTAGCCGAGAGGCCTAAGGCGTCAGGTTGTGGCCCTGAAGAACGAGGGTTCGAATCCCTCCATCCACCCCATGAGCACTTGTCGCCTCTCATGACTAGAGTTGAGGGGTTTTCGGTTGCATACAGCAACCCTTCTTGCTTGTTTTAAGCCCTAAACCTCATGCGTGCGCGCACCACGATGAATGAAAACATGGCACTACCTTGTGTCTAGAGTTATAATTTCCACTGCACGGCACCAGACCGAGGAATTTTGCTGCCACGAGCGCGAACCCTAAACTGGTATTTGCTCTCCTATCGTACCACAAATTGTTCCATGCCATAAGGCAGTAAGGACGTATAGCAAATTGAATGCTTGAGGAGAGCACGCCGTGACAACAAACCCAAGGAGATGGAATCATGGAAGTTGTCTATCGGCGTTGTTGTGGAGTAGATGTGCACAAAAAACTCATCGTAGCTTGCTTTCTTAATGACGAGAAGAAAAAGGTACGGGAGTTTGGCACAACCACCGGAGAAATCAAGAGCTTGGCGAAATGGCTTCTTGATTCTAATTGTCAGAAAATCGCCATGGAGAGCACAGGTGTTTACTGGAAGCCACTGTACAATCTCTTTGAGCTAGCAGGGCTAGAGGCAATTGTCGTTAATGCCTCTCACATGAAGGCGTTACCAGGACGCAAGACCGACGTTAAGGATGCGGAATGGATTGCTGACCTACTCAGGCATGGGCTGCTCAAAGCTAGCTTTATCCCAGACCGAGAGCAAAGGGAACTGCGGGAAATCGCCAGATATCGAAAGAACCTTACTGAAGAGCGAG
>Ga0209737_10003071_pt1 | contig 11655 bp, 10 predicted proteins | sample TergutCu122P3_FD_187284 | JGI IMG/M metagenome (GOLD analysis project Ga0209737, IMG submission 187284) | Cubitermes ugandensis P3 segment gut microbial communities from Kakamega Forest, Kenya - Cu122 P3 (SPAdes) (version 2) | ecosystem: Host-associated > Arthropoda: Insects > Digestive system...
GTGGCTGCCAGAACTTTGCAGAAGCTACGGGCCATCGGTAACGCTGGCAATTGTGTATAAGGCGATGACCTTACTCCACCGATAAGAAGGTTGCGCCGGTTTTCGGCTATATCTACAAACCATCACTGGAGATGGAACCTCTCAATTGAGAAAGTCAAACCCGCTTATTGCCGAATTTCGCTGTCGAGCTCATTCCAGCCGCCGTGGCTTGTTTGCCCTTTTTCCGGCGGGGTTGCCCGAAACGGATTGATGTCAAGCCCACCGCGTCGGGTGTAACGCGCCCAGACCGCCAAAGCCCTCGGCTTGCAACGCTCAAAAATGTCGCAGAACACTCGTTCAACGCATTGTTCATGAAATTCGTCGTGCTGGCGAAAGGACACGATATAACGCAACAGTCCGGCGCGCTCGATTGCCGGTCCGGTATAACGTACGGCCAGCATGCCCCAATCGGGTTGCCCTGTAACGGGACAGTTGGATTTCAAAAGATGCGAATAGAGCGTCTCCGTCACCCAATCGCCGTCCGCGCGCAGAACAGCAGGGCAAAGCCGGTAGGTGTCGATGTCGATATCCAGACTATCGAGGCAGAAACCAACGGGATCGACAAAGCAGCGCGCCGGGCGGGCGCTCAGAGGCAGGATTTCCACCGTCACGGCTTGCCCGGCAGCAGCCGATAAATCATTTTCGATGGTTGCGCGCACGGCTTCGACCCCAGGCAGGCGCTCCTGGTTGAAGGCGTTGAGATAGAGTTTGAGCGATTTGGATTCGATCAGGTTCGGACTGGATGCCGGCACATGAAAACGCGCCAGCGCCACGACCGGCTTTCCACGCGGGTCGAGCCAGGATAGTTCGTAGGCATTCCAGAGGTCTTCGCCGATAAAAGGCAAGGTATCGCCATGAAGGCCGATTTCGCTGCGTTTGCCCTGACGGGCGATGGGGAACAGCAGTTCGGGCGCGTAGGCGTCCCGATAGAGGGTGCGTTGACCCAGCGGGGAGTGTTCGGCATCGAGCGGGATGGAGGATTTCATTGGCAAGCGTTCGCAATGGTCACGAAATCGGCCACCGACAGCCGCTCTCCACGTAACCCCGGATCGAAGCCGAGCGCCTCGAGGCTGGCTGCGTCGAGAAAATCCCGTAGGGTATTTTTCAGGGTTTTGCGGCGTTGCGCGAAGGCTGCGGCAACGATGCGGGCAAATCGCGTTTCGTCGTGCGCTCGATGCGTCCCGGCAGGCAATGGGATCATGCGCACGATGCTCGAGGTCACTTTGGGCACGGGACGAAATGCGCCAGGCGGCACGTCAAACAACCGCTCCATGTGAAAACGATATTGCAGCATGACCGATAAACGCCCATATTCGGCCGTGCCCGGTGCGGCCACCATGCGCATCACGACTTCTTTTTGCAGCATGAAATGACCATCGCTGAGTTGGGACGCAAAACCGGCAAGATGAAAAAGCAAAGGGGTCGAAATGTTGTAAGGCAAATTGCCGACTACGCGCAATGAGGCTTTTTCTCCCGCGCATAATGCGCCGAAATCGAATTTCAGCGCATCGCCTTCATGGATCGTCAAACATCCAGGGTCGTAACTTTCCCGCAAACGAGCAATGAGGTCACGGTCGATTTCGAGCGCGTGTAGATGCCCGAGGCGCTCGAGCAAGGGCCGGGTCAACGCGCCAAGGCCAGGGCCGATTTCGACGACGTTATCACCCGGACGAGGCTGAATCGCCGCGATGATGCGGCCAACGATCCCCCCGTCGGCGAGAAAGTTCTGCCCGAAGCGCCGGCGGGCAATGTGTTTGCCCGTGCGCGCATCGACATTCATGCTCACCGTTGCCTGGCGCTCGCCATGTCGATGGCCAGCTCGATCGCCGCGAAGAGGCTACCCGTGTTGGCTCCTCCAAAGCCGGCCAGATCGAACGCGGTGCCGTGATCGACCGAAGTACGGATGATGGGCAAACCCAGCGTGACGTTGACTCCGCTGCCGAAGCTGGCGTATTTGAGCACCGGTAAGCCCTGATCGTGATACATCGTCAGTATTGCATCGGCTTCCCGCAGGTTGTGCGGCGCAAACAAGGTATCGGCGGACAGCGGCCCGACGAGATTCATGCCTTTTGCGCGCAGGCGCTCGAGCGCCGGGATGATGACGTCGATCTCTTCGCGCCCGATGTGCCCGCCCTCCCCCGCATGGGGGTTGAGCGCGGCGACCAGAATGCGCGCCTTGGGTAAACCGAAACGGACATCGAGATCGTGATGGAGAATTTCGATCGTGCGCGTGAGCCGGTCCTGGGTCAATGCTTTCGGAACGTCGGCCAAAGGTAGGTGCATGGTGGTCAGCGCCACGCGCAACCCTCCGCCGACCAGCATCATGACGACCTGCGGGGCACGTGTTTTGGCGGCAAGGTATTCGGTATGGCCAGAGAAAGGGATCCCTGCATCGCAAATCACGCCCTTGTTGACCGGCGCAGTCACCATGCCGTCGAACACGCCTCGCATGCAGCCTTCCGCAGCGCGATCGAGGGTGCTGAGCACGTAAGCAGCATTTTCAGGATTGGGTTTACCAGTGAGCGCCGGACAGCCAAGCGGGCAATGAAGCACATCGAACCTCCCGGCTTCGGGTTTCATGCCAGGCTGCCAGAGGCGTACCACTAAAGCGTGACCCGCACGCTCCAGACGTTCTTCGATCAGTTCGGCATCGCCAACCACCACCAGATGCGCCTGCCATTTGCGCTCGGGCAGCCGCGCGCACAACTCAGGCCCCACCCCGGAAGGCTCGCCGCTCGTCACGGCTAACACAGGCAAGGGAAGTTTGTCGATGTTATTCATCTGTGTTTTCCAGTTTGTATTCGACATAGGCGCTATCACGCAATTGGCGTAGCCAATCTTCATAGGCTTCTGCAATCTTGCGTTGACGCAGGATAGTACGCGCGGTGTTGCGGCGGTGCTCGTCGCCCATATTCTGCTTTCTGCGTTCGAGTACCTGGATGAGATGCCAGCCAAAAGGCGAGCGTACCGGCTCACTGACCTGATTCGGTACGAGCGCGTTCATGGCTTTTTCAAATTCGGGCACGGTATCGCCCGGATTCACCCAACCAATGTCGCCGCCGCGTGCAGCGGAAAGGTCGGCTGAATTGGCCTTGGCCAGTTCGGCAAAATCAGCGCCATTGGCAATACGCTCACGCAAGGCGTAGAGCCTTGCCTGGGCATCGCTATCAGAGAGGAGCTTAGAGAGCTTGACCAGGATGTGACGAACATGAGTTTGTTCGATCGTCTGCTTGTCCGCGCTGTTTTGTTCCCGCTTGTCCAACAGCTTGATGATGTGCAGCCCCATGCCGCTACGCAGGGGCGGCGAAATCTCTCCGAGCTTGAGGCCGCTTGCAACATCAGCATAAAAACCGGGTAATTGTTCGCGGCTGCGCCAGCCAAGTTCTCCGCCCTGAACCTTGTCGGGCGCATCCGAGTTGTCCGCAGCAACCTGGGTAAAATCTTCTCCGTCATTCAGACGCAACAACACTTTTTCCGCACGCGCCTGGAGGGCGCTCATCTGTGCTTCATTCATGTTTTGCGGAACGCGCAACAGGATGTGGGCGACACGGTATTCCGTGCCCGAAAGGGTTTCGGGGTGATTTCGGATGAAATTGTCGACTTCGGCATCGCTGACCGTCGCCTTGTTATCTACTTCGGTTTCGCGCAAACGCGTGAGCGTCATTTCGAGACGCACCTCTTCACGGAAGGTGTTCCATGAAATGCCGTCGCGCGCAATGGCCTCACGCAACTGATCGAGCGTGAGGCCGTTGTTAGCGGCGATGAGATTGATTGCACGCTCGACCATGCCGTCGTCGACTTTGAGCGAAATCTCGCGCGCCTGTTGCAACTGCACACGCTCTATGATGAGTTGTTCGAGGATTTGCCGCTCGAAGACATTCATGGGCGGGATTTGTTCTTCTTGTCCCTGTTTCTTCAGGTTCTGACGGATGCGGATCACGCGGTCGCGCAGTTGCGACGAAGTGACGGCTTCGGAATTGACGATGGCAACGATGCGGTCGACTTCGATAACGGTAGCCTGCGCCGGGATGGCGCAGATCGAAACAAAAACGACGCTGAGAAATGCCTTGAGAAATAATCGGTTCATATCCACATTCTGGGGGAGTTACATAGTTATCTTACCTCACCTGCTCTCCAAGCTCGCTCAGTCTTTGAGCAGGCCGCCGCTTGGCTCATTGATCCTGCCATAGCCAGGCACACTGCGCTTGATGAGATTGACCACGTTTCCGCCGGGGCCAATGCTGGTGAAGTCGTTGAGTTCGAGTTGCAGGAAATAGGCGTTGTTGGCCGCATCCGCACGGGTCTTGTAGCGGTGAGCCCCGACGCGCAAAACCCAGCAGCCTCCATTGTATTCAAGACCGGCGATGGTTTCCGTCATCTTGCTATCCCTGAGCGAATAGGTCAGGCGGGTGACTCCATACCACCTGCCCCATAAAGGCCACTGACCGGACATATCCACGTCACGGAGAATATCACGCGCATAGCGATAGCCGAGATTGAGCGCACGGGTATGGCCAGGGTTGTAGCGCAGATTGGCGGTATAACGTTCGGTCTGGCCTTCATGCGGATTGTATTGCCACAGGGAATCGAACGAGGCGTACTTGCCCATCCGCACGCTGAACCCGGCCAGCAAGTCGGCGCGACTGTTGGTGCGCGGCGTCTCGACCTCCTGCAGATTGCCGTGTTCGTCGTAGTGGTTGAGGGTGACGCGCTGATTCTGGAAGTAAAAACGCTGCCCCAGTATTACCCGCAGGTTTTCAACACCTGTGACGGGGTTGATCAGGCGCGAAGTGACGGCAGTGGTCAACTGATTGGCATCGGCAATGCGATCGCCACCGCTGTAGAGGTTTTCGCTGAAAATTTGCGCAAGGCCGAAGTCGAAGCGGCTGGTGTCGAACAGCGGAACGTCGTTCTGCCGGCGATACTCGGCATTGAGGTAATAAACCCTCGGTTCGAGAGTCTGGAGGTAATCGCGCCCGAACAGATGCGTATCGCGCTCGAAGGACAGCCCGGAATCTATCGAGAAAATCGGCACGGACCGAGTGATCGAGTCACGCATCCCCGGCAGGTTTTGTTCCCGATCGATGTCGTAGCGGGTGTAATGCAGGCCGATCTTCGGGGTGAAGTAGAAAGCAGGCCATTGCAGGGGCAATGACAACTGTGGATAGGCGGTGAGGCGCGACGCATTGGCGCGATTATCATCTGGATGGGTGAAGCGCACGAATTCGCTCTTCCAGGCGAAATCGAGCCCGGAAGTCCCCACGGATCCGCGAAACTCGCCGGGCCGGGTTGCGTTGAGCGTGACTTGCGGCAAACGACGATACGGCGTGACAACCGGATTATCGGGATCGGGAGAAAGCGTCTGGTAGCTCTGAGCCAGCGCCGACAAACTCCACCACCCTCCTCCGGTATACATCAACTGCCCTTCGCGCAGCAGATTGACCTTGGAAGACATGGAAATCCGCGTACTCAAATCCTTGAAATACTCGTCGTCCGATACCCTGTTGAGATCGATCGAGCCGTATAGGGTAGAGGTCAGCCACTGGCGATGCTGCAAGGAACCGAGCAGACGATCCTTCTTGGCGAGGATGTCCTGCATGTATTCGACCCTGGACATCCCATTGTAGGTCGCGCCCATATAGCGCGCCTCGGCCCCGAGTTGCAGTCCGCGTCGGCTCATGTAGCGCGGCGTGAACGTGAAATCGTAATTGGGCGCAATGTTCCAGTAATAAGGAAGGGCAAAACCGAACCCGGTTTTGGTCGATGACTCCATGGAAGGAGGCAAAATTCCCGAGTGCCGCTGTCCGGCCAGCGGAAATTCCGCCCAAGGCAGCCAGAAAATCGGCACATCCTTGAACACCAGCGTGCTATTGCGCACCGTGCCAATCTCGCGGTCGTAATCGAGCTGGAGATCTTCCGTTCTGATGTACCAGTCAGGCTTGGGACCTTTACAGGTAGACCACGTCGCGTTCGTGGCGCGGTATTGATTCTCGCCCTCGAGTCGCAGCAGATCCGCCTGGCCGCCGCCCGATACGATCCTTCCCGAAGAACCCTCTTTGCGCGCCGAATGGACGCGGGTCATCGAATACTTCGGATCGACGAATTCGCCGGTTCGCGCGCCCACGACCAGCGAAGCCGAAGAACCCGACATTTCATACTTGCCCTCGCCCTGGCTCAGGCAAACATTGCCCTCAGCCAGAACTTCGTCGGTCACTTCGCGGTAGATCAAGCGATCAGCGGTCAATGTCAGTGCATCGCGCCGCAACTCGACTTCGCCTTCGGCCACCACGTCGATGGCCTGCGTACCATAGAGATGCAGCGCCGAAATATGAGTCTCACTGCCTGTTTGCGGTTTTGGCGCCCCCGGCGGCGGCGGCGACGGTTCAGATTTGAGCGCTTCTGGAGAAGCCGCTGAGAGCATTTGCCGCAACGACTCGACGGAATTCGCTTGCGTAGCGACCTGATCTGCAAACAATGTACCCGGCATACACCCCAACAACAGCGGAATAAATCGGACACGCGTTCTCAGACCCCACATCTGCAAAATACCCCTCGCTGAAACAAAATCCGAAGCTATGACCAGTCACCTGATAGAATCGTCAAATTCTACACGAACAACCATCGCGGAGTATCTGTTTTGCCTCGAAGCGATCAACTCAAACAGTGGTTGGCGCAAATACTATCCAGCGCCCGCCACGATCTGACCCCGGCCTCGGCGGACGCCAGCTTTCGTCGATATTTCCGAATCACCTTTCCCGACGGCCCTCTACCCCCTCTCGCAAAAGGGCGCGCCAGCCTGATTGTCATGGACGCCCCGCCCGAGCGCGAAGATTGCCGCCCGTGGCTTGCCATCGCCCGCCTGTTCGGCGAAACGGGCGTCCACGTGCCCGAAATCCTGGCCGAAGATCTGGCGCAGGGGTTTTTGCTCATCTCCGATCTCGGTCATGACACTTACCTTAGCCGATTGAATGCGCCCGATTGTACCCCGCTCATCAGCGCGCATCTATATGCTGACGCCATCGGCGCGCTACTCGCCCTCCAGGCGGCGAGTCGACCAGGGGAGTTGCCGGAATATTCCGACGAACTGCTGCGGCGCGAGCTGATGCTGTTCCCGGACTGGTACATCGCCCGCCACAAGGGCGTTACGCTCGATGATGAAGACAAGAACGCGCTGATGGATGTCTTCGACAAAATCATTGCCGTCAACCTTGCCGAGCCGAAAGTGTACGTCCACCGCGACTACCACTCGCGCAACCTGATGGTCATCCCGGAAGGAGAAGGTCTCAATCCCGGCATCATCGACTTTCAGGATGCGGTCTACGGCCCGATCACCTACGATCTGGTTTCACTTCTCAAAGATGCCTACATCGAATGGGAAGAAGATTTCACGCTCGATCTGCTCGCGCGTTACTGGGAAATGGCGCGCAAGGTCGGCCTGCCCGTGCGGGACGATTTCACCGACTTCTACCGCGACTACGAATGGATGGGCGTACAGCGTCACGTCAAGGTCATCGGCATTTTCGCCCGGCTCTGCCACCGTGACGGCAAAGAAGACTATCTCTCCAGCCTGCCTTTGCTGATGCGCTACCTACGCAAAGTGTGCGAACGCTACCGTGACCTCCGTCCTCTGCTCAAACTGCTCGATAAGCTCGACCCTATTCCAACCGAACACTTTTTCTCTTTCTGATCCGGCTAGTAGCGCAATAATATGACAATGAAAGCGATGATTCTTGCCGCAGGACGAGGCGAGCGCATGCGTCCGCTCACCGACCATTGTCCCAAGCCGTTGCTCGCCGTGGGCGGCAAACCGCTGATCGTCCGGCACATCGAACGTCTGGCGGAGGCTGGCGTCACCGAACTCGTCATCAATCACGCTCACCTTGGCCATATGCTCGAAGCGGCGCTTGGCGACGGAAGCGCCTTTGGCGTGCACATCCGTTGGTCGCCCGAACCGCCAGGCGCATTGGAAACGGCGGGCGGCATTCGCCAAGCCATACCGTTTCTTGGGGAAAACCCTTTTCTCGTCGTCAATGGCGATACTTATTGCGAAGTAGATTTCAAGCCGCTGGCCCAGATTGCCGCGCGCCTTTCCCCCGACGGAGACCTTGCCCACCTTCTTTTGATCGACAACCCCGAGCACCATCCTCAGGGCGATTTCGCGCTCGACGATGGGCGCGTGCGTGCAGAAGAAGAACCACCGCGCCTGACCTTTTCAGGCATTGCCGCCTACCACCCTGCGCTCTTCGCCTCGCTCGAAGCGGGCCAATCCGCTCGCCTCGCGCCGTTGCTCCGTACCGCGATGAGTGAAAATCGAGTGAGCGGCGAACACTATCGTGGCCGCTGGATCGATGTCGGCACCCCTGAACGCCTCGCACAACTAGATGCCGACTTAAAAAAACAACCTACAACCCCCGAATAAACTCTAATCATGCTTGAATCTCTTGGCATACCCAGTATCTGGTTCGGTCTTGGCCTTGCGCTAGCCCTTTTTTTCGTCCTCGCGTTTGAATTCATCAACGGATTTCACGACACGGCCAACGCTGTGGCCACGGTGATCTACACCCGGGCCATGTCGCCCTACCGCGCCGTGATCCTTTCGGGGATTTTCAACTTTCTCGGCGTACTGCTCGGCGGCGTAGGTGTTGCCTACGCCATCGTGCATCTGTTGCCCGTTGAGCTGCTCATCAACGTCAACACCGGGCAAGGGCTGGTGATGGTGTTTTCGCTCTTGACTGCCGCCATTGCCTGGAACCTCGGCACCTGGTTTTTCGGCATTCCTGCTTCCAGTTCCCATACGCTCATCGGGTCCATTCTGGGCGTAGGCATCGCCAATGCCCTGCTCAACGACCTTTCCGTCACGGAGGGCATCAACTGGCAAAAAGCGATCGACATCATGATGTCGCTGATCTTTTCGCCGCTGGCGGGATTTTTTGTTGGCGGATTCATTCTGATCGTCCTCAAGCGCTGGCGTCCGAGCGCCAAAATGCACGCTGCCCCAGAAACCCGTAGCGATAACATCAAACTCAGAAAACCCCCGTTCTGGAACCGCCTCGTGCTCGTGCTCTCCGCCATGGCAGTCAGTTTCGTACACGGTTCCAACGACGGACAGAAGGGGATCGGCCTCATCATGCTGGTGCTGATCGGTTTCGTGCCCGCGCAATACGTCGTCAACATGGATGCCAGCCCGTACCAGGTCGAACGCACGCGCGATGCCGCCATGCACATGCAGCGGTTTTACCAGCGCCATCAAGACCGCCTGCTCGAGTCCCCCCCCAAGGCGCGACCGCCTATCCTCCGGGAAACCTCTTCTTCCACGCCACAGCGTTTTCGCTGCGAAATCGCGCACACCGAAGAAACCATCCAGAGTCTGCTGAAAAACCTGAACAGCATCAAAAGCCTTGGCGAACTGGATGCCGAGCAGCGCGTGCAAGTTCGGCGTGAATTGCTGTGCCTCGACGACATGGCCCGCCAGATCGGCAAACTCAGCAAAATCGAAGCCACGGAAAAAGCCGACCTCAACCGTCTGCGCAAAGACCTTGCCTTCGCCACCGAATATGCCCCGGTCTGGGTCATCTTCGCCGTTGCACTGGCGCTTGGGCTTGGCACGGTCGTAGGTTGGAAGCGCGTAGTCATTACCGTGGGCGAGCGCATCGGCAAGCAGGGCATGACCTACGCGCAGGGCATGAGCGCCCAGATCACCGCCGCAATGGCCATTGGCGTTGCCAACCTTTACAGCTTGCCGGTTTCGACCACCCATGTTCTCTCTTCCGGCGTCGCAGGCACGATGGTCGCCAATCGCAGCGGCCTGCAAGGCGGAACCGTCCGCACCATTCTCATCGCCTGGGTGCTCACCTTCCCCGTGTCGATGCTGCTGTCGGCAACTTTCTTCTGGCTGGCGGCAAAGATGATATGACGTGTCGGGGCGGGTTTGCGCTTTTGGCTTTGAAAAACCGGGTCAGAGTAGACTAGACTAAGACAGACCAGACAGAGTTTAGGGGACTGTGCCATGATCGCCGTTAACATGTTGGAAGCCAAAACCTCACTTTCCCGCCTCGTTGCAGCCATTGAAGACCGACAAGAAAGTGAAATCATCATTGCGCGCAATGGTCGTCCTGTTGCGCGACTCGTACCGATTCAAACATCACTGCCACAACAGCGCATCGGCATCGCTGCGGGGAAATTTGTCGCGCCGGATGACATCGACCAAAGCAACGCTGATATTGCCCGCCTGTTTGCCGGGAAAGAACCCGCATGAATGTCTTGCTGGACACACATGTCGCACTCTGGACGATTACCGATAGTCCAAGACTGACTGTGCAAACCAGGGCAATGATCGAAGATCCCGACACGACCCTCTGGATCAGCGCGGCAACCTTGTGGGAAATTGCCATCAAACACTCACTCGGACGCGGCGACATGCCTATCGATGCACGAGAGGCGCTGGATTATTTTTTGGCATCCGGTTTTTCCATGTTGCCCATTTCAGCGCGTCATGCCGTCGCAGTCGGGTCCCTTCCCCCGCATCATCACGATCCTTTTGATCGCATCCTGATTGCGCAGGCATTCACGGAACCGATGGTGCTCATCACGCACGATGCCAAAATTCTTCAGTACAGCAACATTTTCGTAGCCGCCTGACCTCAGCCAAGCGAAGCCCGAATGTAGGTTGGACACAATTCGTCGCCCACTTATCACTTCGCTATTTCGGTTTATATACGTATCTTCACGCATATAAACCCGATATGTCATTTGTAATTTGTACACGTATTTTCCGCAATAAATTTGTTCACTTGTGGACAATACTGAGTCGCATTTTTTACGTTTCTATTTTACAAACACTTATAACTATCTGAAAAATAAACAACTTACAATTAAGGCATGGTTTTTGCTAGATAATCAATGCGTCTTAAAATAGGCTTGCAAAGTCAAGGCTGCTTTTAACAACCACCCCTTCAATATTATGAGAGGAAATTTCATGAAACCAAACCTCATCTCGTCGCTGATTCTTGGAACAGCCGCCATGCTGGCCGTCTCTTCGGCACAGGCTTTTACCGTCTTTGATTACACGCCACCCCCAAATTCGGCTCACCTGGGAACAGCAACCAAGGAGGCGGAGGCGGCATGGCTGGTTAGCATGCTTGTCGGCGACAACAAAGACATTACCGTTATTCCCGGAAGCGCCAACAGCACCGGCTCTTACATGTACATGAGCGGCGCCACCTCGGATGGCCGGTTTGTTCTGAGCAACGGGGGATTTCTGGGCTATGCTCCTGGCAGATATGGCTCTACAGGTGTTGAATCAACATTCAAAACCGGCGGCAACGCCGCCCTGGCAGAGCTTATTAACCTCCCTGCCAATCAGACCCACGACCAGAACGTGCTGACCTTCCAGTTCACGGTCAACGACCCCTCGATCGATAGCCTCACGATGAGTTTCATCTTCGCCTCCGATGAGTTTGGCAACGCGTATAAGAACAATGACGTTTTCGCCCTTTGGGTCGACGATGTGAACTACGCCCTTCTCCCGGACGGGTCGGTCGTCAGCGTCAACAACATTGGCGATAACTGGGTCGATGGCAAGGATCATGGGTACCGCGGCAGAACCGAAGAAATCTC
>Ga0209737_10003072_pt1 | contig 11651 bp, 4 predicted proteins | sample TergutCu122P3_FD_187284 | JGI IMG/M metagenome (GOLD analysis project Ga0209737, IMG submission 187284) | Cubitermes ugandensis P3 segment gut microbial communities from Kakamega Forest, Kenya - Cu122 P3 (SPAdes) (version 2) | ecosystem: Host-associated > Arthropoda: Insects > Digestive system >...
ACACACACACACACACACACACACACACACACACACACACACACACACTTACATACATGCCTTTAATTCTGCCAGAAAGAAAACTTGTTTGAAGAAATATACAAGGCATAAAAATTACTATTATTAAAATTATCCACAAATAAGATACATTTTTAGACATGTATGTAAAATTGTGAAAAGCGACTGTTAGCTTCGTCATATCTGTCTGTCTGTCTGTCCTGCATAGAACAACTTGGCTCACATTGTGCAGATTTTCATGAAATTCCATATGTGAATACTCTTACAAATCTACCAAGAAAATTCCAATATCATAAATTATGACTGGAAGAAGATATACTTTACATGAAGACCAATACACATTTTCAATCATATCTTGCTCATATCTTCTTAGAATGAGAAATGTTTCAGGCAAAAGTTGTAGAGAAAGTCAAAACACACATTTTATATTCAATAAATTTTCAAAAATTGTAAAGTTTATGAGATACATGTGGAAAAATCCTGTAGAGCTGGACAGGCTACAGATGAACACTTGGAGCGTGCCCATTGCATGCTGGATGACTAAGGCTACAGACACTCAGAATATATGGTACTTACTGCTTTTTCACTGCAAAAACAGTAGCATGAACACACCTCATTGTTACGTTATATGTACATTACCTGTCTTGTTTAGTATAGTAGAGACTATTGTATCCACCACTCTCCAGAAAAGAGTATGAAATTTTAGTGTTTGGGGAAATATTAAAAATATTGCTCTTCCCTTCATGCTTTTCACACTGGAACAGCTCTTCTGACTTTTCAGAAAAAAATATCATGTAGAAAAGCCAAACAAATAAATAGTACCTGAAAAAATTACAAGCAGCAGATGGAGTAGTACATTTTCGCTTAATTATACACTTTCTATAATACTGATGAAGGGTTTGAACTTCCAAGTAAAATTATCAAGTTAAATAAAAATAACAGGTCACTTTAAATTCTGAAATTAATTTTCTTCACTTTTATTTCAGAATGCAGGGGGAAACTGAACAATGCTGTGCAGGATACAGAAAGAACTCTGCAGATGAATGTGTGCCTATATGCGATGCAGGCTGTCCACCCAATCAACAGTGTTCATCTCCTAATATCTGCTCTTGTAAGAGTGGATATGTCAAGAATGGGAGAAACCACTGCACACCTCTCTGTTCAGGAGGCTGCCCAAATGGCCGCTGTTCAGCTCCTAACATTTGCACTTGCAATGACGGTTTTGTAAAACTTGGAGTTTTTTGCATTCCTGCATGTGAATGTAAACATGGCCATTGCATGATGGATAACACTTGTGTTTGTGATGAGGGTTATATCCTAAACAGAAATAAAACCAATGAGTGTGTTCCATTCTGCCCTAACACTTGTATCAACAGTGACTGTACTGCCCCCGATATCTGTACGTGTAAGAATGGTTATATCCGACACAAATCTAACCCGTATACATGTGTTCCTTGGTGTCCTTCTGGGTGCCAGAATGGAAAATGTATTGGTCCTTTTAATTGTGAGTGTAATGAGGGTTTTATGAAGAACCACAACTATGAATGTGTATCAGGATGCAAGAGTGGTTGCATTAATGGTCAGTGCAAGGGGTCAGATGTTTGTGTGTGCAATGAAGGTTATGTAAAAAATACTGCATCAAATATTCCTGATTGTGTGCCAAAATGTGATAAAGAATGTGTCAATGGTGAATGCACACAGCCTAACAATTGTACGTGTTTTTTCGGTTACACAAGAGATTTGGAAAGTCCCCATAAATGTGTACCGCTGAACCACAAAGAATGTGCAAATGGTAGTTTCTCTTCGGAAGGAAAATGTGTGTGTAGTGAAGGATACAAGAAGGATGAAATGAATCCTGACATCTGTGTGCCATACTGTACTGTTGAATGTATTAATGGCAACTGCACTGCTCCAGACAAGTGCACTTGTTATGACGGATACACAAGTAATGTAACACATCCCAATAATTGCATACCATCTTGTTCTGAAGAATGTATTAATGGAGAATGCTTGCAGCCTGAGGTCTGTCACTGCCATTCTGGTTATGCTGTCAATAACACAAAAGAACCAAACAACTGCTCTCCAGTTTGTGATGAACCATGCATCAACTCTGATTGTGCAGCTCCAAACGTGTGTAATTGTCATGAAGGTTACATAAAAAGTAGTTCAAATGAATCAAAATGTGACCCTTTCTGTACTGAGATTTGTGTCAATAGTGACTGTACTGCACCAAATGTCTGCACATGTCATGAAGGCTATAAGAAGAGTGCTAGTATGCATGTGTGTGTTCCATTTTGTACAAATGGCTGTGGGCATGGAGAATGCATAGCTCCAGATAAGTGTGAATGCCATGATGGCTTTGTTCGTCACTCAAAGTTGAGTAACAGGTGTGTAATAGAGTGTCCTGGTGGTTGTATAAATGGTAAATGTTTGGAAAACAGAACCTGTGAATGCAACGAAGGATGGACAGGCACAGACTGCAGCCAGCAAAGGGACACCATTCATGATCTTCCCAGTGTTGACACAGTGCAGTAAGTATAAATGTCATACAATACAGAGTTTTGAACTTCTACAGTGATTGTCTGTAGTGAAAGTGTTCCTGCTGTTCAGCCATGCTGACAAAGCTCTGTCACTTCTCAGATTAACACCTTATGATGCAGGCAGAGAAATCCTCCATAAAATTGGACATCATTTCCATTTCTACATTCCTGATCCAATGAGAAATCTTCATTTTATTCTTGGGACTGTTTGAATGTGTGTTACTTATTTTGAAATTATGGTTACAGAGGTTTTACACAATTTCCAAGTTCATAATTCAGGGCAGTAGACCTTAAATATTTTGTCTGTTACTCTATATAATTGCAGTTCTTAACTGTCATGTTAATTTTAGCTTGCTGATGCAGTAAACAGATCCAAAAACTGTAATGATGTGTGATCATACAGGCATTACTTTCCTTAAGATATAGTAAATAACCAAGTGAACTAACTGCATGGAGCATGGAGCAGAGTCCTTCTTGAGATGCTAATAGGTCCTCAGCTAGTCAAGAAATTCTGCTCATTTTATGGGACCTGGATGTTCATTACTGCATTCACAAGAGCCTGCCTCCTGTCTGTAATGTGAGCCAGATCAATCTAGTCTCCCTCTTCTTGAATATCCATTTTAAGATTATCCTCCCATCTATGCCTAGATCTTTAAAGTGCTCTCTTTCTTGCAGGTTTTCCTACCAAAACCCTGAATGCACCTCTCCTCTCACCTATATGTGCCACATGCCCTGACAGTCTCATTCTTCTTGGTTTGATCACTCCAATAATATCTGGGGAGGAGTCCAGGTCATGAACCTCCTTGTTATTCAGTCTTCTACATGCACCTGTTAGCTCGTCTCTCTTTTACTTCAAGTCAGAACTTTCACTGTTTAGCTTACACATTTTCAGTTTCTTGTCATTGTGCCTGTGCTAGAGTACCTGGTAAACTATACATAAAAGTTGTATAAAATATTTTGTATCAGAGATTAATTCTGTTATTATGTTAACATTGTATGTACTATGCATCACGTTCATATCACCTTTTATTGACAAACTTGTGCACCGTTTTTTGTATACTAAATGACAAAGTGATTATAGCTTCCATGTATTTCAGTGCCCATCTTCAGGGAGCCCCATTTAACTCTTCTTCCCAACACATCAACTGACTGCAAACTCTAGTTGATCATATGTTATAAGATCACAGTTTTTCACACAAATGCACACTTTTGAATATCATAAAAGCTTCTTCACTGATGTGTGTATCTATTAAATAGCTAAAAGTTTAAACCAGTTATTAGGTGCACCACTTTTTACACTGTTGAAGTTAACCATTTTAACATTGTCACAACTGAGAACTTCAACAGTGTAAAAAGTGGTGCAACTAATAACACTCAAAGTTGTGTATTGCAAGTGAGGAACTTGTTGAAAATATTAACTATTTAATAGCAACACACATCAGTGAAAAGGCAGCTATGACATTCCAAACCACATTTGTGTGAAAAACTGTGATCTCATAACATATGATAAACGAGTGCTTGCAATCATTTGATGTGATGGGAGGAACAATTAAACATGGCCCCTGAAGAATGTGTTGATGAACACTGAAATATATTGGAGATATAAATGATATGTGAATTAGTATACAAAAAAAAGGGGTGCAAACTTTGGTCAATGAAAGATGTTAACTCTGTTATTGTTTACTGCTGCCATCATAATTTGAGTAAAACATCAAACAAATTGATTAGTGAATAAGAAATGACCACTATAAAATACCGGTATGCACAGTCCATATGACATTGTAAACATTGGTTTTGTTTTGATGGTTGGAATATCTGTGTAAATGACAAGTTACATTGCAATATAAATTAGACTCACCTCTTACAACAATTAGAATTGTTTCAGTTAAAACGAGTGAACATTATGCCTAACATATCATGTATTTATGAACAAAATATTTAATATTTAAGGGTGAAGATCTTTTAATATAAATCCCACAATTTTTCCCCTTCTTTGAAGCTAAGGGAGGAAATCTAATGCCACCACTTTTAGTTCAGTAACCATCATCAGTGATTTATAAAAGGTGTCAGCATTAGATTATAAAACCAAAGTTTGTTCAGATTTTTATATTCAGTAGTGAAGCTAAGGCTCCTGCTGACCCCACATCATGCGAGGCCCCAAATTGTATAGAATACTACATTTATTTTGAGTTCTTTCAGCTTGGCTTCCGGTTTTCTGACAGAAGGCAGTATTCTGGGTCCTTTTTTTGAGATCTTGGAGTATCTATGCTAATAATCACAGGAAGATCCTGATAATCGAGTTGCTTGGTGCCCCCATCATGTTACCTACACTGCTAATTTTAATTGCTTGTAACGTAAGAAGGGATGAAGATACTGAAATGAAAAGAAGCATTGTTAGGGAATTTAAATTAATTTCATGAACACAAATCATTTGATTATGATAAAATTTTTTCTTTATTTTAATTTTCACTTTTAAATGTTAAATTTAAATTTTATCTTCACTGATTGTGACCTGATTGGCTATAATTTTCACTCTAAGAATTATTTATGATTTCAAAGAAGTGTAAATGCTTTATGTATCTGATTCAGTATTAATTCACCCTCAGAGCACATGCAGGCTACAGGTGGCCAGACAAGAAAAACTTACTGTGGGTCTTCATGATAATCACACTGGCTGCATTTCTTGTACTTGCTCCTTGTCTATCAAAGGTTGTAACATATTACCAACAAAAGAAGGAAGACAAGTACTTTAGCGAAGTAATGTATGTTCACAATCCTGGTGAGTAAAAATAAGCTCAGTCTTTGTCTTATGTTCATAATTTTGTGAAGATTTACCAGTTGACATGCAAAACCTTTACATGTAAGGAAAGCACCCATGATACCAGCATAGTGGTTACCACAAGCTCTTCTAACATAAGCACTGTCGCTGTAAGATTTATAGAAAGTTCTATACTTACACTCCTCCATGTGCTTTTAATCTCTGACTGTCCTATGGAATGATGTTACAGAAGAACTACAGAATTTCTTCAAAATTAACACTTTTGCCTTTTAGACTAAATAATAACATAAACCATCTGCACAAGAACTGTATTACATTTGGAGTTTTCTTCATTGATAATAGAGTCAAGTATTTAAATATTAATTTTTTTTATTCAATGTCTTATTACTTAAATATGTGCATTATATAGTGACCCATATTTATAATTGAATTTTCCTAGAAACATACAAATAAACTGAAACTTCTAGCAAGTTTAGTCAACAGCTGGGACAACTGTGCCAGTATAATGACATTGGTACAGGTTCAATGAGCTGGATAATTGTAATTGAATCCCTGTATAGACAGAACATTTTATTTTTCCTACAACACTCAGACTGGCATTGGGTTCCACACAGCCTTCTACACAATGGAGAGTGGAGGCTCTTTGCAATGGGTAAAGTTGCCAGGGTGTGAAGCTAGTCACTCACCTCAATTTAGTTTATTAAAAATTCTTGCTGCTACCTTCTATTCCATGCTACAATTTGTAATTAGGCATTTGGACAGGTTTACATTTTAACTAGTTTTTCAAATCTCATTGAAAAAGTTCAACACTTATTAGTTATATTTTCATTTTTATTTTCTTTCTTTGTATTTTCCAGAAATTGATGACTTGGCCATTGAAGCTATACATATTGACCATGTGAGTGATGAAACATACTGCTGAAGAAGGAAATACACGAGCATGATCAAAAGAGTAAAAATCACCTTTGACTCCATTAATATATCTTGGTAACTTAATATTATTTTCTTGTGAATGTGACTCATAATTTCATAGATGGGTGCCAGCATTTCAGATAAACATGCTGCCTCTGCAGGTTTATTCAGAATGTTGTGCCAATACTTATCTAATGAAGTGCACAGTGCCACTTTCTAGAAGGCAATAATGTTAATACTTGCTGCAGTGAGAACCTAAAACCTCATCCTTTCTTAATGATCATAATGTTAAACATGTTTCATCCAGTGGCAAGATTGTTTCAAAAGCTAATGTAAATAGCAAATAACTTCTTTTGTAGTCAAATGCATTACCTTTATCATTCATGATACTTTATTTTACTACAAGACTGTCCACCCTTTTTGAGAAACAGATGTATATAACACAACTTTTCACAAAACACTAGAAGTGAGGCATTTGTGATGAATATAGCTGTCCTGGATATTCTGTAAATAACAACACAGGCCTTGTTCTGAATTTGTTTTGTACTCTCTCACACTCTTACATGCAACACAGAAAATTTCACACTAACATATGACGTAAAGAATGTCACTTGTGCTAGGAGTGTATGTTGGGCAAAACGGGTACCATGTTGTTATCTTACTATCATTTAACTGTTCACTTGTCTGTCACTCTCTGTATAAGCTTGTACATAAATGAGTGTGGTTAGTTCATGCATGGGTGGTTACTTGCTTGGTCATGTATTTCCCACAAGAATGTGAGACAGGGTAGAGCCCCTGCTGGTGTCAATGTCTGTCATCACTACAGTCACTGGTATTCAGTGTATTTCCTGTAAGACAGCAGAATAAGTTGCTGTACCACATTGGATGTTTAATTCATATTTATGATTTGGTGTTGGATTAACTGGCTGTGCAACAGGGGAGGATGAATTAATTCCCAAAATAGCAATAATACCCAGTAAGGTACCACTTAATTTGGAGTAGAAGTAGCTGTCGCTCTGCATTGCTTTGTTACGTCTATCAGTACAGTAGAGAGGCTGTCCCTTAAAATTGTAGATTTGTAGACAATTACATGTTGTGTCACCAACTGGAAAATGCAGAGCCTTTATACACACATGCCCAAATGGGACCTGATGAAGGTATTATTTTAATTCCTTACATTCTGTTTTTCATCATGGCGACAATGGCATGTTTGAACAACAGGTATATTGGCTAGTTACATAATATAATTAATTTTTATTGCTAGTCAGTGAACAAGTCATAAACAATGGGTAAAATATGAGGATTGTATGATCGAAAATCAAGAATGTCCCACCTTGAAAATTTCTGTTTCCTTAATTTAATAATTAATCACTATTTTACTCTCAGTGACCAGTCATATCCTTTGAATATTAAAATGGTATCATATTTCTGCATTGGAATCACCCTGATGGTCACGGAACTAATAGTTTGGTCAAATGTGGGATCAGTCATGTAGTCCCAGCAGTCTTAAAACACAATACGTAAGATGTAAAACTCAAGTAAGTGCGCCTTTTTTTTTCGCAGCGGAGTCCCGGGTTCTATTACAAGGCAGGTTATAAGGGATTTGTGGTGGACAAAGTGACACTGGGCTAGGTTTTTCGACGAGTACTTAGGTTTTCTCCTGTCAGTATAATTACATCAATGCTTCTTATTCGTATTTCATTCATCCACTCATAAATGTAACGCTATATAACTTACACATCGAAATCACAGATTTTTTAAAATACAACAGATACAAGTACTTTGTTGTTGAGACACATTTTGTGTACATTTCTCTGTTGACACGACCCCACATATGAGGAAATGAGGAATTCTTATGCGAGAGGCTGAAAAGGAGAGGCACATGAAAACTGGTCTGCAAGCTCAATTTGTTAGACAAACGTAAAAAAATCTTCCCTCTCTTGAGTCCAGTCAGTAATTAATGTGGCACTAAATACAATTTGTGAGACACCATATAAACATATGTTACAGCAAGGTCGTTATTTGCGTTTGTCCTTGTATCAGAAAGCCTTAGCAGTTGCAATTTGCCACATATGATATTGCCATTACAAATGTTAGTTCCTGGTAGTGCGCTAAAAGCATGTGACTGTACCGTCAGACGCATTCGTTGCCACAACAGCAATTCAGTTTGTTTGGGCCCATTAGTGCGACTGCTTCACATTGTTGCACGAGTTCAGTGCACAAGATTCTTGTGGCTCAAGTTGTCTGCACCAGAAAGCAGCAAGATCTATTCTTGTGACAAGCAGGTCTGGTTTTCATTGCACAATAAGTGATAATGTTTACTGTGATCAGGAAATGAAGCAGGTGGTTTTTGTGTAACGGAACCTAATTAATGTTTTGAAGATACATTTCATGGGGGAAAAAAAGTATTCTGATGAAAATGCTCATGTAATAATAATTTTAGCCTGTTTTATTCCAGCATTGGACAAGTTACCATGCAGCTTGGTATGAATATTTTACCCCAACCCAGCGTCATATTTTTAAGTTCTTACAGTCAGTAGTAATAACATGAAGGATGTGCAAAAAGTGCTGTGACCGCTTGGACATAACGTAAGGTCCTGATACAATGCATGGCAATAAATATAAGAAAATATGTAAGGTAATATTGTGTGTAATGTAAAATAATAACATGGCAGTCAGGCTAATTTTTTCTCAGCATGATTATTGCGAGAATGGTTATGTTATGCTGCAACAGTCTAACCAGTTCAGCTTATGTCCAGTACTGCAGCTGTCGAGTGCAGACACCTTATGGTTTTATTGCCCTAGGAGGACGATACATAAAATCAGCACTGCTTCTTCCATGTCTGTGTAGCAAGAGGAAGTTCGCTGGTGTATAGTGATTATGCAAGAGTTTTCATATTTATATTGGGCTTTGATGTCATGTAAAGTACATGGGTTCAAACCAACGTTTCAGCGGAGCATGGTCCATCAATCTTCAGCTTTCAAAGATCTGGGTGCAAGCTGATGCAAAGATTTGGGTAAGGATGTGCTGCGTTTGTGTACGCACGTTGTGACCATTGTAACCAATCATGGCCATGGGAAGGTATTAGTCCCGTAACAGGCCCGGTGTGGCCCAGAGGGTTCCAGGAGGTTTAGGCTCCCTGATTTCCATGACATTCGGCACGTGAAGGTGGTGAGGTTGTCAACCTCACGCACCGGCCGCATTTACTCCAAGAAAATGTTCCTGGTACTCATTTTCACTATGGGCTGAGTCGACCCCAGGGTCATGGTAGGGTCGGAAGGAATATGTCACTGAAAAATCCAGTGACACCACCGGAAATCGACCCCGGGATATTTCCGACTAGTAGCGCAGCGCCTTAACCACTACGCCACCCCAGGCCCCAAGGTATGAGGAGCTGGACCCATTTCCTTCCACCCTGAAGATGGAGCCAGTTTGTACCTAATAAACGTCGGTATAAACTCACAATACAGCACGAATCAAAACTCAGGCAATTTGAACCTGAATGATTATTGTCATAAGTATGGACGACTATATTCATGAGCTTGTTAAATAACACACACAAGCTGTGGGGAACCGGAAGACTCTTATCTTTGGGCAAAGGTCAGGTTTGTCTGGATCCCAAGTCACCAAGTGTGAGTAAGAGTAGCGCTGGACGCAGCGACTTGACTTGGCCGTGTTGTTGCGGAAGCCGTTGGCACGGGCGCACTTCGTGGCAGTGCATGCTTTGCCCACGTTACGGCACTTATCGAGGGTGACGCGCTGCGTTATAGAGCTGGCCTGCAGAACGACGTACCATCGCCCGCTGGGCGGCTCCAGAACGTACCCAGGTTCGATTCGCCTCCTCTCTGATTCGCACACCGTTTGGTGTGAGTCTTCCGGACGCGCCCACGACCAAACCTGTAATGAACCCGTCTGTATGAATTATTGTTGTAAAACCTGTCTATAAGAGAACATGAATTAAGCAAGAATTTATATTTATTGGAATCACTTTCCTGGCTGAATTTTTACCTTTTTGAAGTCCACAATTTAAAATTCTGAGTTCAATATGTGATGGTAATATTTCTTCACCTCCCACACTAGAATTAGTTATAAATTTTATTTATTTGTGATTTATTTAGCGACAATGTCGTCACCTCAGACTGTATAGCGTCGAATGATAGGACGATTAATAATAAACTTGAAAGGATTTGGAAGGAAGCGGCCTTGAACTAATTGTACCACCATTTACATGAGAAACTGAGGGAAGATCCAAAAATTCTCTGTCAGAATAGCCGATTTTGAACCAAAAATTTGAAATAGAACCCTTCCAAATGAGCAAAAAGGGAGCCTTTATTCTAAAACCCTCCAAATGTTTAATCTTCATAACCAGTATGAAGGACGTGTAACCTGTAGGCCTGCAGTTGGTGCCGAGTAATTAAATTATCTCTTTAGTGAATATGTACGTTTTCGCCCTCCTGTTAAGCTACAGGACACGAGGAACAAATATACCTTCCGTGAGATAAAAGGCCCTAAAACGGTGATAATGAGAACAGTTTTCTGGGACGTGAAGCCGTGTGATCTGATAGCTAGTTACCAAGGCTTCGGAGGAAACTGCCACCTCCGTCTTCAGGGCAAACTGAATAAATAGTCTTCAAACCTCAAACATCACGTCCCAGGAGAACTCTACATAAAAAAATATTTTCTCTCACATGTCTGTTTCCTCGCTCCACATTTCTCGTACTGTTGAAGAAATGTGTGGTAGAGTCCCATGCGTCTTCATCGTCTCCGTCTTCAGGTACTGGCGCATACACCGACGACAGCACTTCTGCGCACCGGGTCATCAGCTGCGAAATCTGCTGCCTACAAAAGGATAAAGATGAACGTTTCGGTCTTCTGGGTAAGACACCATGTAGTCTAGCAGTTGGTTGACAACTGTCAAGGGAAAACCCCTACCCACATTGTCAAGGTATGTCACTCATCAGACTGAAGGGCAGCATAATTCATAAAATCTAGAACCTACGACAATAACAAGAGACATAGATATTTTTAAGTGTGATACCTCGTGATACAGATACACAAAGGCAAGGAGAGTATTTCCAGTCACAAAATATTTCTGTAATAAGTTTAAATTTATTAAGATAATGTTGCGACCCGCGCATAAAACTACCATCATCAGGAAGTAAGATACAAAGGGAAAATTGTACACGTGTTAGTCTTAAGTTTTAGTACAACTTGCGTTGAGATGCCAATTTGTGTATCAGTTGCCGGTCCCAGTGGCCGCGCGGTCTAAGGCGTAGGTCTTCGGCCGCTCGCCTGCTGAGAATGTGGGTTCGAATCCCACCGGGGGCATGGATGTTTGTCTGTTGTGAGTGTTGTGTTGTCAGGTAGAGGTCTCTGCGACGGATTGATCACTCGTCCAGAG
>Ga0209737_10003074_pt1 | contig 11650 bp, 6 predicted proteins | sample TergutCu122P3_FD_187284 | JGI IMG/M metagenome (GOLD analysis project Ga0209737, IMG submission 187284) | Cubitermes ugandensis P3 segment gut microbial communities from Kakamega Forest, Kenya - Cu122 P3 (SPAdes) (version 2) | ecosystem: Host-associated > Arthropoda: Insects > Digestive system >...
TAATGTAGACAGAGATTTATATATATGCTCAGTCTGAGGTTAAAATGATTAGGCACTGTGGTATGACTAAGCACAAATCATTCCGTCACCCACGATTTGAAAAGAAGAATAAAATAGGGTTGAGTTACATTACAAAGTTTTAATTATAATTAGAAAAACATTATCCTTAATATGTAGTTTATCATATAGAATACATTTAATACAAAATGCTGTATGTCTGTGAGTTCTATAAATTCATGCTTTCCATTCAATGAATTAAGTAGGTTAAGAAAGAAAATTGAACTAAATGAAGACCAGAAGTAAAGTAGCACATTTGCTTCACTATATGATGCAAAGTTGTATTTTAAAATAGGCTTCAGTTTACATCTGGAGACAAGTGATGGTTGTTTTTAGTAATCCATTTATGAATATCAATAAATATCATTATGAGTTTTCCTACAGCAGATTCCAAAACATAAGCTTCCTGTAGTTGGAAGGGATGTGAAAGGTTTAAGGAGTCTGAACTTGTTATCTGAGTGTTTCAGTTATCCATATCCTTACATGCTATAGCTCATGTGAACACTGGCTGGTGGGCATATACACATATTTGAGTGCTATAGGTATTACACAAAGCACACAGAGGCATTGCCAATAGTGCGTTGCTCATCACTATTTTCTAACAGTATGAGCATGATACTGTGAAACCTTTAATCATTCACTTACACATCCTTTGTGTTGTACCTTTCATTGTAGTGTCCTTGTACTGTGACATTACTAATCCACCAGCAGTACATGTCTGTATATCGGTCCAGTTCCCTACAGTATGTCCTGTATTCATGGTAGTGGTTCCCAACCAAGTGCACTCAAGCTGGGAAAGTTAATTTTTTCTGTCTGTAGGTCAGTATGGCATATGAGGGTCTCACAACAGTAAATATTAAGATACCGTCTTTTTGGGTGTGGTTCTGTAAAGGCTGGCAGATACCAACGTCTTGGATGAAGATGCCTCCCTCACCTTCATGGTAGAAGAAACATGATGAAATGCCCACACTAAAGATGGAGGCAAAATTTTTCCCTGAATTTCAATTCCTGTCTACCACATTACCTGACATTATATCCCAGCAGAATATAATCTCTGTATTTCATTGTATCACCTTCAGTGAATAATATAGGTTTTTGTCTCTGGATTTGTTTGGTTGCCAACATTTCATGAACTTTTAATAGCTACTGTACATCAGTAATTGATACTTGAATGGTTACCAAGAATATGAAGACACTGAAGAAGATGAAAAAGACTTACATGGACAGCCAAACTAAATTTTTAAAGAACAGGTGCTAGGTTCTGGCTCCTGCATAGGACTATTGGTGTATGAAGTAAAAAGAAATTTGTGAACTTAATTATTCATATCAGAAATAGGAAGGTGAAGAAGTGCAGGTCAGAACTGGCCATTAGAGGAGGCATGTACTGAATACATTTCTGCTCTGCATGCAAGTGAAAATGTGTATGATTTGTTGACACAGCAGGTATTTGAGCTTGTTACCACTGGATTGATCAAACTCTTTTCTAAAAGTTGTGCATCACTTTGGTCCAATCATTACTTAGAAATTAAAAACATATTATAATATACCCTCACACCCAGCCTGTTCAACAAGTGCAGTGCTCAGGGAAGTGACCAAGATGATGCAGCATAGAACAGAGATGAAACCATGCGAAACAACAGTATAACGGACTGGTACACTGAAAAAATCATATGCTTTTCACTTCAAGGAGGAAAAAATACAAAGTTTCTGTTTGCATTAGATATGGTACATCAATGTAAATTATTTTGAATGTTGTTATTAAAATTAGACACCAAACCAAAGCACAAAATTTGCCATCAACTATAAAACCCATGAAAAAAATAAGAGTGTTATTTGGTATAATTCGATATAATTTTATTTATACCAGCAGAAATGAAATTTTTCCTAAATTTGCTACATTTTTATCCGATATGGACAAATGCCAGAGCAAGTGATGTCCACAAAAAATATTGTTTGTGGGTTTCATGGAAATTGGCGCTGTGAAAGCGATGTTGTACTTTACTTAAGGGGGATGTAAACGAAATGCCATCCTTGACGGCTTCACTTTTTTGGGATGTTACACAGCGTATGTAGTAGATGTTTATCGACGTTTCGGGAAAGCCTATCGGTCTTATTTTCATGGGTCAAGCAATCTTGAATTGCATGGCATCCCGAAAGAGCGACAGCCTCAAATACATCGCGGCTGAAGACTGAAACCCCCAATTTCTACCCTGCTTTTCACATTTATTGTCCGAATTTGGTGAAATGGGGCATTGCATACTGCACATAATGCGGTCAAACAGTCGTGAGTTTCGTGAAAATCGAGCCAGGAAAGATCGTACTTTATGAACGTACGTACATGAAAGTACACGTACGAGTCTAACGAGAACTCACACTCCTTTTTGGACAGTAAAGAACGCCTTTGTTGTCTCTATACTACGTCACGACCGTAACCATATGTACTTTTTTTTAATTCTCGCAGGAAATATATTTTTAATTTCTGGTCGACATAATAATCATTGCTCTTTGATTGTAGTATGTCTACTAATGTGGCATACAAACCCACCGTAATAGATATAGATGATCTGTGGATATCACTAACATTACGTATAGCTATAATTCATTACTATACAGGCCAAGTCACAGAAGAATTGGCACAAAATGTATGCTGCGGTTATTCGATACTACTGTGTGTTTGTTGTGAAACAAATCCAGTATCGTGAGTTGATTTCACTGCATGTAATAACCGAGAGTTTTAGCAGTTGTCACTTAAAAGGCCAGAACATTTTGCATTAAGCAGTTTGTTATGGCAGACAATTTAGGCTTAACAGCAGAGCAAACGGAAAAAATACTTCAATTTCAGGTAATGCAAATGAAACCCCGTCATAAATTAAAGTGACCAAGTCATCAGCTGTTGTGACTCGTGCCAAATAGGTCATATACATGTTTTGACCATTTGTCAGTTGAGGTTAGTTTTCCATTTCAAATTATCCACATGATATAGTCAATTGGCTGGTAGTATACTGTGCATTTGTAAGTCGCGGCATTGAAAAATGCCGAGAAAGTGCATAACTTAAATGATGTACATACCTTTATTTATTTATTTTCACATTGCGGCAGGGTGGCATGTGTATCTGTTCTGAATTTACAACGTAATCATTTGGCTTATTTTTATAATACGGTGGTCAGTTGCAAATGCCTGCTTTTCAGGCGGATTGTTTTCACGTAGATTCATTCGGCACTGATAATCGTCAGCAGGTTCATCATCGTAATTTAAACAAACAATTTTTCTTTGATTTTAACTTATTTTTGTATTGTCCAACACCTGTTACTACAGGTAAGTTTATGCTAGTTATTCCAAATTGTGTTCTACTTGGGTTTGACACCCTGTAGTTTGGTTGACGGGTACTAGTGTTTTGGAGGAACAGCCACCCTACCAGACTATATGGCAACACATTCCCAGAAGACTATAACCTGTAACAGAGTAAGTGCCCAATATAGATTGCAGATGGTTCTGTAGAGTTGAACAGTGTGCTGTGTGTGATTGTGAATGTTTATTAATTTTTGTAATTGTTGTGTGCAGGATTTGACTGGTATTGAAGATATCTCAGTGTGCAGAGATGTACTTCAAAGACACGCATGGGACTTGGAAGTGTCTGTCCAGGACCAGCTGAACATGCGTGAAGGACGTCCATCTGTGTTTGCTTCAGATGTTCATACACCTGCAGTAGTGAACGATCATTCAGCTCAGCGCATGTTCGTTACAACTTCTCGTGACAGTAGCCCCCATAGCATACGTGGGCTCTTTAAATATGTAGTGTCTCTAGTCTTACAGCTCTGCTATAACACAATCACCAGTGTACTGCAGCTCACATTTAGGCTTTTCCAGCCTGATCCAAGAAGATGTAAGTATTACTGGATTAGCACTTGCATCAGTGGTTTCCAAAGCAGGAGGCAACATGAAGCTTTCTGTATGGACCACTGAAAGATTGGCAGATAACAGAAATGCTTAATTAACATTAATCAGAAGTTGGCGTGAAATTACAGACATACAATGTAATAGAAAAAATGGTTCATACTTGTCATTAATGTTCACAGGTATTTATTTTTGAAATTGCTAAACTGCATTTTAAGTTTAGGTTTGTCTGCTTTGTAGACTTCACCCATTATATAGTGGTCTACAAATAACAAGTTTTGGAGCCATCATTTTGGCATCACATGCAAGGGTGGTGGAGCACTTAATCCCTTAAACCCTTTGGAAATGGCTGTCCACAGTCACAGGACATCCATTAATTCAGAATAGACAGAACCCTTCAGCAGTGGACAGAAACAGATTCAGTTTCCAAAATGTTGCATTTTGTGTGGATACTAGATGATGACAAAATCCAGAATCCTGTTTAGTAAACTATTATCAGAACCCCTTAAATTTGACACATTTTAAATCATTTATTTAGGTTCAGGAGGGCTGAAATTTTTCGTGAAGTGATTCTCGCACTAAAATGATTTGTTGTTATGGTAGAATTCTTTTAATCCAGCACCCATTGGGACTGGACAGGTGCCACATTATCAAATATTCTGGGTTATCAGACAGTACCTATACTGACTTATGTGCTTACAGGTACTTTTTGCTGCTGCCCTCGGAGAATGTCCACTTTTCAGTTTTGCTCATTTCATCATAAAAAAACAGCTTTTTCAAGCATCATATGTCTAGTCACAGGTTTTCCTTCAGAACACATTGCTGTCAACCACTTGTACAACATTGTATCTGATTGTGCTAATTTAAGCTATTTCAGTGTCTGTTGCTTGAAAAAGTCATTCACACTTTCACTTAATGCCGTATATGATTGTATTTGGTTGTTCCATTTCTTTGTATTGTAAAAAGTTGATGATCCACTGTTTAGTTACATGTTTCCTCTTGTCAGCAGTACCTTGTTTACTCATCTTTGGATCTTTTGAAACCATTGAAGTAGCTAGATAGGCTCCATAAGGTCCATGTAACTCAAGAGACAATCAAAGAACAAGGAAATGCTGTGGAAGTTTGGGATGCAAAAACTTCTGGTCTTGGGACTACTTTCCTTAAATGCCAGATTATCACGTACTAGATTAAAGGAATTCTGCTGTGCTTGTATACTGTACATTTTGAAATTGATGTACACTTAAAGCTCAACTTGAATGTCATCAGCATATTAAATAGTTATTTATCTTAAAATAGAATGAGAATAATGGGGAAATGTTGCTGTTGAGATATCACTGAAAAGTTTCCTTTCGTTGTTTCATGACACCTGTCTGCTCTTACATATGTGCATTGTATTGTAAATCGAATGGGTATTAGTGTGGTGCCATGGTGACAGCTGGAACTTGAACAGTGCTTTTGATGGCACACTCTTAATACATGTTATTATATCAGTGATTGTCATGTAATCACTGAGTTTTGTGCTCATATTGCCCTTTTAATACACAGTGAAACACACCCAGATATATATTTCAAGGCCATTAATAAATCTGCCCATAAAAGGTATCAGGTCAAAACAAGGTCATAGAGTTTATGTGGAAGTGGTTAGGCCACTTTGACAAAGACATACAAAAAAAATTAACACCGAAATCTGGTTTCATGATTTTATAAAAATGCACTTTGTACCATTTCATAGAATGTAAGTCTGATTAAAATCAGTAATTTTAAACTGTTCTGTTTTATTTAATGTACTTTTTTTTTTTATCAAAATACGGTGTGAAAATTAAACATGCCTCTGTCTGCCATTGATCTTATTTGTCAGTAACAGAATTTATGATTTTCTGTGGCATCTCTCAGTTAAAGCCATCTTTAATAATGTGCATTTAATTTATTCCATTTATCATAGATTGTGAAATGGTCATTATTTATTATGTCCTTTACTTTGATCATTTTTGACAGAGCTCATTATCATTTTATTTTGAATTGATTTGTGCATATCCTACCACCTCACGTTCAAGTATGGCTGCTGTTATTGCAGTCAGTTATTGTAACCCTCTTCATTTTGCATCTGAGGACTGACTTAGGCTGTGTTCAGTGCCCGTACTATGTTAACGATCTCCAAGGCTGGGTATAATATCTATATTGTATGCCAGAGTTGTAATATTAAGTGACTCCAGAGAACAATTTAGACTTTGCCAGTATGGGTAGGATCTCTTTCTCCACACTACTTTTGTAATCAAAACATACATGTTGTATCAGAAATCTCTGTATCACTGCTTAATGTAGTTTTCTTGACAGATATGATTAAGTTGAAGAATTACACATTATACTTTCGAAAATATGTTTGTTGATGCTGATGGGTTTCACAGTGTAGGCATTTAGGTTCTGTTCCTTTTTTCAGTCTGAAATGTGTATGTACTTACTGAGAGGTTTGGTGTCATAATCCTATCTGTAACACAAAAAATGATGCTGTCCTTTTTACAAGTATAATATGCTTTTTCAGTTGCCCTTGTGTGGTGACATTAACCTTGCCAGTCACCTTTAGTTACTGGAGATATTCTGGCATGGGTTGAGTTGCACAACTAGTTTAAAGATATTGCTGGTTCTAATAAAATCTTTCATTTCAGTCTAGGCATGTTCAGTTTGGCTTAGATCACCAGTTGTAGGGTGGGAAGTCTAAGGATCACATGATCACATAAGACTTAAATCCATTGCTTCTTGTATACTCAGGCCATTCAGATTGTTTAATACTTTCCTAGCTCTCCTGCAGATTGTTTTACCATTCTTTTTGCTGATCACCATTTGTTAGGTGTTCAGTTTATAACAAAGCTAAAGTCAAATTTATGCACAGCTGTAACCAGATAGGATGCACCAGAAAGTATTAGTATTAAGTCACACATGCAAGGCACAACTGAACTTAACACTGTATTCTTAACTGGAGTACATAGGTAACTGGTCATAAACAGCCAGTGTTTGACTCCGCCCCCTGGTAAAACTACTGCCAAGGTCACAGCCAGTCTCGTGGGGCCACCACAGTATCCGCTAATAACAATGGATAACAAAATAATTTTTATTTTTTGTCACACAAACTAAAGTAGGTAAACCAAATAACATTTTTTGTGCTGAATTCAAATATGTTGTTAGTTTTTTTTTTCTGGTCACTCAAGGTTTTTAAGTGACATGGTTGAATTTGCAGAAAACCTCTATCTACATTTTATTGTGGGGAGTATATACTTCACCAAAAAATACCAGTGGATGACTTTCTGCTACACTTTGCCTGTGGAACATCTCTTCTAAGTTTCCAGCAATAATAAGCCAGCATACTGGGACTCCACTTGCTTTGGTACTACTTTTCCATGGTGGAAATGTCCTGGTGGAATTGCTCTCTATGCTCTTCACTCACTGCTCTGAGATCTTCTGAAAAGAAGTCTAAGTGAGAGCCTAAGAAATGCACCTGTTAAGACACATTACACCCCATAGCTTTGTAGGATTTTACAAGATCAGCCACCATGTCACGATACTTTTCTGTCTTATGATTTTTAAATGATTTCCATGCTGCTTTTTCACTTCACGTAGTTGGTCTTCAGAATTTATGTCCTGTATTAACTCTCTGATTTGAGGTCCAACAAATGCCCCTTCTTTGATTTTGGCATCATTTATCCTGGGATTCCTAATTTTCAAATACACAAATCCAGTGCTATTTTGATTTTTATGAGTCCAAGTTTGTTGTGCTATGGAGGTAAACTTTTTTAGGGTTGATTAATGGAGTATTTACTACATTTTTCTGTCCTGGAATGAGTGATTCTTGTTTAGGCTACTGTTTTTAGATGTAATGATTTTTTCTGTCCGTACTGTCCCACTCACACCGAAAGCAACATAACTTTGTGTAGCCAGCCTGGAAACCAAACAAGAGAGCAGTGACCTTTAAATCCCCACATATGTTCTAATTATATTTTTCATACTGGATCTTTTCCAAAAGTAGTTTAATATTTTCGTAGGACTCTTTCAAGTTAGTGGCGTAGGCTATGGGTACTAATGGGAATTTATTCCTCTTACATAGAAGCACAGCATTTACATTAACTTTTGAAGAGTCAGTAAACAAATGCCGCTCATTTGGATCGTGTTGGTGTCTAAGAGCGTCTGTAACAGAGCAAACATGATTACCAAATACCGGGTCATTTTCTTGAGAGAAAAATTCTTTAAATTCATTTTGGCGATTGGAAAAGAAACATATTTCAGTATCTTGGTGGAGAAGTTCCACCCTTTTAGTCTGGAACTTAAGAGTTCAGCTTGTTTTTTTTAAAGACAAATTCAAATCACGGACAAGGTCATTAAGATACTCTTGTGTTAGTAAGGAGGGTTCAGATGAGGAAGAGCTTGCTTCAGATGTTGGATCGCAATCAACATTGTCCCATTCTTGCTGTCCGTGATCTTCATCAGAATCAGAGTTGTCATTGCTAAAGTTGGATTTTCTGGAGGCTTTGGTACAGGCAACTCTTCACTGTGTGGGATAGGCCTCATTGCAGGTTCCATATCTGGATATTTCACTGTGTGTTTGGTTTTGGATATGATCCCTGTTATGTTTGTTAAACAAAAGTAACAATCAGATGAGTTGTTTTTTCGTTCACTCCAAACCATGGGAATGGTGAACAGGATTTGGCATGACCCATGTACCTATCCCGTAAGAAGGCTCACACACATTACACAACAAATATGAGGGGTCCAATTTTTATCTTGATCACCCACTTTACACCCAAAATGAAGCTCATAACATTTCTTAATGACTGGGGTAATATTTCACCTCTGAGATTTCATTTCACCACACATGTAACAAGAGGTTTCAGGATGATTTAAATACTTCCTTGGCATGATGAAAATATAATAAACACAATCCTTTTACACAAAACACTTAACTAAAAAGAACACACAACACCTGCAGCTTATCACAACAAAGTCTGGCACATCACTAGCAGTGCAGTGTTCCTCAAGCAGCGCTTACTGTTAGTTTCATGTCCCAACATGTCAGTGCATGTCTGAGCTTGCACAATCTGGCTGTCTGTGACTGGGCTCACATGGCTGGTGTCTTTGTTACAATTAAGTTTCCACACTCACACTATGTTTAAAATATAATAAAGTGTTTCAGTCATATTTAAGACGCACTGGTAGCGACAAAAAAAAAACTAAATTAGCTAAAATTGCATTGTAGAATATTCTGTCACACAAAAACTGTTGGTGATAGAGCAGTTCTAATAACATATTTGAATTCAGCATCGAAAAACACATAAGAAGCACAAATTACTTTTCATATTGCAAAAATTATGTTTACTAGTGTAATTGGTGACGATTTGTGTTTTGAAACGTGGGTATACCCCAGGTTTTGAGTTAACAGAAATCTCATTCTCTTATAATATTATATGATTCTTTAAATTTAATTTTAAATGAAGACAAAAAGATAATTCAATTATTTGTCACAAACAAACAGGTCTTTGGTTAATACATTTGTAAAACAAATGGTCAAAAAGTCATAGAAATTAAAGGCAGTGGTATTGAATGAGTAACACAGATTTTGTGTTATGTGACCTGTTTTAATAATGCAACTGTTATATATGCAGAGGATGCCTGTACCCATGAATAGTGACAAGCAGTCAGGTAATTGCTGCCATTACACAATGGAGACAGCTATAATGTTGAAATGGTTTGTATGTTATTTTGCAAGAGTTACACCAGTTGCTATCATCTTTCTGTGGGGAGGAGATGTTCCCTGACTGTTGAAGAATACTAATTATTTTTTGCAGATGTTACAGATCCTGTGGCCGATGTGCTCTCTTTCATACGTCTGTATGAAGAGAACTATGGATATGATCATCCAGTGTTCTACCAGGGAACATACAGTCAAGCACTTAATGATGCTAAACAAGAGCTACGGTTTCTTCTAGTCTATTTGCATTGTGAGGAACATCAAGACACTACGAAATTTTGCAGGTGATGTGTGGTGCTTGTCAGCTTTGCATTTCTGAATGGATAGATGTCCTATTGAATGATGTGGTTGCCTTCCCAATAAGTAAGCAATGTTGATGTTCACAGAAATGAACATTGTATTACTGTATAAGGTCCCAAAAAATATACAGTGGGTGAGAGATATTTCAGAATCATTTTTTTTAGTGGAATGTAATAATAAGGCAACTGTGCTAAATGTCTGCAATAGTAATTACTTAAGAGGCTCCTGTTAAGATGTTTTTCCACCTAAGATATTCAAATCAGTTACTTCCAAAACTTTTCCCATAAGAAGAGCTGTTCAGTCATTCCATATAAAATTGTCACAGGCAACCGCATGACTCCATACTGTAATGAAGTTTGGTGAAGTACAATTCTAATAGAGATGAATTACCACCAGTTTTTATACCTCTGTAGTTGAAATTGTTTTGGTTTATCGATGGCTTGGCATTCTGAAAAATGTCATTCTAGAAGAGGATTGGATGTTCTTAAATTACAGTCACTGTGTCGCCAGTCAAGGTATGAAACTCAGATCAGACTCATAAAGGTAGTTTATTAACATTTCCAATGAGTTGTTGGATATGATGTTATGAGATGGGGACCTTTCATAGTAAGTAGATTTGACCTTTACCTTCAGTTTCTAAGAGTGTGATCCTTAAGTATTGTCTACAAAATGTATTTTCTGCACAGTTATGCTGTGACATATTACGTGATTTCAAGTTGGAATTTCAGTTGGATGAGTTATTATAAAAGCTTACAACTATGCATGTAGTGATGATTAAAACAATGTCACTTGGTATAAAAATGCTTCATCAACACAGTTTTGCAAATGATGGTCTTCTGTGCTTTGATGCAGGGTAATGCAGTGTTTTTTTAGATGATGGGCAGAGTACTGCAGAGTGGGGATGCAGTATCAGTCACTTTGAAAACAGTCCTGAAATTAAAAAAAAAACTTACAATGTGGAATTATTGTACATACACTATTGATGTAACATGTTCTCTTAAATGCTGGAAAAAATCCATTACAATACACAGTGTAAAAACTGAACAGTACCATTATTTCAGTGAAACCCACCATGAAAACCAGACAAATTATATAAAATTTTAGAATCCTAATTCAAATGTTACTTGTACTGATGTATGAAACAATTTTGTTGAATTTAAGGAGTTTTGGTAGAATTTTCTGTGTTGCCACCTAGTTCTTCAGTGTCAGCAAAGTTATAAGAACATCTGTTGCAGTCTGTATATTCATCGGACACAACTTATCAATGAATTGATAAAGTATGTGGGTGAAATAGAAAAACATATGTTGGAGAAGGTCTATCAGTATGAGGACAGCTGATTTTCACTTCTTCAGTAATTTCAGTAGGTTCATTTGTGGACACTCCATAACATAGGCCACCAAAATTTGTGCACACACCTCCCAACCCTTGAATGCTTTCCATGAGGACCACCATTTCTTTGTGTGGGGGCACACAGCATTGTACAGATTTGGAGAGGGACAAGTAAAATATTTTGCAAAGCACACTTCCTTTCACAGGCAGAAAACTATGTAGCTTCTTAATGTTTCTCTGACCGTGCATCATGAATTGATCATACAAAATACCAACGTGATGCACTCAATATTATTTATTCGTCAAATATTCTCCTCTACATGTTTCGAGTAAC
>Ga0209737_10003075_pt1 | contig 11650 bp, 8 predicted proteins | sample TergutCu122P3_FD_187284 | JGI IMG/M metagenome (GOLD analysis project Ga0209737, IMG submission 187284) | Cubitermes ugandensis P3 segment gut microbial communities from Kakamega Forest, Kenya - Cu122 P3 (SPAdes) (version 2) | ecosystem: Host-associated > Arthropoda: Insects > Digestive system >...
CAGGGTGCAGAACAGCTATGCCACGGGCACTGTCATCGGCAACGGCCGCTATGTCGGCGGTCTGGTGGGGTGGTTCAGCGGCGAGGGTGGTAGCACCAACACGGTGCAAAACAGCTATGCCACGGGCAGTGTCACCGGCACTGGCCGCTATGTCGGCGGCCTGGTGGGGTGGCTCGGCAGCAACAGCACGGTGCGAAACAGCTATGCTACGGGCAATGTCATTGGCACCGGCGACTCTGTCGGCGGCTTGGTGGGCTGTAACAACGACAGCTGGGTGGAAACCAGCTATGCCGCGGGCGCTGTCGAAGGCAACAGCGAAGTCGGCGGCCTGGTGGGTTTGAACGGCCGCTTTGTACAGATCAACATGGCGCTCAACCCAAGCGTGCGTGGCACCTCCAACACCGGGCGTGTGGTGGGCCTGAACAACACCAGCGGTACGCTCTTAAACAACCTTGCCTTTGACGGCATGCTCAACCAAGCAGGCACGACCGATTGGCTCAACATAAGCCCCAATGGCCTCGATGGCGCCAACAGAAGTGCCGGGCAGCTGCGAAACAAAGAAGGCTTCCACGACATATTTGTTGACCCCAGCCCCGCTTCCCCGTGGACATACCAGCCGGGCCGCCTCCCGGGCCTCTTTGGGCAAACCGTTGCCATGCCTGCATACCTCCAATAGGTTTTTGGATGGGTTTTGAATTCTTCAGCGCCCTCTCCCCTCGGCGGGAGAGGGCCACCCGGGGGGCGGGAAATGGAAACCTCTACCTTAAATCCATTTCTTCCAAGAAAAGGCACTGTCAAAAGTTTTGTTAATCCTATACATCGCCATTCCATAAATAAACAAAGGTGCCTCTATGGAAATTTTAGTCAAGCTGCCCACGGAAGAAAAAGCCGCCCCCCTAAAACGCAACCCCATGGGGAGGGGAAGTTTCAAAACCAAACCTGCCGCTGGAAAACACACCATCGCGTGGGTGGGGGCGATGGTTGCTTTAACATGGGGCGGAAGTGCTGTCGGGCAAAAACCCCTGTGGACGGATACAGTTGGCGCCAATGGAAAAATTACAGAGTCCTGGGGAAGAAAGGCGATTCTGGGAGAGAATTTTCGGCCTGCAACAGCCCAGCGCTCCATAACAGTCTATGTTTTGGATGTGGGCGTGGGAAAGCACCAAGCCCTGCAGAAAGCCATGCCAAGTGGTGAGAGTTGGCAAAAGCCAACCGCCAGCCAAACAGGCGTGGGTTGTTATCCGCATGCAACGCATGTTGCTGGCGTTATCGGCGCTGACGGCGGCCAGAATACGCCACCCGGGGTTGTATCGGGTGTATTGCCCAACGGAGGAAAAGGGGTGACCATCGTCTCCGTAGGGTTTGCAAATAGAGCGAGAGATATTGGCACCTTTCCCAGGGAGTGCGACCAGACCTCTGCAGGCGTTTATCAAACCCAAGCAATGGACAAAATTAAGGAGCTTATCCAAAGAGAAGGCAAGGTTGGCATTGTCAGCATTTCGTCAAACCCCAACAGCCAGGCAGACAACCAAACGCTTGCAGCCAAAATAAAGGAATTGGCGACTCCTTTTGGTAAATATCCCGGTGCTTTCGTCGTCCAGTCTGCCGGAAACTATTATAAAGATGCCTGTAACTGGGCTTTTGATCCCAAAGTTTACAGAGATGGCATGGATCCAAACAAAGATGGCGTCATGGTTGTAGGCGCGCTGAAACAGGATGGAAGGCCTGTTGCGCTGAGAGCGGATGGCAGTGGAGAATTTAGAGACAGTACCCCCTTCCCGAGCCTGAACAGCAATACCACCTTTGTCGGTTCAAACTTCGGTTCCTGTGTCGAGGTATGGGCGCCGGGCTACCACATAAGCTCAACGTGGGGAGGAGGAAAATCAACGGACAATCAACGTGCTGGCACGACATACGGATACAATGACTTTGAGATACTTTCCGGCACCTCCCTGTCTGCGCCCTATGTTGCGGGCCTTGCAGCCTATCTGGCGGTTACATCGGATAGACTGCTCAACACGCCAGGAGAAATTGAACAAGCCGTCAGAGCGTATGTGGCTCCCGTCAAAGATGCCAGCGGGCAAATGGTCCGCTACGCTGACCCCGCCAACCGGAACATTGTATATGAAGTGAACATGGCATCCCTCGCTCACAAGCCTGCCCTCTCTAAACCTACCTGTTCCTCCATTATCCCTCAGGTCTCCACCATCCCCCAGCAGGGTGGGTATTTCACCGCCAGGGCGGACTGCAAGGGTGAGCCTACGAGTTATACCTGGACGGTCAACGGGGTGGTACAGCCGGGCAAGGGCAGCAGCATTGGCGAGCAGTTCCCGCCCAACAATTCTGCAATGGTTTTGCCGCTTAACATCGTTGTCACGGCGTCCAACAGTGCGGGGACGAGTGAGCCGGTGCGGATTACAGTCAACCAGGCGGCGAAGACGGTGGTGAGGCCTACTTGTTCCTCCATTATCCCTCAGGTTTCTACCATCCCCCAGCAGGGTGGGTATTTCACCGCCAGGGCGGATTGCAAGGGTGAGCCTACGAGTTATACCTGGACGGTCAACGGGGTGGTGCAGCCGGACAAGGGCAGCAGCATCGGCGCTCACTTCCCGCCCAACAATTCTGCAACGGTTCTGCCGCTTACAATTGTTGTCACGGCGTCCAACAGTGCGGGGACGAGCAGCCCTGTGCAAACCACGGTTGTCCAGCAACGCTAAACCGAAACCGTCCTATCTGTGTTATTCCCCCCCATCCTCCCGGGGGGGCGCTGCGCGAAAAAGACTTTCCCTCTAAGCGAGGTAGCCCTATGGAAATTTTAGTTACAAAACCCACGGAAGAAGAAGCCGCCTCCATGAAGCGCAACCCCATGTGGAGTTGCGAAGTCTCTGAGTTTGACTGGCATTATGACAGGGAAGAAGTCTGCCTCATTCTCGAAGGCGAAGTCACCGTTACACACGGCAGCCCCCCCAAAAGCGTTGCCATTTCCGCCGGGGACTGTGTCGTCTTCCCCGCCGGGCTTTCCTGTGTTTGGAAAGTTACCAAACCCATCCGCAAACACTATATATTCAGATAATGTCTCAACGCTTCCAAAACCTCTTTAGAAAGAAAGACATTGGCGCCATGCTGCGGGAGGCGGAGTCCGGCCAGAGCGGGCTTAGGAGGAGTTTGACGGCCACAAGCCTGGTGGCGCTGGGCATTGGGGCCATTATTGGAACGGGGATTTTTGTTATTACAGGGCAGGCCGCCGCCCTCTATGCCGGGCCTGCGCTGACCCTCTCTTTTGTCATTTCTGCCTTGGGCTGCGTCTTCGCCGCCCTGTGCTACGCCGAGTTTGCTGCCATGCTCCCCGTCTCCGGCAGCGTATACTCCTATAGCTATGCCACCATGGGCGAGTTTCTCGCCTGGTTTATCGGGTGGGACTTAATTCTCGAATACCTCTTTGCCTGCTCCGCCGTCGCCGTCGGCTGGTCCGGCTATATGCAAAACCTTCTCCTGGAGTGGGGCTTGGGCCTTCCTCCCCATTTGACTCACTCCACCTTCGGCTACGTCAACAATGCCTGGGTTTTGACAGGCAGCCTCTTCAACTTCCCCGCTGTCTGCATTGTCGCCCTCGTCACCGCCTTGCTTTTGTGTGGCCTGCGCCAGTCCGCCTGGGTCAACAACCTCATCGTCCTCATTAAAGTCGCCGTCATCCTCCTCTTTGTCGGCTTTGGCCTCTCCTATGTCGACACCTCCAACTGGGTGCCCTACATTCCAGAAAATACGGGCAAATTCGGGGAATTCGGGTGGAGCGGCATCCTCCGGGGGGCAGCGGTGGTGTTTTTCGCCTACCTGGGTTTTGACGCGCTGTCGACGGCGGCGCAGGAGACGCGAAACCCGCAGAGGGACATGCCCAAAGGCATTCTCATTTCTCTGGGGGTTTGTACTTTGCTGTATGTGGCGGTGACAGCCGTGCTGACCGGCATCGTGAGGTATGACGAGCTGAATGTGGAGGCGCCCATAGCCCTGGCCATCAACCGGGCAGGGGAGGGGCTGGCGTGGATAAGTCCCTTCATAAAACTGGGGGCCATTGCCAGCATCAGCTCCGTCATTCTGGTGATGATGATGGGGCAATCCCGCATTTATTATGCCATTTCCAGCGACGGCCTTTTGCCTGCGCTGTTTTCCAAAGTCAGCCCAAAGCGCGGGGTGCCGCATAACGCCATTCTTTTCTCGGGCATTGCCACCGGTACCATTGCCGGCCTTTTCCCGCTGAATGTACTGGGGGAGTTGGTGTCCATCGGCACCCTCATGGCCTTCTCCATTGTCTGCCTCTCCATTATGGTTTTGCGGAAGACCCACCCCGAGTTACACCGGCCTTTTAGAGTCCCCCTGGTTTGGCTCATCCCCTCCTTGGGTGTCTTCTTCTGTGTCCTGCAAATGGTGTCACTGCCCTGGTCCACCTGGTTCCGCCTCATGGGGTGGATGGCACTGGGCGTCGCCATTTATTTTGTGTATGGGAAGCGGAACAGCCGCCTGGAAAAAACAAGCCAAGCCTAACACAAACAAGGTGGAGCGATGAACTGTTGTGAACCCAAATTGTTTTCAGAAATTATCCTTCCTATTGCCACCTGCTTGGCTTTTTTCCTGGGTGGTGCATGGGCATTTATCATTTTTTTCCGTCAACGAGAAAATGAGCCGCGCATTGACTTTAAGGCAGACATTGAGTTGCACAAGAAAATAGGAGACTATTGGATTGTGGAATTGGTCGCCTATGTTGAAAACAAGGGAAAAATCCAACATAAAATCTATAATTTGGACTTTGATTTTTCTTGTTTGGCTGAAAGTGACAAAGTCGAATTAAACCCTTCACATAACAACCAAGTCTTTTTCCCTTGCGATTTGGTTTCAAAAGGCGATTTCATGAACAAAAAACTGTATGAGTTTTTTCGTATTGAGCCTGGGGTGAAAGAAAAATACTCTCATATTACGCGCGTTCCCGCTGAAGCAGCAGCCGTTATTTTTCATGTTCGGTTTGAATATAAGACAAATTATTTGAATCGGTTGTTCAATCGACTGCTTAAAAGGAAAGCATTCAAAGAGATACATGTGGCGGAGGCCACCAAAGCTTTGCCGAAGACGGATGGGTGAGGGTGGGGCTCCTTCGCGGGCTATTCATTCCCGTCGCCCCCGCGAAAGCGGGGGACCAGAGCTGCGTGGCTAAAGACAATAAAGTCAATAGGTTTTAGACTGCACACTCCTGGGCCCCTGCTTTCGCAGGGGCGACGGTAAAGCCTAAGCACTTCAAAAGTAGTTGATAGCAGCACCCGGCCAGTCGAGGTTGGGGGCGCAGCACCTGCTGAGGTTCAATTTATGGAGATCGTTATAGCCTACGCCATAAAGGGTGCCGTCCGCCGTTTTATAAAACACATGCTCTTTGCCGCCGCCCACTTCCACGACAGTGCCCGTTGTCTGGCGCACAGTCGGCTTTTCGCCATAAATCATTTTAAAGGCGCTGCCGCCGGTTTGACCCCAGGTGAAGACTCGGTCGTCATTGGTCAGAGCGACAGAGCCAACATAGCGCGCAAACAGCTGTTTTACGTCGCTTAATACCACGACGGGAACGGCAGAGCTGGTGGCCGTAGAAGTGGTCCCCTGGCCAATGGCGGCCTGAAGCCCCCAGCCGATGACTGTCCCGTCATTGAGCAGGGCCTGCCCCCAGCCGTTGCCGCCGGCAATATAGACCATTCGGCCTGCATAAGAGGCCAGGTTTGCCACCCGCGTCGGTGTACGGATAATCTGCTGAACGCCATACGGGGTTCCTGGAATTCCCAGGCCGCTGGCCTCGTTGTCCCCCCAGGCCCAGACATTGCCTTCGACGGTGACAGCGAATGCCCCCTCGTAGGCGCCTCCAATCAGCCTGGCCCTCTCGCCTTGCAAGTTGACTTGCACCGGTACCTGGCTGTTTCTGCTGCCGCCATCGCCCAATTGGCCATAGAGGTTATGCCCCCAAGTCCATACTTTGCCGTCCCTGTCCAGGGCGATGCTGAAATATTCCCCCGCCGCAATTTGGACGGCATTGGAGAGGGCTTTGCAGGGAGTGTGGGTATAAATGCCGGAGTTGGGTTTGCAGCCGGTTTCGCCATAACCGCTTTGGCCCCAACCGTAGACATCGCCGCTGCTGTCCAACGCCAGAAGATGATAGGCGCCACCGGTCAACGCTGCAATATTGTTCAATCCATTGACTTTTGCAGGCCTTAAGCTGGAAGCCACGGAAGTTGTGCCGTTCCCCTGTTGGCCGGAGCCCCGAAAGCCCCAGACATAGACTTCACCGTCTTTGAGTGTTGTTCCCGTTGTAATCAACGTATTTCCTGACACTGTTGACATATAGGGAGAGTCAGGAGGGTCCTTCGGCAGATCAGATGGCTCTGGAGGCAATTCCCCACCCGGATTGTCGTTGGGCAAATTATCCGCCACAGGTGAAAGGGTGCGCATTTTATTGGATTCGTTTTCGTTTTGGCATGATACAGCTGCGCCAATCAGGCTCGACAGAGCCAGCAAAACAAAGGCTTGTTTCAGTTTCATTGCGAAATTCCTTTTGCCGGCCCCGGCAACTTCATTTTCTTTTTTATTCGAAGGCAACGCAAGCGTTTTTTGTGCAGTGCAACTTTTATTTTACAGTTTGCGAATAAACCTTTCTTTGGAGTTTCGGAAGCGGCCCATGGTTGCACAAACCTGCGCATACACCTTCGGGCGTACAGCGGTTGGCGATCCGTGCTCAAGAAATTCTGTGCTCAAGAAATGAGGTTATTTTCTTTTGGTTTTCTTCGGGGGAGCCTTGTGAGGTTTTTGAGAGGGCGTTTTGGGTTTTTCGGGCGGTTTTTCAGGCTCTCCACGGACTTTGAAGGTGGCCCGAAAGTCGTCATAAGTGTCTTGGTGGACATTGGAAATATGGGGAGACAGCTGGCCATCCACCCACAAAGTCAGCGTATGGGCCGGCCTAAGCCCAGAGAGCAGCCGAATGTCCACCCGGGTGAGGTCAGCTTCAAGGAAAACCTCCTCATCCGAAGGCAACACGCGCTCTGCCAAGTCCATAAGGCGGACACGAAAGTCCGCAAGCTGTTGGTTTGCAAGGACTTCAATCCTTTGGGCAGGCTCTATCTCAAACTCCATCTCATGTTGGAGCGCAAGCTCCGAAATATGGCCAGAAAGCTCATGGATGCGCAAGGAGAAAGACAATTCCGGTTTTTCACGGGCCGATGGAGGCTCCAAAACCATTTCCGAGGGGGCGGGTTTTCCCGTTTTTCCCGGTGTATTTTTTTCCGTTGTATTCCCGGGGGGGTTAGAGGAGTCTTTGCAGGCGGGGAAACCAAAAAGAAGTCCGATAAGGCATATTATGTAAACTTCGCCCGGAGGGCGAAGCTTACATAACATGCTGTTGGGGGGAAATTTGGGGGCAACTTCGCTTTGCTTGTTGCTGCTCGCAACTTCGCTTCGCTTGTTGCGGCTTGCAACTTTGCTTTGCTTGTTGCGGCTTGCAACTTTGCTTTGCTTGTTGCTTAATTGCCAATGATTGCAATTGGGGACGGCAACTTCGCTTTGCTCGTTGCGGCGCTCTCGCATCTTCCCGTCTCTTTCTCGGTTTCAAATTCTCTGCCCTCCTCCGCACTGCATACAGAAAAGTTTACATAAATGGAGAGTTTTCCTGCCCCCCTATATACCATAATGATTTTTCTTTCTAATTTAATTCAGATATTATTTCTGTTCCTGATGTTCCTTCAACTGCGCTTCTATCTCCCCAGCACTTGCCGTATAGCTATTAGCAGATCTGATTGGTTTCTTACCCCAAGGTTGTTTCCTTCATGGATTCCACCCCAGTTATAGAGGCTGATATAGCGGTTATTTCTATGCGCAAACAATGTTTCGAGGTGTTCATAGGTTATCTGCTCATAGGTAACCTGTCCGGATTTTTCATCCACATTTCGAAACTTGGTTCCAACCTCAATCGCCGCCCAGGGTTGATTCGCCAACCGGGTTATTGAAATGTCAAAGTGTGTACCATTTAAGTCCTTGCCATAAGAACTCCAGCCGGGAATTATCCCCGGATATTTCTTCGCAGCAACTACCCCGGCTTGCCCGGATTGGTATTCCGTTGTTTGTGTCGGGGCATCGACATGTGTGTGGGTTATGATCTTCTTCTGATCGATGCCATGGTCTAAAACCACGATATCAATGAGAAACTCCAAGTAATCTGCCAGGATCTGATTGAGTGTACTGCCTGTTAATTTAGCGCCTGAGGTCTGAATGCCAAGTTTTTGTGCTGCCGCGAAACCAAGTCCCCATGTGTTGGCAGTGCCGGCGTTATATTCCACTTTCGGATCATTGGCTTCAGGCTGGCCCAGCAAGCTGTTCCCATTTGCAAAGTATGCGGCATTAAATGAAACAGACAACTCACTGCCGAATACCAGACCGGCAAACAGATATTTTTCATCTTCCGGAAGATCTCTGTACCATTGCGCAATAATGGGCAGAGCCACATCCAAGACAGCTTTCTGCTCCGCTCGGAAAACATCAGATGCCAGATTCGGCGCAGGAGCTACACGCATTTGGGCCCCCCAGTTCCGCCAGCCCACCTTCACTGCTGTGTCCATACCCCAGCCATAGCGTTCCACATTCTTGATATTGTCACGACTATATCCCGCTTGGGACGGCTCCCACCAGTTCCATAAATCAGGACGCGTATCCCACCAGTTTATTCCGTCCAAACGGATAATGATCGGCAATTTGTTTGACTGGGAGAGATGGAGCAGATTCCGCAATGATTGTACGGTCTCATTCGTCGTATAGACTCTGTCACTGCTGTAGTTATAGTTTTTGTCATTTGTATTCAGCAGATTTTTCACAGCGGTCTGAATCTGGGTCATATTCAGACCCGTCTTTTCTGTAGTGGTGCGCAGTGTGTTAATGGAATAAGCCATTGCCAGCTTGCGGTTTGAAGTCCCTTTTGTGCCGATGGTATCAACAACATCGTCAATTCCGGCATGAACGAAAGTGCTTGATTTTCCTTCAATAAAATATTGGAAAGCAGGATCTGAGACATTTCCGACGTGAACCGCAAGGTATTGGATAGCATTGGCGGCGGCATCAGCCATATATGGTCCTACCCAGCGGAGGTCGAAATAATCCAAGTAAAAGACACACCTGTTGTCCGGGCGCTGTGTATCATCGACTCTGAAGATTATGGTGTTTTTGCCTTGCTTCAGCATAACGGGCACACTCAGGTCATAGATCCCTAAATTTGCATTGCCCGGTACAAACCATCTTTTGAACTCTGAATTATTTGCATCAACCAGAACAAATTCACTGTTGTTAACTTTGATTGAATACCTGGAAGACCAGCCGCCGGGATACGCCGGGATAGGTGAGGAACTGATCTCCATCTTGTATTCTCCTGCCCGAGGAGCATCAAACTCATAGTACAACAACAACCCTTCTTCCGGCAGCTGATTCAAGGGGTGATTGAACTGGAAATAATTATTATGGTCTCGCAGATTGTTTCTCGCCCCGGCAAATGTATTGAAATTTCCGAGGACAGTATTTCTGTACTTGAAATCTTCGCCTTCAATTTCAATTGTGATATCCACACTTTCCCAGACCGCCGTCATGACGGTATCTCCGATCAGCCAGACACCTTGCCCTGCATTGGAAAGATTGCCGGAAAGATCACTTTTCCACGCCGCAAAATCATAGCCGGGCTTCTCAACAGCAGAGGCCAGATTTAACGGCGAATACCATTTATTATTTGTATTGCCGCTGTTAAAATGCTGAATCTGTGCCTGAGGCTCTCTCTGAGGGGATCCGCCGTCGGTATTGTAACTCACTGTACATGTGCGTTGATACAAACCATATAGCGTTGTGTTGACACTCATCCTTGTGGCAGCGGGAAGCGGATTGGCATTGGGGTCATTAGATACAAAACTCCAGCCTCTTGGCGTCCAGCCGTCATAGGTGTTCTGCTCCTGAAACGGAACCAGTCTGTCAGATTCCTTGTTGTAAATTGGCACATCTATCACACGTATTTTTGGCGAAGTTCCTTCATAATCATGGAATGTCGCCTTCAATGTTTTTTTGTAAATGGCATACAGTATCTCATTCTTTGTTACAGGGAAAGAAGACATTCCTTCTCTCGCGCTGGGGTTGATATTCCATCCAATATGCTCCCAGCCGCCTTCCCTTGTCATTCTGTGATCAACATTCACCTGGGTGCCTTCTGCCAGCGTTACCGTGTTATTCGCCGCAGCCGGGCCGTTGTTTGTATCATAGTCATATTTAACTGTGAACTGCTGCGGACCTACCCAGGTGAAGTCAAAATAATCAAGATAAAAGACGCAATTGTTATCCGCGGGACGTCTATCCGCCACCTTGAATACTATTGTGTTTGTTCCTTCATGAAGTATGACCGGCACGTCTAGATCGTAAATGCCTAAATTTGCGTTACCCGGAACAAACCATTGTTTGAACACTGAATTGTCTTTATCGATTGGGATAAAGCTACCGTCATTGACTTTAATCGAATACAGCGAAGTCCAGTTGGCTCCTATAGGCGAAGAGCTTATTTCCATCCTGTATTCGCCGGCCCGCGCAGCTTCGAATTCATAATGAACCAATAAACCTTCTTCCGGCAGCAGGTTTCTGGCATGATTGAACTGGAAATAGTTTAAATGATTATTGTTCGGATTTCTTGCCCCGCTGAAATGATTGAGATTCCCATAAACCGTGTTTTTAGATTTGAGGTGTTCTCCTTCGACTTCAATCTTGATTCCGGCACTTTTTGATTTCATCATCACATATCATACATCTCCCATCTTTTTTATTCAATTGAACGTTAGCGTGCGGCCAACGCGCCGGCGATTGTGCCCGGAGCTTTTGGAGCGTTTGTGATAGATCCTCTTGTGAGACTGCCACAGGCTCCGGAGTACCCGGGGCATGATTTTGAGGCCTGGAGCTGAAGAAACTGTTTTAGGAAGTGTCCCTCTGAAACACATTAAACTATGCTTTAATATCGTCAGGCACAATGAAAGCGGGCTTTAAATGACTCGCAGCACAGGCACATATCTCACCTCCTCAACCTTGGGCGAACTGTTCACCTGCGTGCCTTCCTTGAAGCAAAAGCGATACATCGCGGCCTACGCCGAATTTGGGTACGGCTTTGGCTTGGGAGCCAACGTGACCCCAAGTGGCAACTTCAGAGCAGGCGCCACCTGGTTCTTGCGCTTGGCGGCGATGGCCGAGTTCAACCTCGGGGGGTTCTTTGTCGGTCTGGGGCCGGCCCTCTTCAAAGGGGCCTGGATGGCTGCATCGAACGAGGTAGGCTACTGGGCTGGAGGCTATTGCCCCGCAGTCAATATGCGACTGGGCTACGGCTTTGGCCGCCGCAACCGCTTCACCATCGGCCTGGAGGGGATGCTGGTCTTCGCGAAGGTGTATGAAGTTGCCTGGGATCGTGGCAAGAGGATCGGCGACACTGCAATTGGCTTCGCCCCTGCCCTCACGCTCGGCTGGGACTTGAAGTAGGCGGGCACTGGACCGTTTCTAAGTTGAGTTGATCTGCCCTTCTCGTCGCCCCCGCGAAAGCGGGGGTCCAGAAGTGCAGTCAAAAGACCATTGACGT
>Ga0209737_10003076_pt1 | contig 11647 bp, 11 predicted proteins | sample TergutCu122P3_FD_187284 | JGI IMG/M metagenome (GOLD analysis project Ga0209737, IMG submission 187284) | Cubitermes ugandensis P3 segment gut microbial communities from Kakamega Forest, Kenya - Cu122 P3 (SPAdes) (version 2) | ecosystem: Host-associated > Arthropoda: Insects > Digestive system...
GCCGTTTGCACGGGCAGAGCTGGGGCAAATTGGCCGCAAGATGGCGTGCAATGAATACTTCGGTGCTTCCCTAAGGAAAACCAGAAAAAGACTTCTCAGGAAGCTTGCCTTAAGCTTCCTTAGATCGACAACACAAGACCCACCGGGCAGTGGTCGGAGCCCGTAACCTCCGGGTAGATGCCGGCTTGCTCGATACGGTCTTTCAGGTCATTTGAAACGATGAAGTAGTCGATGCGCCATCCGGTGTTATTTGCCCGCGCATTACCGCGGAAGCTCCACCATGAGTAGGCGTTCCTAAGGTCGGGGTACAGATAGCGAAAGCTGTCCGTGAAGCCAGCATCCAACAGCTCCTGAAAATCCGCGCGCTCCTCGTCAGAAAACCCGGCATTACCACGGTTGGGCCCGGGGTTCTTGAGATCGATCTCGTTGTGGGCTACGTTGAGATCTCCACAGATGACAACCGGCTTTTGCTTTGCCAGCCCTATTACAAATGCGGTGAATGCTCGGCCCCAGGCAAGTCGCAGATCGATGCGCTTGAGTTCATCCTGCGCGTTGGGGGTGTAACAGTTCACGAACCACAACTTTTCAAACTCCAGGGCACAGAGTCGTCCTTCGGTGTCGAGCACAACAGGGCTGGGAAGACCAAATCCACCGGTATCCTTGGGCAGAAGCCCCAGTGTATGGATGGTTCGCAGGGGCTTTTCAAGCGAGAACACCGCCGTGCCGGAATACCCCTTCTTCTCGGCGTAACTCCAGGTCTGGTGATATCTGTCGGGTATCATAAGCTCTAATTGTCCCGCGGATAGCTTGGTTTCCTGCAGGGCAAAAACATCGGCTTCGAAGGAGTTGAAAGCATCATAAAAGCCCTTAGTAATCGTTGCTCGCAGACCGTTAACATTCCATGAGATGAATTTCATACACTACTCCTAAAACAGTGCCTTTATACCGATAAGAATGAGCGCGATGCCTCCAACGATTTCTGCCTTGTCACCGAGGAGTATCCCAACACGTTTTCCGACGAACAACGCCAACAGACAACAGGCAAAGGTAACGAGAGCGATGATTGGTGAGGCGACAAGTATGTTGGCTCCAAGTGCCAGCAGGCTTATCCCGCAGAGCAGGGCATCAATGGATGTTGCAATACCCTGAAGTACAAGCATGCGCAGGGAAAGCCCACGGGGACTGTCTTTTTGGGGAGCAGTACTGTTTGCGGATAGGTGTTGTGTGTTTGCCGCATTTACGGTTTCAGTGAAACAAGAATCCTGGGATCCAGGAACAGTTTTCCGCGCTGCCAGTACTGCTCTTGTCCCGTTAAAGACCATCTTTCCTCCGATGATTCCCAAAACTACAAAAGCAATAAATCCGGCATAAGACTCAATAAAGCTACTGGCGAGCGAAACCGTGAAGTAACCTATGAGGGGCATCAAACCCTGAAACAAGCCGAAGATCACAGGCATGGCCAGGCGTTGGCGATTGGTGGCATTGGGATATGCACAGGAGTTTGACACGGTAACAGCGAAAGCGTCCATCGAAAGCGCCAGAGCAAGTATAAAAACCTCGATTAGCATCAACATGCTTCCCAGACGATAAATGCCTTACATTTGAATAAAGCTTATGTTCCTTTGTTGAAACACACGTTGCCAGTATAAGGCATCGTGCTGTGGGATAATAAAGACAGAGCACCTGCTCTCTTTTTGTGATCACCTTATGACTGCCTGTGGGGGTGGGGGTATGGTGGTGGGGGGAGATTACGTCGCGGTTCTACATTAGTAGCCCAGTAGCTTGGAGTATGCGTGAACAGCTTGTTATCTGCACCATGGCTGACTATCGTCACGGGGCATTATGGCGTGGGAAAAACCAATCTGTCGCTGAATATAGCGCGGGATGTTCGTGCCAGGGTAGGGCAGGTTACACTGGTTGACCTCGACCTCGTAAACCCCTACTTTCGCACTACAGATAACCGTGACTTTCTGGACACCCATGATATCAAGGTGCTCGGGCCTGTTTTTGGTGCGTCGAGCCTGGATACTCCGTCTCTGACACCAGGGATAGACGAGGCCATCATCGAAGCAAGTGCCTCACACGCGGTGGTTATTGACGTTGGCGGCGACCCAGAGGGAGCAAGAGCACTTGGGCGCTTTGCCGCAAGCATTACATCGCGCCCGTATCAGATGATCCAGGTGGTAAACCTCAGCCGCCCTGAGACCTTGTCTGTTGAGGAGAATATCTCCTTGCTCCGAGCCATAGAAACGACTTCGGGCCTGAGGGTTACCGAGATCGTTGGCAACACGCACTTAAAGGAGCTCAGCACTGCTGAGGACATCGTTGCCGCCATTGAACCCACCTGCGCCATTGCTGCCGCTGCCGGGCTGCCGCTGAGCTTTATCGCCGTTCCTCGGAGGCTTGCCAAGGAAGTAGTGGTCGCTCTGGCAGAAAGCATGCTTGCAGAAGGAGCGGTCGTTCTGGCAGAAAGCATGCTTGCAGAAGGAGCGGTCGTTCTGGCAGAGAACACGCCTGCACAATACTCACCAGCAGATAGCGCACTTACACAGGACACCAGTACCCAGCGGTCGAATGCTGCCATCATCCCGGTATACCCTATTGACATCATTGTCGGCACCCCCTGGGAGCTTTGAAAAGACTACTTTCATCACACCCATCACACCAAATACTTCCACTCCCCCGATACACTCGTGGCTTTTAGGGAAGTGCCGAAGTATTGCTTGTGCGACAGATTGTAGAGCAAATTGGCCGCAAGATGGCGTGCAAGCAATACTTCGGCACTTCCTTAGGGCGGTAGATTGCCATTTATCAGGAAATTTTGGACTTGTGGGGAGACAGACCCCTAAACAAGCAGGCAAAGCTGTGAGAAAATAACCGGATACACTTTGGCCGTAAGCCAAAGGGGTTTTGGGATTTGAAAGTCTCGGGGCTGTACATAGCTGTGGTATTGCACAAAGGTTTGCAAGAATCCAGGCTTGCAGAATACCGAATGGAGAGGACTACCGTATGGCACGAATCATTGTGGATAAGTTTTACTGCAAGGGTTGTGGGCTCTGTGTCGAAGTGTGCTCGGAGAGCATTATGGCTATTGATATGGAAGAGACAAATCAGAAGGGCTATCACCCAGCCGTATGCACCGATCATGAGGCATGTAGCACCTGCATGGACTGTGTGACCATGTGTCCAGACGTCGCGATTACGATTGAGAGGTAAGAGCATGGCTGAAAAAGTACTCATGAAGGGAAACGAAGCGCTTGCTGAATCAGCGATACGCGCAGGCTGCAGGCACTTCTTTGGATACCCCATCACACCGCAGAATGAGCTCGCGGCTTATATGTCGAAGCGGATGCCCAAAGTAGGGGGCACCTATCTACAGGCAGAGAGCGAAGTTGCTGCAATCAATATGGTCTACGGATGCTCATCTGCGGGCAAACGTGTCATGACCTCAAGCTCTTCGCCGGGCATCAGCCTGAAGGGCGAGGGCATTTCCTATATGATCGGAGCCGATCTGCCTGCCCTGATTGTCAACGTCCAACGGGGAGGGCCGGGGCTGGGAAGCATTCAGCCCAGTCAGGCTGACTATTGGATGGCAACCCGGGCAACCGGTCATGGTGATGGGCATGTCATCGTCTTAGCTCCTTCGACTGTTCAGGAGGTGGCAGATCTTGTTGCGCTTGCCTTTGATCTGGGAGATAAGTACCGCACGCCTGTCATGGTTTTGGCTGACGGTCTGCTCGGACAGATGATGGAACCGGTAAGGCTGCCCGAAGCCATAAATCTTGAGGATCTTCCGGCAAAACCCTGGGCGATTGACGGCCACAAAAATCAACGTCCGCGCAATACGATCAGCTCGTTGCAACTGGCTGCCCAGGACTTGGAAGATGCCATACAGAGCAGATGGGTTCGCTACCGAGAGATAAAAGCAACCGAGCAACGTTTTGAGAGCTTCATGATGGACGATGCAGAATTCGCCATTGTTGCCTATGGTGCTGCCTCTCGTATCGCCAGAAGCGCGGTTGGCAAGGCCAGGGCGCTTGGCATCAAGGTTGGGCTTATCCGGCCAATTACCCTGTGGCCGTATCCTGTTGATGCTGTTGAAAAAGCTTTGGATAAGGTTAAGGCCTTCCTGGTGACGGAGTTTTCAATGGGGCAGATGGTTGACGATGTGCGTCTGGTTGTGAATGGGCGCAAGCCGGTTAACTTCTTTGCGCACACCGGCGGGGTTGTTCCGACTCCCGATGAGATTGTCGAAGCCTTAAGACGTATTGCTGCTGGTGAGACAGTGAATATCGTTCCAGTTCACAGCAGGTTGACAGGAGATTTGTGATGAGTGAGACAAGAGCGATAGCAGCCAAGGCTGCGGTGGTTACCGCTACGGCAGCGCCAACAGCTGAGTCGGTGGCCGCTACGGCAGCACCGGCAGTTGAGTCGACGGCTGCAAATGTGACAACAAAGAAGAATAAAAAGGAGAAGTCGCCGTATCTTTATAAACGGCCTCAGGCTCTCACGGAAAGACCAAACACCTACTGTCCCGGGTGTTCGCACGGCATCATCCAGAGGCTGGTTGCCGAATGCATCGATGACTTGGGAATTGAGGGTAAGACTATCGGAATCTGTCCGGTGGGTTGCGCGGTTACAGCCTATGAGTTCTACTCCTGCGACATGGCCCAGGCTGCCCATGGGCGTGCGCCAGCGGTTGCTACCGGTATGAAAAGGGCAAACCCCGATAACGTAATCTTCACCTACCAGGGTGACGGCGACCTGGCATCTATCGGCATGGCTGAGACCGTACATTCTGCGACAAGGGGCGAGAAGATCACGCTCATCTTTATAAACAACGCCATCTATGGCATGACCGGTGGGCAGATGGCTCCAACAAGTCTGCCCGGACAGGTGACGCAAACTTCGCCTTATGGACGCGACACTGCAACTGCCGGCTTTCCTATTCGTGTGTGCGAGTTGCTGTCGACTCTCGATGGGGTGGCACTTGCTGAGAGGGTAACAGTCAACAACCCCAAAAACGTGCGTATTGCAAAGCGCGCCATCAAGAAGGCGTTCAAATACCAGATGGAAGGACTCGGATTCACCATAGTCGAGGTGCTTGCAACCTGTCCCACCAACTGGGGAATGAATCCGATGAAGTCCTTTAGCTGGCTTGAGGAGAACATGATTCCGTATTATCCGCTCGGTGTCTTCAAGGACAAAAAAGCGGAGGTGTTGAAATGACAGACCTCAACATCATGGTTGCCGGATTTGGTGGGAAAACAGTCCAGTGGACTGTTTTCGGGCGAAGCTGCGGAGCAGCGGGTGAGCCCCTGGATAGCCGCCGCAGTTGTTTTGGGAGGTGTTGAAATGACAGACCTCAACATCATGGTTGCCGGATTTGGCGGCCAGGGCATCCTCTTTGCGGGAAAGATCATTGCCAACGCGGGAATGATAGATGGCCGGGAGATATCGTGGCTGCCCTCGTACGGGCCGGAGATGCGCGGCGGAACTGCCAATTGCAGTGTGTGCCTGTCGGATGAGCCCATTGGTTCTCCCCTGGTCACCGATCCTGACGTGCTCATTGCCATGAACCTTCCATCCTATGAAAAATTCGTTAATCAGGTGGTGCCCGGTGGTATCATCATCGTGGATTCAACCATGGTGGGGGTCTGTACCATGCGCAGAGATATCGAGTATCACACGGTGCCGGCAACCGCGATGGCAGAAGAGCACGATCTGCAGGGCTTGGCCAACGTGATATTGGTTGGCAGGCTACTTGGTGCAACAGGGTTTACAACAAGAGAGGTATGCGAGCTTGCAATTGAGAAGAGCGTCTCTGCAAAGCATCTCGACCTCGCAGAGCCCAACAAAAGGGCTCTCAAGCTGGGAGAACTCTACACAGGCAACCTATGCCAGGAATGAGGAAAGACAATGGTTTCCACAGACAGTCAGTTCAAAGAGCTCGCATTGCGTATCGCGGAGCTTCGTGACGTTTGCGGGTATACCATGGAGGAGTTCGCCGCGAAGCTTGGAGTCGATCTCGACACCTATTGCGGTTACGAAGAAACGGGGTTTGACGTTCCGGCAAGTGTGCTCATGGGCATTGCCAACGTCTGCAATGTAGATATGGCCGTGCTTCTGACCGGTGGGTCAGCCCACCTCGACACCTATCAGGTTGTGCGTGCAGGTAAAGGACAGGCCGTGAAGCGTTTTCCGGGATATCATTTTCAGGACTTGGCATACAACTACGCAGGAAAGGTCATGCAGCCGCTGCTTGTGACGCTGGATCCCAGCGACGAGCCGGCAGCATTGGTAACCCATTCAGGTCAGGAGTTTAACTACGTGACGAAGGGAACGATCATACTGGTGTTCAACGACCGTGAGATCGAGCTTCATGAGGGCGACAGCGTGTACTTCAATCCGCAGATTCCTCATGGACAGCGCTGTGGTTCTGATAAGCCAGCCACCTTTGTCACGATGATTACGTAGCAACGGAAATCAAGCGACAGGCAAGCCCACTGTCATGAATGGAAGTATTCCCATGAACCATATACTCTCAAAACTATGTCCTCGGATCGAATTCGAATCATACGAGGATTTCCTGGAGAATTTCAGGATACAGGTGCCCAGTAACTTCAACTTTGCCTATGATGTTGTCGATGAGTGGGCACGGGTTGAACCCGATAAAAAAGCACTGGTCTGGTGTGATGATAATGACGAGGAGAGAATACTCACCTTTACAGAGATATCAAAGCTTTCCAACAAGTTAGCCAATGCGTTTTGGAGCGTTGGCATCCGTAAGGGCGACATCGCCATCCTCTCGCTGCGTCAGCGTTGGGAGTACTGGGTGGTAGCAGTTGCTCTCTGTAAGATTGGGGCGATACTTATCCCAACAACCACCCAATTGACAAAGAAAGATCTGGTATATCGCCTCAATTGCTCCGGAGCCAAGGCGATCATTGCCATTGACGACAGCTATGTGATGGAGCAGGTCGAGGCTGCAATGCCTGAATGCCCCGAGCTTAAGCTGCGGATTCTTGTGAATACAAAAGACGACAGGGATGTCTCCTTCAGACGTGATGGCTGGCTGAGCTATACAGATCTCATTGAGGAGGCAAGCGAAAAGTGGGAGCGACCAACAGGCGCAGACGCCACCACTAACGACGACATCATGCTTATCTATTTCACGTCGGGAACAACCGGTCTGGCCAAAATGTGTCAACACAACTTTGTCCATCCACTGGGCCACATACTTACGGCAAAATACTGGCAGCAGGTTCAGGAGAATAAGCTGCACTGCTCGGTCAGCGACAGTGGTTGGGCCAAGTTTGGATGGGGCAAGATCTATGGGCAATGGATAGCGGGGGCGACTATTTTTGCGTTCGACTCATTTCGCTTTGATCCGCTGAGACTGCTACAGAAAATAGCACAATACAAGGTTACGACCTTCTGTGTTCCTCCCACCATGTATCGCTTCATGCTGCAGGAAGATGTTGCTTCCTACGATCTCAGTTGCGTTGAGAATTTTACGACTGCAGGCGAGCCACTCAACGCAGATGTGACAAACCGCTGGTTCAAGGCTACCGGCAAGATGATTCGCGAGGGCTTTGGCCAGACGGAAGGCCCGGTTTTGATCGCTACCTTTCCCTGGGTTGCCCCACGTCCCGGGTCGATGGGCAAACCTTCTCCGTTACTCAACATTCGGCTGTTGAACAACGAAGGGGAGCCGGTTGAAGACGGGGAAGAAGGCAGCATCTGTGTTACAGGCTTAAAGGATGAGTATCCGCCTGGACTGTTCAAGGGCTACTATCGCAATCCTGAGGCAACCGCGAGGGCGGTTGGTGGCAACTACTACAACCTTCACGATGTGGCCTGGCGTGATCAGGATGGCTACTACACCTTTATCGGGCGAGATGACGATGTCATCAAGTGTTCTGGCTACCGCATTGGCCCCTTCGAGGTTGAAAGTGCGCTTGTCGCGCACCCTGCGGTTTTGGAATGTGCTGTTACGGCAGTCCCGGACGAGGTACGCGGAAGCATTGTCAAGGCTACCGTGGTGCTGGCTCGTGGTATCGAGCCCTCAGACACACTCAAAAAGGAACTCCAGGAGCACGTAAAGCAAATAACCGCCCCCTACAAGTATCCACGTATCATCGAGTTTGTGAGCGAGCTGCCCAAGACCATAGGTGGCAAAATCAAAAGGGCGCAGATTCGCACCACCGACGAGGGTGGAACCTGGACGGAGTAGCAATAAATCGGCACTTCCTTAAACTGATTGCATAAGTAAAAACAGGGAGGTTGTTCCTCCCTGTTTTGCGTTCCCCTTGTCAAAGTAACTTACCTTTGACCAGGTAACCCCCCCCTTGCTGAGGAATCCCCCTTGCCGAGGTAACCCACCCCTGCTCCGGAAGTTCTCCCCTGCTCCGAAAGTTTCCCTCTGCTTCGGAAGCTCCCCCCAAGATCCGAGAGCTCTCCCCCCTGTTCAGGAAACCTCCCCCTGGGATTACTTATGGGGATGAAATTCTTCTGATCACCTTTTCTATAATAGCCATGTTCCCCAGTATCAGGTAATCCTTGTAATTTCAACAACTATATTCTTGTAAATTTTGGCATAGATTTCAACCATCAATCTTCACCAAATTGCTATCTAAACAACAGTAATTATTTCAGTTGTTGACTATTCGCCAAAACTGGGCAAAAAAGATTCACCATTTTTTCATTCCAGTGAATAAACAAGCCAAATAGCAGGGGATTATCAATTGTGGCAGACCATACAACAAACCGCCTCATCCAGTCAGAACGACTGGAAGGAATCGAATACAAAAACAATAAAAACGTCCCAGGATCTCCTGTGAGGAGTATTCGTTTTCAATCGTCAGACTTACAAAAAATGCACAAAATGCTACAATTTTTCTCTCATATGTTGACTATTCATCGGAAACAGGTAAGAATGGCTTTAGCAACAAGAATGATTAAAACCCCAGATGACTTTTAGCCAGAGAGGGGGGTGCGTGGTGCCAGAAAGAAAATCGGATCGACGGGTAGCTTATACAAAACGCGTCTTGCGCGAGGCACTCGTAAAGCTGTTGCGCAATCAGCATATCTCGGATATTACCATTACATCTATTTGTGAATCAGCTGACATCAACCGCAGCACTTTCTATTTACACTATCGCGACCAGTATGATCTATTACACAAGATAGAAGAAGAAGTACTGCATGATGTTTGTGAGCGTTTAACAATTGCACAGGAAAGCATCAATGAGAAAGACGCCTGGACGCCTGTAACACAAGAGATGATACTTTCCATTCTTATATATGCAAAAGAAAACTATGATTTAGCGATGGCGTTGTTCAGCAATAACTGTGACTTCTCATTTCAACAGGATATCGTTGATCTCGTTAAGAGAATAGTGCCCTTCCCAAAAGCTCCCATTGACCAACGCCTTGTGGACATAATAATGACTCATGCAGTCAATGGCGCAATCGAGCTTTTGGTGAGATGGCTGCATGAAGGGGCAACTGAAGACCCCAATACCATTGCAGATCTCTTGCTTAAACTTGTCTATTCGGGCACTACCAGTTTTAATCCTGAAGATAACTTTATTTATTGAGAAAACTGCCTTACGAAAAACTACACACGGTGTGACACGCCTGTCAAATCACTGCAAACAGTGCCGCTGTTTGCTCGAACAAACCTTAACCACAATCTGTAATACCAGCAATACTTCGGCACTTCCTTAATCTGATATGGGATAATAGAACCCTTAAGACCACTCAGCAGGCTGTTTCATCAAAAAGCTGACAGTACTGCTCTCTGGTTCGGTTTCCCTTCAAGGTAACCGACTTGTTAGAAGTGATTCGAAAAGGAGATTTGGGCATGGCTTTTTATTACGACGAAGTTGCACACACATTCAATGAGTATCTTTTGATCCCCGGTTATTCATCATCAGAGTGCATGCCATCCGCTGTCGACCTCTCTGTTCCACTGGTAAAGTTCAACAGGGGAGAGAGTCCTGCTCTAAAGCTGAACATCCCCCTCGTTTCAGCAATCATGCAAAGTGTGTCTAACGACACGATGGCAATCGCACTTGCACGCGAAGGTGGACTTTCGTTTATCTACAGCTCTCAAAGCATCGAAAATCAGGCTGCGATGATCGCTCGCGTGAAAGACTATAAGGCTGGTTTTGTGGTGAGCGATTCAAACATTTCTCCGGAAGACACACTTCAGACCGTAGTGACAAAAAAGGAGCTGTCTGGGCACTCAACCATGCCGGTGACTCACGACGGTACCGCGAACGGAAAGCTGCTCGGTATTGTAACCAGCCGCGATTATCGCCCCAGTCGCACTCCGCTTGATATGAAGGTCAAGGAGTTCATGACGCCACGCGAGCGATTGATTGTGGCTCCCGTAGGGATAACCCTCAGCGAGGGAAACGACATCATCTGGGATCACAAACTCAACGCCCTGCCTGTCGTTGATGAAAACGACCATCTCGTCTACATGGTGTTTCGCAAAGACTACGATTCCCACAAGGAAAACCCCCTCGAGAACCTTGATGAGGACAAGCGTTACATGGTTGGGGCAGGCATCAATACGCATGACTATAAAGACAGGGTTGGCCCTCTGCTTGACGCAGGAGCCGACATTTTATGCATCGATTCCTCAGAGGGTCACTCGGAGTGGCAGAAACGCACGCTTTCGTGGGTGAAGGAGCAATACGGCGACGAAGCAAAGATCGGTGCTGGCAACGTGGTAGACCGCGAAGGGTTCCGTTTTCTTGCCGAGGCGGGTGCCGACTTTGTGAAGGTTGGTATCGGCGGCGGTTCCATCTGCATCACCCGGGAGCAGAAAGGCATTGGGCGCGGTCAGGCAACCAGCGTTATCGAAGTGGCAGCGGAGCGCAAAAAGTACTTTGAGGAGACGGGTATCTACATTCCGATCTGCTCGGACGGAGGCATCGTTTTTGACTATCACATGACCCTGGCCCTGGCCATGGGAGCTGACTTCATGATGCTTGGCAGGTATTTTGCCCGCTTTGATGAGAGTCCCACCGCAAAAGTCACCATCAATGGCAACTACATGAAGGAATACTGGGGAGAAGGCTCTGCTCGCGCACGCAACTGGCAACGCTACAACAATCCTCTCAGTTTTGAAGAGGGCGTGGATTCCTATGTGCCCTATGCGGGGCCACTCAAGGATAATGTGGCACTGACTCTGGCGAAAATGCGCTCAACCATGTGCAACTGTGGCGTATTGAGTGTTGCCGAGCTACAGGAAAAGGCAAAACTGACGCGGGTTTCCTCAACCTCCATTGTCGAAGGTGGAGCTCACGATGTTTTGCTTAAAGACCAGCTGGGCGCACTTCCACCAAACTTCAGATAGTTGCAACGCGAGGAGAAGCAGACAATGCAGAAATATAATCCGCAAGAAATTGAAATCAAATGGCAGGCTGAGTGGGAACGCTCCCTCATCAATAAGGTGGAGGAGGGTGGTACCAGGCCATACTACTACGCGCTGGAGATGTTTCCCTATCCGTCGGGCGATATCCACATAGGGCATGTCCGCAACTACTCCATAGGCGATGTCATCAGCCGCTATAAGCGCATGCAGGGCTTCAATGTGCTGCACCCCATCGGCTGGGATGCCTTTGGTATG
>Ga0209737_10003077_pt1 | contig 11645 bp, 18 predicted proteins | sample TergutCu122P3_FD_187284 | JGI IMG/M metagenome (GOLD analysis project Ga0209737, IMG submission 187284) | Cubitermes ugandensis P3 segment gut microbial communities from Kakamega Forest, Kenya - Cu122 P3 (SPAdes) (version 2) | ecosystem: Host-associated > Arthropoda: Insects > Digestive system...
TTATGAAAGGAATTGGAAGGATTTTTAATTATGAGAAAGATAACATTGAAGAAAGTATTATTGACCATTACGACAACAGTTATTCTTGCGGGAACATTGATGGTAGAAGCGAGCGAACTGACAGTGTTGAATGAAATTAACCGAGTTAGGGCAGAAGCAAGACCTCCATTACCACCCTTACAACTTACACACATCGAGGGTACAAGAGATTCTGCTGTTACACAAAGAGAAAATAATAGATTAGGACACCCTGTAGCATTACCAAGAGAAGGAGAAGTTGGTGAAATATGTGCTCACGTAGTCAGACCTATTAATGCTATTGGACAATGGCTGAGAAGTCCACCGCATCGAGCAATTATGTTGTCTAATCGAACACACATTGATATTGCTGTTGAACAAGATAATAGAGGATATTACTATGTTGTAGCAAGAATTGGACGTGGTGGAACTAGAACTGTAACTCGTGAATGGGAAACATTGGCAGATGGTACAACCACATATACTAGAACAATAGAAAGAACGGTTGAACCAGGAAGTAGAGTTCCTATGAGCGTGATGTCAAGACAAGCATCGGGAATGGAATTACAATCTCAACAAATTGAATACGAATATCGACGAGTACGTGGTAGACTCGGAATCGTTAGAACAATCAGAGTACCAATTGAAAGGAAAGAAAATGACACAGAATGAGATAAGAAATGAATACGACAACAGGTTGGACAAAGATCAAATAATAAGCAGACCAGCATTTCCTGTTACTCCTGATGAGCCTCTAGTAAGACGAAGAGAAATAGAAACCTGGATACAATCACTAGAAACGAGACTTGACCATGTAGTAGGAATGCTACAGAATATTACAGGATTGATTCAGGGATTAAATAGAAAATGCTCTGATGAACCAATTAAATGACAAGTCAGGAAAGAGAGTTATTATTACAAACAGCAATAGCTGTACAGAGCTTGCTTGAGGGCTGGGTACAAACCGGACTCCTATTAGGCTATCCACATACTATTGCTTATTGTAATGAAGATGCTATACACTTACAACAATTAGCAAGTGCCATTAGTGCCGTTAAACATCAACAAGAGGACAATTAAATATGATTACAAGTAGTGTACAACAACCGAGTGCCAGCGACAACCCAGTCGCACAATCTACACCTCCAAATGCAGTAACAGTATCAGGGTTGGTAAATGACTTACGTTCTATTTGGACGGGACACAATACTCCAACTGACATATGGTTTCGACCAATGCCAGAAGAACATTTTCAGTTATTAGCGGAAAGGCTTCTCAACAAGTTTATCATGATTAATAGAGATGATGTCAAAAAGGAATCTATGTTAACTTGGATGCAAACCGTAGATGCACAATTGCACAATATCGGTACAGTATTAGCAGACAAATTAGGATATATTGATCCTAATGCACCAGATCCTAAAGTAGAATGGGCACGAGGTGTTGATGCAATGCTAGAAAGTTTGTCTGAAAGTCAGGCTATCTTGTCTCAAAATCAAGTCGATATGTCTCAAAATCAAACTAACATGTCCCAAAATCAAGCTGATATGATGACAATCCTGAATACATTGCAAGCTAACCAAGAATTGATACTTGAAAAACTAGAAGACTAAATATGAAAATCACGAAGAAAGAATGTATTGAACACCTGAATAAGGCATTACCAGACACTAGACTGAATTTTGACGAAACTGAGATTTTTCATAAAGCATTATCTGAGGTAGTAAAATATCTCAATGGTAAATATGATATTAAGGAAAAACCCGGCATGGAATTTGATTGCTGGGTTAATCCCGAAACAGGCAGGGCACAAAGCCAACGTTCTATGAAACAATTGCAGGACTTGGCTAATGATCTCGGATATATTCTTGTACCAAGATTCTGTAGTAGTGTAGACTACTTGGAACGCATTATTAAGGATGTACGAAGTTGTGCTGAATCTAGTGATAGACTAAGTGGAAGAATACCACATTATGCCAAGCTACCTAGGTTGCCAGAAGATATTTATTTCAAAATACCTCAATATGAAAAGGATCAGAATTTTTCTGAAACATTTTGTGAGGCATTGACAAAATACTTTGGTGATTTTGACAAAAACAAGAGGTATGTATTCTTTTATACTAACGGCAACCAATTAATTTATAAAGTTAATGAAGTAAAAAGATGTTACAATTCACATAGCTTGTTTATTGCCGTCAATCATAAAGAATCAAAACAGATGTTCAGTGATTTGCTGGTAGATTGTAAAGAACTTGACAGTATAACGGAAGAATAATGAAAATACTATTTGAGACGCAGTGGATAGACGACAACACTGGAGAAGAATTAAGATTAAAACAAGCTGATTGTGCCATTGGTTACGTTACTAGAGCAATACACAAACATGAACACTGCTATAATGCTGGATTACTTATGAGCTACGATGGTAAGCCAACCAAGTATTTCAAAGATTTTGATAAAGCTAAGAAATGGGTTGAAGAGCAGGTGATAATATACTGCAAAAAGAATGATATTGAAGTAGAAGAATGACAATTGACGGACAAGAAACACTAGATATTCTGTTGGTATTCTATGCCAAAGATAACGTTGTAGCTTGGGATAATTTTGCCAATATTCATCGTTTTACACCTGCCACATTCAGGTTACTTCACCAGATGTGGACTGCTCCACATCAATTTATATCCAAAGAAGATTTACGAGTGGATATACAATACGATGAAGAATCCAGTGACGATTCAGTAAGAATGTGCATAAAACGTGCAAGACAAGAATTAGAAAAGTCTGGTTGTCCTTATCAAATAGACACGATACATGGAATGGGTTACAGACTTGTAAAACGTAACCAAGATATGTTACAACTTGAAAATTCTACTGGCGTAGTACGATTAAGCTCCCCGATGGGCGGAGAGCATAATATGAAAGACTACGAGGTAAAGAATGACACGACTATTTTCAAAGGCGATTACAGATTTAGTAAACAGAAAAGAAATGCAGCAAGCCATTAATATATTGGCTAATGATGAACAACATGGCTGCTTTGAAGGAGACCACTTCACGGCAACATATAGTGATGCACTGAAGGTAATTAGCAGAAATGCTTATCCGATAATAAATAAGGAAATTGATAGGATACTTGAAGAAAAACTACCATTTGTCACACAAGTACCACTAATAGGTAAAGAAGATCCTATTCGGTATTCGGTACAGATAAAGAAACCTGTAACTTGCTATGCTATTCCTGATCACGGATATTTACCACAGAGATATGTCTCTAATGGTGAGTGTTTTTATCCAATGAGAGATGACTGGAAACAGAAACATGAAACTGAAACAGTCAAAGACGAAAAAGAACATAAAGCTCCCAAGAAGCTAAAACTATCCAGTTATAGATTAGGTCATAGCATTGATTGGTGGATAAGTCACGGTATAGATTCTGGTGGACTATGTGATATGTTAACACAATATGTTGATGGTATTGCTACTAAGTTCTATAACGACATGATAACAACCTTATTTGCTGCGGCATATTATAGGAATGTCGTATATAGTCAGAATACTAACAACGATATGTTTAACGTGATTAGAAGGATGGATCTCGGTGTTTTACCGACCGATCCTCCTGTTACTGGTCCAAATGCCGATGGTTCGGAATATGTACCCGAAAAAGGAGTACAAGGATTAACTGATCTATTCGTTGATGAAGAAACATATTATGGCTTCAAAAATGTATCCAATGATAAAATTACTGTATCATTAACTGACTTTGCAGAGGATAATAGTAAATTTAGATTAACCATTTGTCCAGTTGAAGGAAGAAGAACATCCTGTACAGTTCACAGAACTCCTGAACTGGGAAATGATACAGTTACCTTCCATGATAATGGACTAGAACGTAAAGGTGGAGCATATTACAACTTACTAACTTTATCTGCTAAAAATGGTGGATTTGGATTGGTAACACCTAGGGGATGTCGTCGTATAATGCTTGGAATGAATAGGAATTATTCAGACGAATGGTTGATGTACAAGCAAGCGTTTCCAATATATCCAGATAATTCCAGCTATACCCATCGGTCACAAACGTTAGGATTTTATGGATGGGCAAGAGTAGCTTGTGCATCAATTGAGAACAGGGGGCTTATACTAGGAGCACTAGAATGAACAGAAGAGAATTCATTAAGACAATAACAGGGGTATTTGTGGTAGCGACTGGAATGCCGCTACTCCAAGCCGAACCAGAAGTGGACTATCCAATTAAGGATATTGTTACGGATCGAGATAAGTGGTGGGCTTATACAACACCAGATAACGGATACATGCCAACAAAAGCAGTGGTTTTAGCTCGTGATGGCAAAACATACACATTAAGAGAATACAAAGATAAATTTGGAAAATGGAGCTTTGATTATGATGAAACGTAGAGAATTTTTAGGATTAGTTGGATCACTACCGCTTGTAGGATTATTAGGGTTGAACAAGACAGCTGAAGCTAGTCTCTCAGCTGTTGATGGATGGAAACGTCACGGATATATTCCTGAATCAATAGGTGAATATTCTATGACATCAGAACGAGGACATTTCTTGTATGTGTCATTTTATCCACCACAAGACGGATTATGGATACAATGGAACTATCACGTAACACCAGAATGGATTGACATTTGGGTCAATCGGATGCTGAAAGAAAACGCTAAAGACCTGGTACATGAAGCACTCGGTATTCCGAAAAGATTTACCCTGACAGACATTGAGTGTCACATCGATTCGTTCAAGAAAATTTACCACGTAACATATGATAAACTTGGATCAATTGATAGAATAAATGGCAAGTCATATATAGATTGTTATGAAAATCTCGAACTTGGAGCAAAGAAGTGGTTTGTTACTGTAACGGGTCAAATAACACCAATGCTAAATACCGATACAGAAACAGCAGATGTGAATAATTACCATAGATTATCTTCTGATGGGAGCTATGATAAAGTTGATTTATCTTATAGTCGGAATTCTATTGAACACATAGAACATATTTACAGATGGCAACATTCACCTGAATTGAAGGCTATCCAACAAAGACGACAGAATAGGATAGAATATTCAATATCAATACCTCGATTTAAAGGAAACAAACAATGAAGCGTAGAGACTTTTTGAAGACAGTAGGTTTAATTCCACTTGTTGGCTTAGCGGCTAAACCCGATACAACACAAGCCAAGCAAGCACTAGAAACTATCCGTGAAGAACTTAGTAAATTTGATAAAACATTTGTCACGTATAAACTACAACTGGATAAGAAATGGTTGGAAAAGACTGGGTTTGTTTCTACATGCGAAAACATGTATAAACTAAATCATTGGCATTATGATACAAAGTCAGATGCACAATTCCCAGGGCATAAAAAGCGAGCAGACTTGGTAGTAAAAAATCTTCCGTTCTTACATAAATCATTTAAGGTAACTGAGATATTATATCGTACTTATACTCCACGAGGTAAGATGATGTCATACTTACACGGAGATCCACACAAGAACTGGGAGATTGGTGACTATCAAATGGGTCCAACTTCATATGAATTAATTATTACCGGCAGCGTGTTGTTATCTGCTATGAATACAACATTTGAACTTGGACGACAGCACATAATGGATTCTTGGGATATGTCTCGTGATGGATATGTTATTATTGAATGTAGTTGGTCAAAAGAGCCAACACGAATGCCTCCTTATATGTTAGGATAATACTATGACAAACAGAAGAAACTTTTTTAAGACACTCGGTTGCCTAATACCTGCGGGATTTATCGGGCATAATATTTATGCAAGAGAAAGCATTACGCCAACGTATGAAGAGGAATTTCCGTCAAGAAAATACGTTTACTTTCGGTATGATTTTAGGATGAGTAAGGACTTTTTCTTCCAGTACTATATTCCAGAATCTGCATATCGTGTGCCCAGATCTCCTAATGAAACATTAGATGAATTTATTTCACGAGCACATAAACTCAAAGAAGAACGTCGAAATCTACCGTGGAGACAAATGTTTAAGAAAACCTTTAAGCTCCCCGATTCTTTTGAATTGTGTGATATTTGTACGTTTTCACCAACATCCAAAGAAGAATACAACAGAAATCCACGAATATGCAAATATTATGATGAAGTATTTTTTGATCAAGCTGTACTTTGTGTGATTGGCAGGGTAGGTCTTAACTGGAAATCTATTGAACCCAACATGAAAGAATCACTATTAGAACCACCAGTATATGGCAAGAGAAGAAGACCCAAATATATAAATAATCTGCCACCTGGAGTTGAACTACTCGATGGTTTTGTTGTCCAGGGAAGAAGTGACGCTATAACTTGGTGGCACGATACAATCAACAAAGCATTTAAACGCCAAACTCAAATAGGAGAATTTGTTTAATGGTGCAATAATTAATGGTTCAATATAAAGATATACAAGAAACATTAAACACATATACAGGATACAGAAATATTAAATGACTTCATATGTTCCATTACATCTGCATTCGCAATACTCTATGTTGGACGGCGTGTGCTCTATTAAAGATATAGTTAAGAGACTTAAAGAAATTAATGTGACCAAGTCAGTGGTAAGTGACCACGGCAATATGTTTGCGTTAACTGAATGGTTGCTTGAGACTAAAAAGGCTGGAATGCATGGTCTCGCCGCTATTGAATTTTATATTAGTGCTCAACGTGCTGAAATCAAAGAGAATAGAAGCAGGAAGAACACTCACGTCCTGTTTGTTGCTAAAAACCTTGCCGGATTTAAACAATTAGTCAAGCTAATTTCAAGATCAAATAGTAATGATTGTTCATATTATAGACCTAGATTAAGTCTGGAAGAAATAGCCGAGATAATAGGAGATAACAAAGGTAATCTTATTGCGATTACTGGTCATCTTGGCTCAACTCTCGCAGATGTGATTATCACTGAGAATAAAGAAACTAAAATATGGCATCTGAACGAATCGTGGAAAACAAATGGAATGAATTTAATCCACTGGTTTCATAATATTTTTGGACAAGAGAATTTCGGAGTTGAAATTCAAACGTTTGAGGGTCAAAGAAGTGGATTTAAGGAATTAGTTGAATGTAATCGTGAGCTTTGTAAGATTACCGGATCAATTCCAATAGCAACAGCGGATTCACATTACGCATTTAAGCACCAAAAAGAATTACAAAACATTCTCTTGTGTGTTCAAATGAACAAAACGCTTGATAAAGCAAAAGAAGATGATGAACTGGGTATATTTTTTCAATCAGAGAGATTTTATATTCCATCACGAGAAGAACTAAAAGGATGGGGCAACACAGATGAGGAACTCGACAACACGATTAAGATCACGGAGAACTGCGAAGAGTTGGAAATATTCAGTAGCCCAAAGATTCCGGTCGCCCAAATACCAAAAGAGTTCACGAAAAGTATTGATTACCTTACCCGTCTTTGCCGAGAAGGATATAAGAAACGTTATCCTGAAAATACCAACGAATATGCTCAAAAAATTGGTGAAAGAGTCAAATTTGAACTTGAAGTCATTGAAAAATGCGGATTAACAGACTATTTTTTGCTCGTCCACAAAATCATAGGCTGGTGTAATCAGAATGATATATTGACTAATGTTCGTGGTTCCGCAGCAGGATGTATGGTTAATTATCTACTCGGAGTTTCTCATGTTGACCCGGTCAAATATGGATTGATATTTGAAAGATTTTTCAATGAAGGTAGAGTAGTAGAGAATCCAGACGGAACTAAAACATATAATCTACCAGATATTGACGTTGATATTCAGTCAAGCCGAAGACAAGAAGTAATCAGATGGTTACGTGAAGAATATGGTCACGATAATGTTGGTCAGATTGCTACGTTTGGAACACTAAAAGGTAGAGCAGCACTTAAAGATGTATGTCGTGTACTCGGAACTGTTTCAGAGGCTGATGTGAATCAAATCACTCAGATGATGCCCGAAGAACACATTATAACTGACGAATTACGTGAACTTGCAGAGGATTTTGGATATAAATCAATTATCCAATACTGTTTATTAAATATGGAGAAAGAATTTGCTCCATACGCAGTATTAAATCCTGAAGATAATTCTATTAGCGGACCAATGGCTAAGGAATTCACAGTTGCAAGAGCACTTGAAGGAATTACGAAGAATATTGGAACACACGCTGGTGGAGTTATTATCAATACAGATGAAGAAAAACTAGCCGAGAAAGCGCCATTTGTTAAAAGTGGAGAGAATGATGGTATTACCGGAATTGATATGCACAACTGTGAGCGTTATGGTCTTATCAAGCTTGATTTATTGGGTCTTTCAACGTTAGACAGTATAAAAACGATGGTAGATTATTATAATGCTGGAAAATACAAGATTTATGAAAAACCCAAGCTGGAGAAAACAAAAGAATGAATAAACAATTTGATAAACCGTTGAAATTTTGGATAAAAACTGATATGGTAGTATATCCTGAGCGCATTTCAGAAACACAATACTTTTTCTATGAAGTAGGTGATAGATTTATTGATATGTTCATGGATGAAAATGGTATATTTTATGATGGCGTTGTGATTAGCAATCATTATAATCCAAAGAATCCAAAGAGACCTCAAATAGCAACAATAATTCGAGTAGATAAGATATGATTGATCCATTTAACTTACCAAAATTCGTTCCAAAAATATACGATTCGATTAGAAAATCTAAGATTAATCCTGGTATTTTTCAATTAGGAGCATCTAAGACCGCTCACTTTGCACATGGATACAAATATATTGATTCTGACAAGGAAATCATCAACATGAACGCCTTGATACGTCCAGGATCCCAAGATTTGAAGCTTGAAGACGGTAAAACAGCTGCTGAACACTATGTGATGAGATTAAATGGTGAGGAGGAGGTTATTTATCTACATCCATCTCTTGAACCAATACTCAAAGATACTTATGGTATCATATTATTCCAAGAACAAGCTCTTTTTATAGCTCAACAAGTTGCCGGGTTTGATTTAGTTAAAGCGGACTTGATGAGACAAGCCATTGGTAAAAAGAATTTTGAGAAAATGGAGTCAATGAGGCAAGATTTTATAGAAGGATGTAAAATATATTCTGACATCGAACCTCAAGTAGCTGAACAGATATTTAATGAGATCAGAGCGAGTGGACGCTATTCTTTCAATAGTAGCCATGCTACAAGTTATGGAATGATAGGCTGTATTGACTTATGGTTTAGATACTATAATCCACATTTGTTTTTTGCAACACAGTTGGCTTATGCGGTTGATAATATATCAGACAAAACTAAACGTAACCGTTTAATGAAAGACCTAATTCGGTCAGCAAAAGCAAGAAATATTGAAACAGTTTTACCCAGTCTTGAAAGACGCAATGTTCACACTGATTTTGATGAAGAAACTGACACGATATACCTGGGACTTGCCAATATTGCCGGTGCAAAACCACCTAGTATTCGTAAAGCTCTTGAAAAAATAGCAGTTATCGAAAACAAACAACAGAGAAATATACTTGACTGTCCCTGGCTCGAAGTGTTATTATACTTTTCACAGGCAATCGGAGTTACTCTGATGGATGCTTGGATAAGATTGGGCATGTTCGACAAAATTGACCCAAACAGACAAGGACTCTTGTACGATTATTCCGATTTTGGAACAAAACCTTCAGAAGGACTTACACCTGCTGAGAAAAGATGGATAGCCGATAAAGGCTTCACCACATTAGATGGTGCAATGAATGGGTTAGTACAATCTCCAGTGGGTAGAAATAGTGGATGTACAAAAGAATCAAGAAAGACCGAGGTACGTTCATTAGTTCACTTGAGAGCAAAGAACAGACCGCAAAGCACTGGAATCGATTGGATAATAGTTCAGGAACAGACATTACTAGGTTTATCACTTACGTTAAAACCCAACCTAAATGAAGATAGGGCTAACATAAATCTGTCACACTTGGGACAACCTATTAAGGATGCAATAGTAGCCGTTAATGTTCAAGAAATAGCAATCAAAAAACAAAAAGATGGCAGAGATTATTGTTATGTATCTTGTGTTGATGATGATGGCAACGAGGGTGCAGTAACAGTATTTGCTGATCAATATAGTAAGTATGGTGATTTATTGTATCCTAATGCAAGTTTATTAGTGTATGGATATATACCGGAAAACTACCCTAATTCGGTAGTTGCAAAAAAGATCGAGAGGATTTAAAATGGCTATACCATGTACATTTAATTACCAACCAAAATACACTCCTGCACAACAGAAGGAGATATACGAACAAGCAATGGAATCTTATCAGAGAGACAAAGCATTATGTGATGCTAACCAAGCACGATATGACGCAATGACTCAAGAAGAACAACATGAATTCGATAGACAATCTTGGAGTACAAGTAAAGAATGCGGATATGGAGTAGATTACTCTTTCGGCAAATAACAATTAACAGAAAAGGAAATAATATGGGAAGACAAAGTAGTTGTGAGCATTGTACATTCTGCCAGTGGACAGAAAAAGATGGCAAACAGATTCAAACGGGTTGCCAAGTTCAGCAGTTGGACAGATATAAGCAATTAAAAGATAGAAATGATCCACAAGGACATGCTGTAGACAATGCTATATTTAAATTAACTGATGCAGGTGATAAAAGATTTTATGTTATCAATTATCCTTGTTTATTCCAAAGAAGTAGACAATGGTTCGATGAAAATATTCATAATGTCAATCCAGATTGTGATCCTGACAATCCAGTTTATAACCAACAACAGTTACGTGAATATGTACTCAGTACAATTCCCTTTGACTACGGTGCCGTTGTAATTGCGGCAAAAGGTAACGTTAAACAATCACTGAGAACATGTAAGTCAATGTTAAATCAAACAGTGCCACCGCTGTTTCTCGAAGTGGTATTTCCGTACAAATATTTGGCTGATAAGGGTAAAGAAGAACTATTTTTAGCACTGCAAGACCGAATAGGCAAAGATATAACTAAACCATACAGTTGGTTCAAATTTAATATACGCCAGGTGGTCAATTCTTCATCTGACAACATTCAATCAATGATAAGAGAAGCCATACAAGGCAAATGTGAAGTTCTGACGGAAGAAGATGGAAGTAAGTTTCAATTAGGATTTTTCTGGATTTTGGTACTCCAAGAGGGTACTAAGATTGATGAGAGATTTATGGAATCTATCAAGCGTCAAACATTAGGAGAACTATTAGACTGGCACGTAATTAGTTTAACTCCACGAGACGCTGTTTTAGTACGACCTGTATTTGATGGTACGTCTGAGTTTGCACATTGGGCCACATTTACATATAAAGATGGTCAGCTAATACAGGAATATAAAGTAGATAATGTTAGAGAGTTCTTTACAATAGCAGAATAATTATGATAGAAAGGATAGAAACCGATACAGGAACAATGTATCTTAACATGATTCCTATTTTAACAGGTCAGGTCAGAGTAGATATGTATTGTTTCCATTGTAAAAAAGCAATAGAAGCAGGCGAAGAATATGATAGACATGAGAATCTGTGCGGCAAATGCCTCACAGAACTTAACAAAAGGAGAAAATGAATATGGG
>Ga0209737_10003078_pt1 | contig 11645 bp, 15 predicted proteins | sample TergutCu122P3_FD_187284 | JGI IMG/M metagenome (GOLD analysis project Ga0209737, IMG submission 187284) | Cubitermes ugandensis P3 segment gut microbial communities from Kakamega Forest, Kenya - Cu122 P3 (SPAdes) (version 2) | ecosystem: Host-associated > Arthropoda: Insects > Digestive system...
CGTAAGCCATATGTTCTCATCCTCATAGCGCATCTCCACGCTTTGCGAATTGTCGCCCTATGCCGCCGCATATGTTAAATATTCCGCGGCGGAACTGCGAATGTTTATCTCTTTGCCTGAGCCCTTCTTTGCCATGAGTGATCCTTTTCTGCATATCATTGTTGTCTTATTTGAAATTTTAAAATTCACATGCTGGCTGCGGAGGATCGGCGGACGGAGGCGGTCCCGCCTCCCTGTCTTTTTGACCGCTTATCGCAATTTAAGCACTTTTTTAATGCTTTGTATGTCTTTTGAACATTTGGTCGGAGGCTCCGATGCCGCTATCACCGTATCCGGGTCCTTCAGCACATTGCCGGTGCAGATGCACACCACCCTTTCATCCTTGTCGATGATCCCCGTCTCTCTGAGTTTCTTGGCGCCCGCGACCGATGCTGCGCTTGCCGGTTCGACACCGATGCCTTCCCTTCTTCCCAGAAGCTTCTGGGCGGCCAATATCTCATCGTCGGTGACGGATGTTGAGTGACCTCCGGTCTCGTATATCGCCTTCAGCGCCTTCCTCCCGCTTATCGGGTTGCCGATCCTGATGGCTGTCGCGATCGTCTCCGGGTGCTCTTCCGGTATGAAGTCGGTGTTCCCGGATGCGAACGCTTTTGCGATTGGCATCGATCCCTCCGCCTGTATGCCGGTGAGCATCGGCACCTTGTCTATCCATCCGATCTCCTTTAACTCCGTGACCGCTTTATGCACCGCTGATATGTTACCGGCGTTGCCCACCGGTAAGATTATGCGATCTGGCACGTCGTACATCAACTGATCCATTATCTCGAACAGCACCGTCTTCTGGCCTTCGGGGCGGTACGGGTTTATTGAATTGAGAAGATACATTGAGCGTTCCTCGGAAAGTTCCCTCGCGACCCTCAGCGCATCGTCGAAGTTCCCGTCCACCGATATCACTTTGGCACCGAAGAACATCGCCTGCGCTAATTTCCCGGCGGCCACCTTTCCGGACGGTAAGAACACAACGCACTTCATCCCCGCTTTTGCGGCGTATGCCGCCAGACTTGCCGACGTGTTCCCGGTGGATGCGCATCCCACTGTCTTTGCGCCTATCTCCGCCGCATGCGAGACGCCGATCGTCATACCGCGGTCCTTGAACGATCCCGTCGGGTTGGCGCCTTCGTACTTCACCCATATGTTCTTTATCCCTATCTCTTTTCCGAGCGCCGCGCACTGATACAGCGGCGTTCCACCTTCCTGTATCGTGACCTTGTTCTTCGGGTCCACGGGCATGAACCCTTCGTATCTCCAAACGCCTATCGGCTTCTTGTGAAGGTCCTTCGGTCTCAATGCCTTCATCGGTTCAAGGTCCATCTTTACGGAAAGCAGACCGCCGCATGCGGAACAGGTGTCCGCATACTGGTCCTCTACGGTCCTGCCGCAATCCCAGCATACGATCTTGTGAGATGCCATCTCACAGTCTCCTGCATCCCTGTCCCCATCCGGTGACCCATGTGTCGCATTTTAATTTATTTTCGGCGTACATCTTCTTTATGCCGTCCGCGATCGCCGTGCCGTCGTTCTCACTCTTGCTGAAGAACGATATCACGCACGGTCCCGATCCTCCGAGGAATGACGCCTTCGCTCCCAACGACATGGCAACGCTCTCCGCCTCCTTCAAAAATGGGACGAGGTGCGTCCTTGCCGGTTCGAAGACCGCGTCCTTTACCGACCTGCCCAGCAGTTCGATGTCGCCCGTGTTCATCGCGTGAACGAGGCATGATGCGTTCCCTGCGTGGAACACAAGGTTCTTCACTGACACTTCCGTCGGAAGCACCGCCCTCGCTTCCTTGGTGGAGACGAGCACATCGGGCATCGCGACCACCACTCCCAGGTCCTTCGGCGGCTCTATGCGGATCACTTCGAACGGTTCGTATGACCGTATCACCGTAAAACCGCCCAATATGCAAGGTGCGACATTGTCCGCGTGCAATCCTCCGGATGTCACGTTCTCGGCCATCGCGGCGCACAGGATCACCTGGTTGTCCGTCAGCTTCTCGCCGGTCAGCAGATGCGCCAGATACGCTCCTCCGGCGGCGGACGCCCCCGACGAGCCTATGCCGCTGCACGGCCTTATGCCCTTCTTTATCTTCAGTTCTATGCCGAAATCTGCCCCGCATTTGTCAAGGACGGCGGATGCCGCTATGCCGACGGAGTTCTTCTTGGGGTCGGTCGGTATCGTGTCCGCTCCCGGTCCCGTTATCTGAGAAATAACAACGCCCTTGTCTGTCTTCCGCCCCTCAATTACGTCAAAAGGCTCGTTCAATGCCATTCCGAATATATCGAACCCCGGTCCGATGTTAGATATCGTGGCCGGTGCCGCGATCTTTGTCCATTTTCCGCTCATAGGCACACGCGTTCCCAAGGGTGATGAGGGAGGTTACAGATAAACTTTATTTCCGTAACGATTAAAATGTGCATGTCATCTCCGGTATATGGTCAGTGTGAATGTGATCGGCATCAGGTGCGACCGTCCCTTTGACGACATCGTCGCCCATTTTCAAAAAATGGGAGGGGATGTTGCGTTGATGAACCCAAGATATGTGTGCGGCCGCGACCACATCCTTTCGGCGGTGATGCATGCGGAACGTGCGTTCCTTCACGGAACGAACAGGTCACGGACGCTGCTGACCGAGACGATACTGTATTCTGCGGGAGAACGGCAGATCTCAAGGGCGCTCAAAAAAATGCGGCCCGAGGACGGATGCAATGAGATGGTTGCGGTCGTGTTCAACGTTGCCGACCTGAATCTTGAGATGATCGGCGCCGTTGCGGATGACCGGATACTAAGATGCACGAAGGAGAAGGCCAAGGATCTCGGTCTCGATGTCTCCGGTGACGTTTCGCCTGAGGACCTTGTGCTGGAGACGGTCGCCGTCGTGGATATCCAGAAGCAGTGAGCCGTTCAAAAAAAGTAGAAAGCAGGGGGTATGCCCCTGCCTGGGTTCCGAATATTTCCCTTGGAGGTGATGTATGTTGAGCAAACATACTATAATTAATATATTAACTATCATATTTAAATATATCTGAGATAATGTCAAAATTGTTAAAAATTAAGGTGTTTAAGGTGTTTTTCTGAAGTCTCAGATCTTCGGCGCGAACTTGTACCCGTAGTTTATCACTCCGGCCGGTCCGTCCTCGCCTATCTTGCGGAACACCGCACGCACCGGCATGCCTATGGATATCTTATCAAGGTCCACGTCCACCAACTGTCCCGTTATCAGGACGCCGTCGTCCGTCTGTATCATCGCGACGGCGTACGGCTTCAGGTCGCTGTTCTCCGCCTGGGCCTCGTATATCACCGAGTATGTGAATATCTTCCCCTCGTCCTTCAGCTTGTACGGCTCCATCTTTCCCACGGATGCCCTTCTGCATCCCGGACATATACTGCGCCTCGGGAAGAACACCTTGCTGCAGTTGCCGCATCTCACTCCTATGAGGTTATATCTTCCGGGGGTCTCCCTCCAGTGCCTTGCGACGGACATCAGACCGCCTCCATTATGTTCACCACAACGGTGGAACCTGTTCCGCCGACGCTCTGCGTCAGTCCGTATCTTGCGTTGGACACCTGTCTCTTGTCGGCATCCCCTCTTAACTGTCTTGCTATCTCCACGATCTGCGCGACGCCCGTCGCCCCTATCGGATGACCGCATGCCTTCAGACCGCCGGACGTGTTCACCGCAACTTTCCCTCCTATCGCCGCCTGACCGTCCATGACCGCCTTTCCCGCCTTGCCCTTCTTGAACAGACCGAGGTCCTGCAGCGCGAGTATCCCCTCTATCGTGAAGTGATCGTGCACCTCGGCAACCGAGATGTCCTTTGCCTCTATCCGTGCGGCTGCGTACGCGCGCCTCGCCGCCGACGCGGTCGCGGCGAACGTTGTTATATCCTTCCTTTGGAACAGTGCCAGCGTGTCGCTCGCCTGCGTTGACGCCAACACCTTCACCGGGTTCTCGTTATACTTCCTCGCCGATTCCAGCGGACACAGGACGACGGCCGCGGCCCCGTCCGATATCGGGGCGCAGTCGAACATCCCCAGCGGGTCGGCCACCGGCGACGCTTTCAGGACCGTGTCCAGCGTTATCGCCTTACGGAACTGCGCGTTCGGGTTCAAAGCACCGTGCGCATGGCTGTTCACCGCCACCGACGCTATTTCCTCTCTCGTTGCAATGCCTTCGTGCATGCACCTTCTCGCTATCATCGCGTTCAGCGACGCGAACGTTGCACCGATCGTTGCTTCCCACTGCTGGTCCGTGGCCGAGCTTAGGATCGAGTTCGTTGCCTCGTCGGAGACATCCGTCATCTTCTCCGCACCGCCCACAACAACAATGTCGTGCATTCCCGACGCCACCGCCATGACCGCCTGCCTGAACGCGATGCCGCCGGACGCTCCCGCGGACTCCACTCTTGTTGCGGGTATGTTATGCGACGCCATCCCCGTGTAGTCGGCGATGAGCGCGCCTATGTGGAGTTGGTCCACAAAACGGCCGGATGACATGTTGCCGATGAACATCCCGTCCACTTCCGATCCCGTCAGGTTCGCATCGTTTATTGCTTTGAGACCCGCCTCTATGCCGAGGTCACGGAACGAAGCATCCCACAATTCTCCGAACTTTGTCACTCCGACGCCTATTATCGCTACGTCCCTCATGTCATCCCCTCACTATCTTGCCTTTCTGTTTCGCATACTTTCCGTAATCGATCTGCACGATGTTCTTCAGTCTGTCCGCGACCGTCGGCGCGGCGGCCCTGTCGTACTTTTCAATTTCCTTTGTGACCGTGATGTCGAATGCGTCGCTTCCCGCTCCCGAGCCGTACGCGACGACGAATATCCTGTCACCGGGCTTCGCCCTGTCCAATACCGACGCCAATCCCAGGGGAACTGCGCCGCTGTACGTGTTGCCGATGTACGGCGTCAGCAGACCGTCCTTGATCTGTTCGTCGCTGAATCCCAGTTCCTTGGCCACCCTTGTCGGGAATTTACCGTTGGGCTGGTGGAACACCGCATAATTGTAATCGGAAGGTTTCGAATCCATTTCGGACATCATCATCCTTGCCGCCGAACCGACGTGCTTGAAGTACGCGGGATCCCCGGTGAACCTTCCGCCGTGGCTCGGATATGAAATTCCTTCCCTTCTCCAGAAGTCGGGCGTGTCCGTCGTGAAACTTAACGTCTTGTTTATTCTGGCTATTATCTTTTTTGAACCTATCAGATACGCCGCACCGCCTGCGGACGCTGAATATTCCAGCGCGTCGCCCGGTGCTCCCTGTGAGGTGTCGGCGCCTATTGCCACGCCGTACTTTATCATCCCCGATCCCACGAGGCCCATGCATATCTGTATCCCCGCCGTTCCGGCCTTGCACGCAAATTCGAGATCCGCGGCCGTCAGGTTCGGGGTTGCGCGTATCGCCTCCGCGACGATCGTTCCCGACGGTTTCACCGCATACGGATGGGATTCGGAACCGACATATATCGCACCTATCTCCTTCGGATCGACGGAGCAGCGGGACATCATGTCCCTTGCCGCCTCCGTCGCCATCGTTATGACGTCCTCATCCGGCGACGGGACGGACTTCATGTGTATCAGCAATCCCTTTCCCATCGCTTCGCCGTCCGTTCCCCATATCCTTCCTATCTCTGCGGGAGTTATCCTGTAGCGAGGCACATACGCGCCGTAACTTACTATTCCGACATCCATGTCATCTTCCTTCCTTGAGTTCCTTGAGTTTCATTATCATTTCGTTCAGTTCCATATCGGACGATACCAGCGGTACGCCCTCCAGTTTTGCGAGCTTGACCGCCAGCGGATCGACGTTCCCCGGCTTGAGGTAAACGACCATCGCCGGCGTAAGAGGATGCGCCCTGATGGCCACCATCGGCGACCTTCCGAAATGCACGTCCGTGAATATCAGGGCGCGTTCGGTGCTCCATCCGTATATCTTCAGGTAGTCGGACGAGCTCAGGGACATTATCGCCTTCACTGAATTGACGACCGTATATCCGTATATCTTCCGTTCCTCCGCCTCCGAGTTCAGAACGGTCCCGCCGATCGCCTCCACGAACGTTCTTGACGGAATGCCGGAATCGAACTCTTCCATTGCAACAACGCAGTCGTCCTTCACCGATTTGAACTTGGATGCCGTGGGGTAACCCCTTGCGCCGTCTATCGCCATGAGCGATTCCACCGTCTTCTTTATGACGCCCACGCCGGGAGACCTTCTTCTTCCGGATTCGTAATCGCTTATGACCGACGGCGATATCCCGATGGCGACGGCAAGCTCATTCTGCGATACGGAGAACTCTTCCCTCCACTTCCTCATCGTCTTGCCCGGATCATTGGACAGTGATATCTCGCCTGCGATCTTTTCCATAAGGTCGTTGGTCATCGTATCGGGTTAGGAAGGTTCTCTATATATAAGTGACGTAGATATCCATCGACAAAAGACGTTATCTCTTCTCTTTCGGAATACGTACCCTCATTGCCGTGAGATATCAAATAACATCGCCGCTCAGTGGGCCCGGTCGGATTTGAACCGACGACCTCCCGGTTATCAGCCGAGCGCTCCAGCCAAACTAAGCTACGGGCCCTGTCGGATGAGTGCCAATAATGACGGATAATAAAAAGGTTTCCTCTGTTAAAAATTACGGCCGTTGGCCGATAACGGAAGGAAACAATAATCAATCCGCTGACGCTACGTGATGGCATGGCAGGGGTCTTCCATTGGATGAAGGTGAGAATATTCTGTTACGCCACCGAGGATCAGGAGAAGCTTCACGATCTCATGCGCAGAATATCCGGCAAAGAGGATTTCGATGCGGAGATGAGCGACGGACATCACGGTAATTCGATGATCATTCTGTCCGCCGAACTGAAAAGGGACGGGGAATGCAGGGACCTGTTCAAAAGGCTCGGGAACGATGCGGTCACGTACATCCTGACAAACCTGAGCGAAAGGATCGACGACGACTGCACGTTCCATCTCAGACTGGACAAACAGGCGGCCGTGCAGGAATCGTATAAAATTGCGCATCACGGCGACGTTGTGTCGATAACATGCAAGATCGCGTCGCACCCTGCGCGGAAGGATATCGCCGAAGCGAACATGAGAAATTTTCTTGAAGGACTCTTACTTTGATTCCTGTTGCTCCGCCTCCGGTTCCGGCTCCGCCGCCGGTTCCGGTTCCTTTTTGATGAGCGTCACTTCCCTTATGCGGCGGTTCTTCATCAGTTTCACGATGATCGTTGCGTTCTCGAGTTCTATCGTCTCCCTGTTCATGGGAATACGGCCAAGTTTGTGTAATATGAAACCGCTCACCGTATGCCCTTCGAAGTCCCCGAGGTCCAATTTGATCCCGGACTCTTCCATCATATCGTGTATGTTCGCACCGCCGAGCGCCTTGTAGCTTCCGTCGGCGTTCTCCGTCAGCTCATGCTCGATCTCGTCGTTCTCGTCCCATATCTCTCCCACGAGCTCTTCGATCACATCTTCCAGCGTCACTATGCCCACGGTCCCGCCGGTCTCGTCCACCACGACCGCCATGTGCATCTGCGATTTCTGCAGGTCCTCCAGAAGCGCCGATATCTTCATCGCCGTCGGGACGAACCTGACCGGACGCAGTATGCCGTCTATCCTGACCTTGTCCGAATCGTAGTAATAGTTGTAGAAGTCCTTGCTGTTGATGACGCCGACGATCTGGTCGATCGTCTCGCTGTACACCGGTATCCGGGAGTACCCTGTCTCCCTGAACGCCTTCTTTATCGTATTCTTATCGGACCTTATGTCTATCGCGGCGATGTCGACGCGCGGAGTGTACATCTCCCCCACCGTTATGTCGTTGAACTCTATCGCCGATTTGATCAGGTCGCTCTCATGCTCCTCTATCGTTCCTTCCTCTTCGATCTCATCGATCATCACCTTAAGTTCCTCATGTGTCATGATCGGAGCGTCCTCTTCCGGCATCGACCTCGAGAGGAACTTCTTCAGTCTGACGAAAAGGACGCTCATCGGGGTGAAAAGGAATACGAGGAACGCCGTCGGACGGGCGAACGCCATCGCCCATCTCTCCGCGCGGTCGATCGCCATTGTCTTCGGCGTTATCTCGCCGAATGTCAGGATGATGAGTGTGATCACGACGGTCGATATCGCCGGTGCGAGATTCGCGTTCATCATGAAATGGACGAACAGTATCGTCGATATCGTTGCCGCCGATATGTTCACGAAGTTGTTACCGATCAGCAGCGTCGTCAGCAATTTGTCATAATTCTCCGACACTTTGAGCGCCTTCTCCGCCTTTTTGTTACCTTCCTTGGCGTAGTTCTTCAGCCTTATGCGGTTCATTGTCGAGTACGCCGTCTCCGCTGCGCCGAAGAATGCGGAAAAGCTCACCAGCACGGCCAGTATGACTATTAGGAGATAGGCTAATGGATCGTCCATTTTATATTACCTCTGACGCGAAGGAGGATCGCCGCTTGAAACGATACAGGCAACTGTGCATATGCGTCTACGGTCTTAGCATAAGGGCATAAGTATTTTAAACCTTTGAAAAAAAACATGACCCTTCGGCACGGTAACAGGGATGGAGGATATATCCTTCGTCCGTTGGTTCGCTTATTTTGATTTGCTTTAAATATAAGGGAAAGTATTATAAGTAAAAGAAGGTGGACCGCATGGTAGAGTTCAAGTATGAGATCGTTGAGAAGGTAGCCGTCCTTTCGGAATCGTCAAAAGGATGGACCAAGGAACTGAATCTGATAAGCTGGAACGGCAGAGAGCCGAAGTACGACATAAGGGAATGGTCCCCCGACGGGGACAAGATGGGTAAGGGCGTCACCCTTACCGATGAGGAAGTTGTCGTGCTCAAAGAGGCCCTCGCCGGCCGGAACATCTGAGCACGGATGCGCCTGCGGGCGCATATGATATTCTTGCGGTGCCGCGTATGAGCGTCAGCAGGATAGAGTATCTGGAGCGATTCCTTGACTGCGTGGACTTTGTGTCGTCAGGGAGACGCAACGCGATCTCCGGGGACAGGTGGCTGGTGAACAATTACGATCCGTCGTTCTACGGCGCCGTGTCAAAGCATCTTAAGAGCTCGGACGAGCGCGTGAGGGCGGATGTGGTGCGCCTTCTCGCGGCAGTGAGGGAAAGAAGTGCGCTTGACACCGTCAGGGAGATGAGGGCCTCCGACAAAGATGCTGTGAAGACCGCGTGTTTGGGTTATCTCGACTCCGTTAACGAGGAGGACACGATGATACCCGATCTCTTTGACGTCCTGGAGCATAAGAACGGACAGGAGTTCAAACGGGCCGCGATGACCATGGGGTCGATCGGAAGGAGCGCGGACGTCCCCCGTATCAGGAAGATATACGGACAGGTCACCGGAGATATGAGGGAAGATATCAAAGCGGCGCTCATATCGGTCATCGACAGGGACGCGGAACTCAGGAAAAAGAAGGACCTGCTGCTTTCAGTTCCCGTTTTTCCGGACGAAAGGAAGTTCCTGTCGTTCCTGGACGGCAGCATAACGTATCTTGACATCAGATACCGCGATAACATCGCCGGAAAGGGGACGATAAGCAAGGGTGCCTACGAGAACGTTTACGGCGCGATCATGAGGATGAGGGAGAGGATGTTCAACGAGTTCGACAACCTCGGATATTACGGACCTGTTTGCAAAAAGATGTACGGCGACCTCATTTCCCTGATGGAATGGGCCTCGGACGACCTTTCCGGGAAAGCGGTCGAGAGCGACCGCATCACCGACGGAAGACGCCTTTGCCCGAGGTGCGGGAACGAGATGCGCTCCAACAGCAATGTTTGGACATGCGTCGACTGCGGGATAAAGAAATAACGCATGTATGTTAAGAAAGGATGTATGGGTTTTATAAACCTATATAGACTACCGCCCTCAGAGGCATTCGTGATATTTCGACCTGAACCGTCCAAAAAGGCAGGGGAGATGATATTGGAATACCCAATAAAAGAGGTAATAGACATGACCTACGGAGATAGGAACTTTAGGGACAACAGGGACCGCCCGCCGAGAGAAATGCACAAAGCAACATGCTCGGACTGCGGCAACGAATGCGAAGTACCGTTCAAACCCACACAGGGTAAGCCGGTGTACTGCAGGGACTGCTTCAGAAAGCACGCACCGCCCAGAGACAACAACAGGCGCAGATACTGATCTCAGTATAAGCACCAAAACCTTTTACCCTTATCCTTGATTTTTGATCGCTCAACCTCAATTTTTAGTCATTCTCTTATATCACCCCGCATATTGCGGAGTATGCAGAACGAACACGACCCCGGCCAGTTCAGGATGCCCGTCGGCAGGGAAGGAAGATCGCTGCTTGCGGAGATGAACGATCATCACCGTTCGCTGAGCGAATGGGCGCTCTCGAAGTTGCCTGACGTTAAATGCGAGAAGGTCCTTGACATCGGGTGCGGCGGCGGGATGCTCATCTCGCTGATATCGCGGAGATTCAGGAACGCGGACATCTACGGCATCGACATATCCGAGGAATCGGTGGCGCTGACGAAGGAGACGAACAGCGGCCTTGTCGCCGAGGGAAGATGTCATATCTCCGTTGACTCCGTATCGGACCTCCCGTTCAAAGAAGGGACGTTCGACCTTGTCACCGCATTCGAAACGTACTTCTTCTGGCCGGATCTTGAGAACGATATGAGAAAGGCGGCGTCCGTGGTCAAAAAGGGAGGGTACATCGTCGTCGTCTCGGAAACGTACCCTCATCCTGACTTTAAGGAAAGGAACGACGAGATCGTGCGCGTCTACGGCCTGAACCTTGTTGATAACGCGTTCATGACGGACATGTTGAAAAGATACGGAATGGACGTCACCGTCAGTGAGATCGAGGAGAAGAACTGGGTGGCATTCGTCGGAAGGAAGAGATGACATGCCCGTTCCGGTGCCGTGATGCTCATAAAACGATCCTGAACGGAAAAGAAGGAAAGGAAACGGTTTTACACTAACTTTTTGCCTGCGTTCGGCGAGGCGCTCTGGTCGAACACCGCGACGGGCTCGAACACCCACACTGCGCTCGCTTTGAGCTTCATTGCCGCAAGGGCCTCGTTCATGCCGTCGAGCATCGGACCCGCGGTGACACGCTGCTTCGCTTTCACGTTCACAACGAATGAGGTCTTACCGGCAACGACCAATATCGCCGCCTTGCTGTTCTTCCCGAGGTTCGCGGACGTCGTCTTCATCAGTATCTCACCGACGATCAACGTGTCCGGCGCAACCGCGCGTATGCTGCCGCAGACGATAGAGTGAGGCTGCCCGTCGGCACCGACGGATGTCAGTACCTTGACGGACGCAGGATCATTGAACGCTGCCATCGCATTCTCCGGAATCATTACCATTTGATCACCGCAGGTAGACCTGTGTGTGGATATTTAGACCTTCACTTACAACTGTGTAAGTATTGTGTCATTCCTTCTTTTCTCTAGGTTTCCTGATGTTGTATATTATAAGGGCGACGAAAAATACCGCGCCCGCTACCAACAACGGTACGATCTCTCCTATTTCCATGTCACAGCCAATATCTTATTCGTATTTATCGTTATCA
>Ga0209737_10003079_pt1 | contig 11644 bp, 9 predicted proteins | sample TergutCu122P3_FD_187284 | JGI IMG/M metagenome (GOLD analysis project Ga0209737, IMG submission 187284) | Cubitermes ugandensis P3 segment gut microbial communities from Kakamega Forest, Kenya - Cu122 P3 (SPAdes) (version 2) | ecosystem: Host-associated > Arthropoda: Insects > Digestive system >...
CCCCCTGAAATTTTAAAATATTGTTTTTGCTATTTCTCAAATATTTGCCATATCCTCCATTTACATGAGTAATTCCCAAAATTTTCACTTTTTTTATTAGGGTGTAATACTTTCGTGAAAATCCAGGTTAAAAGATGATTCTGATTATGCATTTCTCCTTATCGATGCAACGGAATCACCTGTTGAGCGTCCAAAAAAACAGCGTCGGCACTATTCCGGGAAGAAAAAACGACACACTGCTAAAACATTAGTCGTGATTGACAAAGCAAATGTCGTAAAGCTTCTTTGGATATGCTGACAAAAGTACAAACTAGAAAATAGGATTAATCACTAACGTCCAGTGTTTAGGTATCATCCACAATTCAAAATCAGAGGAAGACAAAGCTTATGGCGAATTTTATCACCAATTTGAGCTCAAATCTATTCAGAGAACAAGATGTTAACGCTTTGACATGTAGACCTAAATAGGTCCATATGATTATATTATGCATTCTAAGCTTAGCATTAGATTAATATATTAATAAGCAATGTGCTAAAATAACATATCAATCACAATACACATGAAGACAGCACTTATTACGGGCATAACTGGACAGGACGGTTCATATCTCACTGAACTTCTGCTTGAAAAGGGATATGAGATCTATGGAACTACCCGTGTTTTGAATCGTTCCAGCTCCCATCTTCTTCGTCTTTCTGATGTGCTGTCTGATATTACACTGCTTGAAGCGGATCTGAGTGATAAAGACTCGATTGCTGCTGCTGTCAAAGAAACGATGCCTGATGAGGTGTATAACCTTGGTGCTCAATCTTCTGTTGCAAGTTCATGGAATCATTCTATTGCTACAGCGGAAACTACTGCAATTGGAACATTGCGGCTGCTTGAAACTGTCCGAGCTCATGTTTCAGATGCACGGTACTATCAGGCATCAAGCAGTGATATGTTTGGGATATCTCCACCACCACAAACTGAAGAAACTGCGTTTCATCCAAGATCTCCATACGGAGTCTCAAAGGCATTTGCGTACTGGATGACGGTAAACTTTCGTGAGAGTTATCAGATGTTTACCGCAAATGGCATTTTATTTAATCATGAATCTCCAAGACGGGGGCTTGAATATCTAACCCGTAAGGTGACTGATGGTGTAGCACAGATCGTTGCTCGAAAAAAGGAAAATCTTCAGCTTGGCAATCTGGAGGCTGTGCGTGACTGGGGCTTTGCTGGGGATTATGTGCAGGCAATGTGGATGATGCTCCAGGTTGATACTCCTGATGATTTCATTATTGCAACAGGAGAATCTCATTCTGTGCGTGAGTTTGTAGAAAAAGCATTTGCACGGGTTGATCTTGATTATCAGGATTATGTTGTTGTTGATCCAGCATTACTACGTCCAGCTGAGACATCTTCTCTGCTTGGGAATCCTGCAAAGGCAAAACGTTGTCTTGGATGGGAACCACGGGTTTCATTTGATGAGCTTGTGGCGATGATGGTTGATGCAGATTTAAAGAGATATGATCTGTTGTAGTTCGTAAAATACAGAATAGGAGTTAGTAGGATATAAGAATGAAATGCGATGATACGTCTTTATCACAACTGCTTGATATTTTAGGAAATGAGAATCGGCGTCGTATCATTGCTTTGCTTGAGACTCGTTCCTGCTTTGTTACAGAGATCTCTGAACGACTGTCTATCAGTCCAAAGGCAGTGATCGAGCATCTACAGATACTTGAACAAGCACTGATTATTACTCACCAGACTGGCTCTAATCGAAGAAAATATTATCATATCTCGCATGAACTTGATATATCGATCCAAAAAATACCAAAAGAACGCCGGATTGTACCAGCAGATCCAAGTCCTGAATATCAGTATCGAGATGGATTGCATCATCTGCATCAGTTGTGTAAAATACGGAAATACATTTCTGACGAGATAGATAAGGTGGATAAACAGATCGATGCCCAGCTTGATCAGATTGTGACGTTTGGTTCGCGTGCAGGTATTTCACAGGATGAAATTATGATATCTGCTGCACTTGCTCATGGTGCACAAACTATTGAAGAGGTGAAAGAATTGTGTTCGCCCTCTGAAAAGATTGAAGAAGTGCTTTTTGGGCTTGTAGAACAGGGACTCGTAACACGTGATAAAAATCAGTATGCACTTCGTGATGTATAAGTAAAAACTGTCAAAGGCTGCATGGAAGGCAGAGAATGTAATTTCTCGTAGTGTTGATGGTATGGGAATTGAAACAATAGCAATAGAAGATAATAGAGTTGTGCCACTTCTCGATTATCTTGTAATGATCTCTTAATGAAAACAGCAAGCAAAACAGTAAAATCGACAAAATTCCGTCATACACTTTTTTATAGTGCTCTGCTGACAGACACTAATCGATCTCTTTTGTTTCAGATCACACATAATAAATATCTTCTAGAAAGATATTACCCGTATCAAGTGACCGTATCATTTCAAAAGTAGAGGAACACATGAAAATATCACGCAATGCAATTGTTCTTTTCTGTTCTGTTGTAACATTTATCATCCTACTGCTAGTTGCCGCAGTGCAGGGAACACTCTTTGAACTACAATCAATTCTTGTTGCAGTGTTCTTTGCAGGATGGGTTGCTCTCCTCGTCTTTTGTATATTTACCCTTGTACTCCCCCGAGTACGTGCTGCACAAAAGGCTTCAAGAAAGCAAAAGAGTCAGAGCAGAGCAACGGCTCCCCCTCCAGCAGAAGAGATTCCAAAGCGATCTCCTCGCTCAAACCTTCCAGTACGGGAACGTATTAGTGCATATGTGGAAGAACGACGCCGTGAAGAAGGCATACCTGCGCCTGCACTCCTCCGCCCAACGAGGTCATCGCAGGCAGCAGCGGCAGCTGCTCCCCACATAGCACCATCGGTGAGCTCAACTGAAGAACTTCCTGGAATTGATGAAAATCTTGAATTTGATCTTGGAGCTGATGTCGCAGCAGAAGCTGGAATCACCGCTCCTTCAGGATCTGATGAACTTCCTGGCTTCGATGGAGATCTGGACCTAGATGGCATGGGTGCAGAAGACATAGTTGGTGCTGATGATTTGGGTCTAGATGACTCATTTGATTCAGATGGAGGAAGCTCTGAGCTTGACAGCACAGGTGATGCATCTAACGGTGATCTTCCTGGCTTTGATGGAGATCTTGATGTTGGATCTGATGCCCTTGATGATCTTGGAGACATTGGAGACGACTCCATGGCCACAGATGGCAGTGGAGATGAGATGGAATCATTAGATGACAGCGGATTTGATGACTTCCAAGATGCTGGCGATGATTCATTCGATGCTGACGGCGGAGACGATCTCATGACCATGGATGACAGTGGGGATGAGATGGAATCATTAGATGACAGCGGGTTTGATGACTTCCAAGATGCTGGCGATGATTCATTCGATGCTGACGGCGGAGACGATCTCATGACCATGGATGATGCAGGAATGGATGATTCCATGCTCGATGATAGCTCAATGGAGAGCGACGGAGGCCTTCCTGACTTTGATGGGGATCTTGATGCACCCATGGATGATGGAGATCTAATGTTAGCTGATGATGATTTTGGAGATCTTGAGGAGATTGGAGATCTTGAGCCATGAATCAAAGAATAAATGAGGTAAATCGTATGGGCTATCTCCAAAATATAATCGATTATCTTTTTATTTTTGAAATATTTGACGAGAAAATCTCACTCTCACCCCTTTTCAAGATGGAAGCTTCGGATTCTATCTCATCACCTGTCATCATATCAGATGTAGATCAGAAAACACTGCATGAAGCGTGCAATATGCTTGAAGTTGGGCATACAAAAGAGATCATACTCGCAAAGGGAACAAAAGAGGAAACTTTCTGCACAATTTCACGAATATCCAAAAATACAGGCATAATTTGCCTCATATATACTTCTGATGCTAGAGTGCAAGACATTGAGAAAAAAGCCCATCTGCGCCTTGCCGAGTTGACAGGGCTTGTAAGACATGATGTCATGAACCAGATCACTGCTATCATGGGCTACTTTGAGATCATCAATGACATGGTTCCAGAAGAACTCGTTCCATTTATGGAAAAAGAGGTAAGTTTAGCTCAAAATGTACGAAACATCTCAGAATCTACACGATATTATCAAGCTCTTGGAGCAAGACCAGCAACCTGGATATCCATCAATGATTCACTCACTCAATATAAAAATAGCCCATCATTACAAGGTCTAACGATATCGGGATCACTTGCAGGTATAGAGATATTTGCAGATCCTGAGTTTGCTCCTACTCTCAGATTGATGTTTGAAGATATCATTAAATCGTATCCTTCTGCTGAAATTACCTGTGGATGGGAGATATTTTCTAGTTCTGAAGAGGATATGGAGTCAAACCTGAATCACCTCAAAGATGAAGAATACGTTTGTATTTGGTTTATGGATAATTCTGGTTATTTTGCAGGGCTTGATCCAAAAAAAGTGTTTCATCATACTATTATTCCGACTGGCCCGGTAGTGTTCTGTGCACTTGCAGAAGTTTGTAATTTGACTGAGATAGTGCCACGAATCCGAACACAGCCAACTTTTCGATTTGAATTGCTTGTTCCTGCATCTTCTTATCTGTTATTGCAACCATAATGTACATAACAACCGTACAAATGATGAGATATGGCAAGCCTTGAAGTGACAGTGGTTTTAGAAGAAGAGCAAGTAAATGCACTTATTGCAGTTGCAGATAAAGAAGGAATCACTCTATCCGCTCTTTTTCGTGATATTGTTGCATCGTATGTTGGTGAGCACGCTACTGTTGAGCGTGCATGTCTGTGGGCATTGCGCCGACGCTATCAGGAAGATAAAGAAGAACCAGAACAATATGATAGTGGTAGATCACATGAAGTACAGATGCTTCGGGATGATATTGTTGCACTCCGCGAGCTGATTACTGATCATCTGACAAACCACGAAACAGGGGGACGCTCACTCAAACCACAAAGCCACCAGATAGTGCCTCCTTCATTATTTGAAGATGTAGATGAATCAATTGCTTCTCCTCCTGGCACGATCGATTCAACAGTGCTTGTAAAGGAAACAAAACCAGTAGCTCCTGTTATCGAAGCTCCTGGATATGGATCGTTTCAAGAGATTGATGATGGAAAAGAGTATTCTGCCGCTGAAGCCTCTGTATACCTTGGATTGTCATTATCGACCGTTAGAAAGTACGCGAAAGATGGAAAGATTTCAGCACATAAAGTGAACGGAGCGTACGTGTTTTTAGGAAAAGATGTCAGAGATTATCTCCTTACTTCTTCCCAAGCGAAAGGATAAGAGAATGAGATTATGACACTCTTGAGCCGATATGTGCATCTGTTTGTAATAGGTGGACTGGCTTTTCTCTGCACTGTGACATGTGCTGACTCATGCTATGAACAATATCGTCTGTTGAATACCTGCACAGACAAATATCCTCCATTTATTGCATCTCCACCACATACAGCAGTCGCTATGGATCAGAGCCACCTCTCACATATCAGTGAGCAGAAAGTTGCAGGTCCAGAAGCAGGAATGTCATCTGGACTCTTTCTCTCTCCACAAAGAGGAGGAAGACAGTTTGTAGCGGCAGGAACTGGTTCAGTTCAGACTGAATTTGGAGTGTCGTTTTCTTCTCCCACTACTTCGTTTCGAAATTCAGAAATCTATCGAGCACGTGGTCTGTTTGATTTGAAAGTCTCACAGGGTTATGAAGGTAGATTGGGCTATTTTTCATAGTTTTGGAGAAAATATTTTATAGATACGTATAGGCATATTTTTTAGATGATTTCATCATACACTACATAACTATTGTCACCAGATAGAAAAATGCAGCCATGCTGTTGACATAATTGCAACAATTGTGAATACCCGCTGCTTATTTTCATAGCGTGGTGAAATTAAGGTTTGATGCGAATGAAGCTGGACGGGGCATTATCACAGAATCTAACAATACTCATTGCAGCTCTTGCTCTGGTAATCCTTTTTGTACTTGGCGTACAGTTAATTATGCTTGAGCCATTACCTGAAGAGATTCCTACTGCAGTGATTGATGTCCGAATAGAAGGAGCAGAAGAAGAGTACATCATTCTGACGAACCGGGCAGGATATTCACTCACCCCAGATAACTCAATCATCAGGGTGAACGGAGTCCAAATCAGTCCATCACAGATGGAATTTTTGTACGGGGCAAGCTGGCCGTGGTCACCTGGAACAGAGATTCAAATCAGGTACCCACATGCCGACCAGATACGGACTGTTGAGGTATTCACTTTAACACAGCGGGACAGAAAAGAGTTGCTCCAAAATAGAGTCAGCTTTGAACCTCCCGAAAAAGTAGAACTAGCCCCACTTCCAGTTGTCACCCTTGCAACATTTTCCCCAACACCTGAGCCAACCAGAATAGAAGTCATGCAAGAAGATGCAAATCCTCTTCTTCCTATTTCTGCTGATTTTTCATCAGATGTCAGAATTGGGGATCCACCACTGACGGTACAGTTCTGGGACCTCTCACGGGGTGCTCCTTCCCAATTCCTGTGGAATTTTGGAGATGGAACGACATCTGATCAGAAAAATCCAGTTCACACTTATTTCGTGCCAGGATCATATGATGTAAGCCTGCGAGCCTCAAACCAATATCACACCGATTATAAAGAAGTTGAGGGGTTCATCACGATTGGATCACCTCCGGTAGTAGAGTTCTTTGCTGATCCAACGAATGGATACTCTCCGTTGACTGTTGTCTTCACTGACCTCTCAACAGGTTCGCCAAGGAACTGGGAGTGGAGTTTTGGAGACGGTGCAACCTCAAGTGAAAGGAATCCATTCCACATATATCAAAATCCAGGCGTCTATACAGTTGGCCTTATTGTAACGAATGCATATGGAGCGGACAAAAAAATTAAAGACGAGTATATAACTATTCGGGCACCAACGGTGCATGATGTTTTCTTATCAGAAAGTCCAACAGGATATCTTGTTGATGAGGGATCCGTTACACTTCGAGTACTACAAGGACCGAGTTCTGTAAAGATAGGCGGCAGGAACATAGATTTTGAGATTGGAGATATCGTGCAATTCATTGTAAATGATGGAACACAAGGTGGACAAATATACATCATAAATAACGCACTTCATGATTTCCAGTTCGCTGATGTGTCATTGATCGTCAATAATACATTCATTGCACGAGGGTCGATAAACAGCGTACGCATAGGAGGGTTTGACAGCTACAGGTCCACACTTGCAATCAGAATTCCAACAGGAGATCAATATACGAGCCTCTTCATTGATTCAAAGCCAATCGGATATCCAATAACGCCACAAATGGTATTGTTAGCCCTCGGTCCTGATTCTACAGGAAGAATGAGCTACAAGAAATCAGCCAGTGCTCTAAACTATCAGGGTGGTATTGGCTCGTATCAGATAGCATAATCTGATACAACTATCAACTCTGTTCCATTTTGTGATACATATAATTAATTATTTTTGAGGGATGCCATGACAAACAATTCCACTATGAATTCTACCAATCAATCCAGCAATGATGAACACATTATTGATGCCATAGGGAAGTGCAGAGTAGTTGTTCGAGATGGCAGGGTCGCGGAGGTCAGTGAAGGAGTCATCCAGGACTGTCCACTTGCCAAGCGATTCGCCGTGCCTGTCGAAGAAATCCGTCCAGATGCAGTTGCAAAAAACATCGAGATGCGAATTCAGACATTTGGTATGTGCACACCAGACAGAGAACTGTACTCAGATGATGCATTTGTTGGATTTGGAGCATCAGAGATTATATCATCAGCTCTTGGAGATCAAAACAACGTTCTCATTGATGCTGCAGTCATTGCCTGTGACGGAGCAGGCACAGTCATCGTAACAGATCCACGTATGGCACAAGGCATTGGGGGAAGAATGTCTGGACTTGTGAAAACAGTCCCATATGCATCAGTTATTGAGCGCATCATCGCTGGTGGAGGGTATGTGCTTGATCCAAGTACTGCCAGAATGAGTGCAGTCGATGGCGTGGAACTTGCACTAAAAAAGGGATTTACAAAACCGGCAGTGACTGTTGTGTCTGGAAGTGATGCAGAAAGAATCAAAAAGATTTGCCCTGACGCTGTTGTCATTGGAGTGCATTCAACAGGGTTATCTGATGCAGAAGCAACAGCACTTTCATCACACGCCGATCTGGTGACAGCTTGTGCTTCAAAGACAATTCGTGAGATATGCGGGAAAAAAGCGCTCATGCAGGCGGGAACTGGCGTCCCAGTCTTTGCATTAACAAAAAAAGGAAAAGAGCTGCTGCTTCGACGCCTCGTAGATATTTCTCGTCAACTCATTGTTACAAACGCAACATTGCCAGTACAGGAAAGAGGACCAACACCTCTTATCTAGTTTCATTGTTGACATCACAAATTATGGCAGACATCACAGAACGCGAGAAGGCAACTCCTGCAATGCAGCAATATTATGCTGCAAAAGAACAGTACCCTGATTGCATCATTTTTTTTAGAATGGGAGATTTCTATGAGACATTTTACGAAGATGCAGAGATCTGTGCTCGTGAACTTGAAATCACTCTGACATCCAGGGGAAAGACGACAAATGGAGAATCGATTCCTCTTGCAGGTGTTCCACACCACGCGGTTGAAACATATCTTGGCCGCATGATTCAGAAAGGATACAAGGTAGCACTCTGTGAGCAGACTGAGGATCCAAAGAAAGCGAAAGGTGTTGTAAAGCGAGATGTTGTTCGAGTCGTTACACCAGGAACAGTTATTGATGCAAACTTGCTCTCATCTGATCGTTCTCGTTTTTTAATGGCTTTATTTGAGAATAAAGATGGAGAACAAAATGGTGGAGGGAGGAAGACCCGGAGAGAGACACGAAGCCTTGGTGTTGCATTTCTTGAGATCTCAACTGGAGAGTTCTATGCAACAACGATTGAAGCTCCTGACTTCTTGCAAAAGAAGGAAAGAGATTGTGAGAACTTTTTTTACAATTCTCTTCTTGCAGAGATCTCAGCATTTTCCCCAGTAGAATGTATTGTTGCGAATGAAGATTCTACTCTATTGCTTAATGCTTTATGTGCGAATGGGGTTGTTATCACTCGCTGTGATGCTGACATATTTTCTTATGAATCTGCATATGATCTCCTTGCCAAGCAGGCAGCAGATCATGGCATTGATTTTGAAGAGACTATTGCCTCATTTGGAGGCAAAAATGCAATTCCTGGAGTCCAAGCCGCAGGAGCTGCCATTACATATGCGAGACAAACGCAATTCAATGATCTGAGCCATGTACATCCACTTACACGTGTGCCTCCAGATCATATGGTGCTTGACAGTGTTGCGCTTCGTAATCTGGAGATCATAAAAAGCATCTCAGATAGAACTGAGGCCGGGACACTTATTGAAACGATTGATTTGACCAAAACTCCGATGGGAAAGCGTCTCATTCGTCGTTGGATAACGATTCCACTCGCGCATGTTACAAAAATAGAAGAGCGTTTGGATGCAGTTTCCTGGCTGCATGAAAATACACCTGTGCGACTTGAGATGCAAGCCAAATTATCACGATATCCTGATATTGAACGAATAGCTGGAAGAATCAGTTATGGGAATGCAAATCCGCGGGATCTGGTAACACTGAAGAATGCATTGATTACCGCACAGCATGTGCAGGCGTCATTTGGATCTGCATGCGATCTCCCACTCGCACTTCAAGATGCACTGGGACAGATTACTGTTCCTGAAGATGTAATCACCCTGATTGATGAAGCAATTACAGATGAACCACCTGCACTTGCCAGAAAAGGAGGTATGGTACGGCAAGGATATCACACTGAGCTTGATCATATCCGTGATATTGTAACAAATGGCAGACAGTGGATATCTGATCTGGAACAGGAAGAAAGAGAACGTACAGGAATTAAATCTCTGAAAGTGAAGTACAATGCAGTTTTTGGGTATTTCATTGAAGTCACAAAAACTCAGATTTCGTCTGTTCCAGAGGATTACGAACGGCGTCAGACGATGGCAAATGCAGAGCGATACACTGTCCCGCGTCTTCGAGAGCTTGCAGCAGAGGTTGCAACTGCTGATGAACGCTTCTTTTCACTTGAACAGGAGTTGTATGCAGAAATTGTGGAGCGCCTTCGTGCATATATCTTACAGATTCAAGAGATTTCAAAGGGTCTTGCTGCACTAGATGTATGTACCTCATTTGCAGAGATAGCACATAAGTTCAGATATGTCCGTCCAGATCTAACAGATGATGGAACACTTCTGCTCCGCTCAGTGAGGCACTGCGTTGTCGAGCAGATGCTTGGAGGGATGGCATTTGTTCCAAATGACTGCGAGATGCAAGCCGATCAAAACCAGATTTGCATTATTACCGGTGCGAATATGGCTGGAAAATCGACTTATATGCGAAGTATCTGTCATGCAGTTATTATGGCACAGGCTGGATGTTTCGTTGCCTGTGACTATGCACGAATAGGGGTTGTTGATCGAATATGTACACGGGTTGGTGCATTCGATGACTTGGCATCTGGTCAGAGTACGTTTATGGTAGAGATGCGAGAGTTAGCATCCATCTTGCATTCTGCAACAGACAGAAGCCTTATCATTCTTGATGAGATTGGCAGAGGGACAAGTACACTTGATGGATATAGTATTGCAAAAGCAGTGCTTGAATTCTTGCATGGAAAGCGATCCAGCGGGCCAAAAACCTTGTTTGCAACGCATTTTCATGAGATTATAGGAATTGAATCCGAGTTGAAACGAGTCTCAAACTGGCATTTCGCAGTAAAAGATACTGGATCTGATGTTGTCTTCTTACGCCGTCTCATCCCCGGTGCGACAGATAGAAGTTATGGTATTCATGTCGCGATTCTTGCAGGCGTTCCAAAGAAGGTCTGCGATCGGGCAAGTGAGGTCTTAAAGCATGTATTGAGTGGGGACGAGGCTACCCTGGTGAAGCAGTATACGCAGATGATACTTGTTGATGAGCCAAGAACGCAGCATTCAGCAGAGGAAAAGGCTGCACTCTCAAGATTGAAGGAGATAGATCCAGATACACTTCGACCGATAGATGCATTGACGATACTCTCGGATCTGTGCAATAGTGTTCGGAAATAGAGGCAACAATTCATGATTCTGTTGCCTGCCGTAGGTGGGTCTATTGTGGTTTGACGTCTTTTCACTCCTGTTGGCAGGCAATGCTCCACGAATGCGAAGTAAAGCAGTCATTACGATCTGTCAATTGCTCTTTTTTTCTTATATTTCAGATTTTGAATGGTCTTCTTATCAGAATGAATAATATATGGACGTATTTTTCAAAATAGAAGAATGTAGGATGAAATAGAGAAAAGAGTGAGATAATGTGCAGAAAATGAGCAAGGGAGGTGAGAATTAGTTACCAATTATCCATTACTAGTATACTGATTCCTATATAACAATGCAATATGGACTACTTTGCCAGCGGTTCAATAGTATCCATTTTGTATTTCCAACGGAAAATAACCGGAGACCCGTTCAAGCTTTCTATGTGCTGAAGTAATCCGCTGTTTTAATTCTTCCTTGTTCTTCACCCTGATGCCT
>Ga0209737_10003080_pt1 | contig 11644 bp, 10 predicted proteins | sample TergutCu122P3_FD_187284 | JGI IMG/M metagenome (GOLD analysis project Ga0209737, IMG submission 187284) | Cubitermes ugandensis P3 segment gut microbial communities from Kakamega Forest, Kenya - Cu122 P3 (SPAdes) (version 2) | ecosystem: Host-associated > Arthropoda: Insects > Digestive system...
GCGGCCAGTATAACCGCATAAAACTGGGCGGGCTCCCGCGCGCCATGCGGGAGTCTTGATGCAGGTCATTGGCTTTTTTTTCGCGGCGCGGCTATGTTTGGCGCTTTCATCGCGGAAGGCTTTCGATGCAGGTCAACCCAGGCAAGCTCTCGCGCAAGATTGTTGGCACCCTGGCGGCTTTCCTGCTGGTGCTGGCCGGGGCCATTGGCCTGACGCTGGTGATTTCCTGGCAACTCGAAGGCGCGGCCGCGGCGATCAACGAGGCCGGCAGTCAGCGCATGCGCGCTTACCATATTGCCCTGATGATGGCGCGGGCGGTGGCCTTGCCGGGCGACGCGCTGGATCAGCGCATCGGCGACGAAGTTCAAGACTTCGATGCGGTGTTGCAGCAACTCGATAGCGGCGATCCGGTCCGGCCGCTCGCTTCGCCGCGCAACGATCAGACCCGGGCTTTGCTGAACGAGGTCGATCAGGACTGGAAACGCGATCTGCGGCCCGAGATCGAGTCCTTCCTGGGGGCCGCCCCGGGCCAGCGGGCCTTCATTCTGGGGCGTTTCAATCTGCGGCTCGAACCCTTCGTCGAGCGCATCGACCATCTGGTGTTTGCCATGGAGCACGGCTACGCCCGGGATACCGCGCGGCTTCGCACCATCCTGGGTTTACTGGTGCTGTTCGCGCTGATCGGGACGGCGCTGGTAATCCGCGCGGTGATCCGTCTGGTGCTCCGGCCCATCGGCGAACTCAACGCCGGCATGGAAAGAATGACCGGCGACGATCTGACGGTGCGCTTGCCGGAAGACAGCGATGATGAACTCGGCGGCCTGGCCCGGGGATTCAACCAGATGGCCGGCCATTTGCAAGCCGTGTATGCAACGCTCGAAGAGCGCGTGGCGGCGAAAACCCGCAGCCTGGAACAGCGCAATCGCGAGCTGGGCATTCTCTACGGGGCGACCTCGCTCTTGGCCGATCCGGTGCAGGTGGAAACGCTGTGCCAGAGCTTTCTCGATTACATCAAGTCGGCCCTCGGGGCCGATGGCGGCGCGGTGCGTCTCTACATGCCGGAATCGCAGAAGCTGTATCTGGTCACCCACGACGGGCTGTCCGAGCAATTTGTCGCCCGCGAGAACGAACTCAATTGCGGCGAATGCCTGTGCGGCGAAGTCATTCAGAGCGGCCAGCAGGCCGTCTTCAATACCGCCGATCCGCCCTCCGGCATGGTGTTGCGCACTTGCATCCGCGAAGGCTTCGCCACCGCCACCGCGTTCAGCATCCTGCATGGCAAGCAGCGGATCGGCGTCTATAACCTCTACTATCGAGAGACGCATCCCATTTCGTCGCGGGAGCGCAATCTCCTGGAAACCCTGGGCCAGCACCTTGGCGTGGCCATCGAGAACCAGCGCCTGAAATCGCGCGAAATGGAACTGGCGGTGTCCGAGGAGCGCAACCTCCTGGCCCAGGAACTGCACGATTCGATTGCCCAGGGCCTGGCTTTTCTCAATATCCAGGTCCAGTTGCTACAGGATTCGCTGCACAAGGGGCGCTACGACGAAGCGCTCCTCACCGCCGGGCAATTGCGCGAGGGCGTGCAGGAAAGCTATGACGACGTGCGCGAACTGCTGGTACATTTCCGTACCCGGTTTCTGCAATCCGATCTCGATTCGGCGCTGACCTCGGCGCTGGAGAAATTCGAGGGCCAGACCGGCATCGCCACCCGCTTCGAGCGCATCGGCACGGGAGCGCCGCTGGCGCCGGCCAACGAAATCCAGATCATGCACATTGTCCAGGAATCGCTGTCCAATATCCGCAAGCACGCCAAGGCCAAGAATGTGCATCTGACCGTGCGCCGCGGACCGGCAGGCACGGAGATCGAAGTGCGCGACGACGGCATCGGCTTCGATACCGAAAACGAACCCAATGTCCGCTCCGAGCGTCACGTGGGGCTGAAAATCATGCGCGAACGGGCGCATCGCGTCGGCGGCGAGTTGCGCATCCTTTCCAGCATCGGGGCCGGCGCCCGGCTGCTGCTCAATTTGCCGCGGGATACCAAGGAAGAGGTGGGGGTCTGAGATGAATAAGAAAATACGGGTCTTGCTGGTCGATGATCACACGCTGTTTCGCAGCGGCATCCATTCCTTGTTGCAGCGCAATGAGGATTTCGAGGTGGTCGGCGAGGCCGGCGACGGGCTGGAAGGCATCAAGCGCGCCCGTTCGCTGCGCCCCGATGTCGTCCTGCTCGATCTGCACATGCCGGGGGTTTCCGGGCTGGAGGCAGTCAAGGTGATCTCCGAGGAGATTCCCGATGTTCATGTGATGATGCTGACCGTCTCCGAGGACGCGCAGGATTTGATGGACGCCTTGCGCGCCGGCGCTTGCGGCTATCTGTTGAAAAATATCGAAACCGACGTGCTGGTCGATGCCATCCGCCGCGCGGCCAAGGGCGAATCGGTGGTGTCCCAGCAGATGACGGCCAAGCTGATCGAAGGCGTGCGCGCGCCGCACAAGGGCGATGCGCCGGCCGAGCGCGACCGCTTCTCGCCGCGCGAGCGCGACATCATGGCCTCATTGGCGCATGGCGAGAGCAACAAGGAAATCGCCCGCCGCCTCGATCTCGCCGAGAGCACGGTCAAGATTCACGTGCAGAACATCTTCAAGAAACTCAATATGAGCAGCCGCGTGCAGGTTGCCCTGTACGCCGTCGAGCATGGCTTCGGCCAGGCGAAAGGCGCCTGATTCCATTTCTAAATCAGCCGATGACTTTGTCGGCTTCGCTTGCCGTACAACCGTACAGTCTGCGCTTCGCCTTCGCGTACTCGGCGGATTGGGAAGCGGAACAAGAGGCAAAAGAAAGGCTCCGGTGGAGGGCGCCGGAGCCCGGTCGCCGGCCTGACTTGAGCCGCCGGCCTATCCTCACGGGAGGAAAAAACCTTAGTGGGATGCTATCGGGTGGCTGCGCTGCAAATGCTGATAGGTTTCGGCCAGATCCTTGGCATGCTGGTAGCGCCCGGTTGCCAGCGCATGCTGCATGTTTTCGATAATCATCGAGTGCAGATAGCAAACGCCTTCGGGCGTGCCGAGCAGCACGGCGCTCATTTCCGCCGCCACGGCCATCGGAATATGTTCATGTTCCGCAATGGCCTCGATTTCTCCCCGATTGAGGTCGCAATAGTCGATAACGTCCTGGATGGAAAGCATGGTTCCTCCTTGACAGGCAATATGGATTGAGCAGACAGGGAATCCCTCTATTCCTCTATTGTTCTTGTTGTATGTCTGCCTTTGTCGTTGTTATCGGTGGCGACCTTTTTATTTATAGACGCGATTGGGAGAGGAATCAAGATGGAATAGCAGCGCTTTGAGGCGTGGCGATGCGCAGGCGGCTATCCGGCAGCGGATGGCTCAATTGCAGGCGGCCGATGGTCGGCCCGAGATCGAGGCCGGAGGCCTTCTTCAGCGCCGCCGCCCGTTCGCGCAGCGTGGCGAGCGCCACGTCGACCGGCTCGCCGCCGCTGGCGAAAACGATGGTATTGCCGCTGTCGCAAGAGGGAAAAACGGCCGTTGCGCCGCCAAAAGCCTCGTTGATGCGGCGCGCGCTGGCGGCAAAGCCCCGGCTGCGGCCAAGCAGATTGACGCACATGAGGCCGTCGGCGGCGAGCCGGGCGCGACAGGCCTGATAAAAGGGCAGGGTATCGAGCGGCCCGCTACGGGCATCGGCATCGAAGCCGTCGACCAGAATGGCGTCGAAAAGGCTGTCGCCGCCGAGCACGAAATCCGCGCCGCAACCGATATGGATATTCAGGCGTCTGGGGTCGTCGGGCAGCTTGAAAAACTGGCGGGCGACCCATTCCACCTGTGGATTGATCTCGACCACGGTGATCTGGCAGTCCGGCCGGTGGCGGTACAGGAACTTGGCCAGCGACCCCGCGCCGAGTCCGATCATCAAGGCCCGTCGCGGCCAGCTTTCAGCCTCGCGCAGCAAGAGGCCGGCCATCATGTCGCGGGTATAGGCCAGTTCCAGCGCCCAGGGCCGGGCGATGCGCATGGCCCCCTGCACCCAGTCGGAACCGAAATGCAGATAGCGGACGCCGCTATCCTCGCTGATATCGACGGAATGGCGGGGAGGGGAGGTGCGTCGGGTCATGATCGGCTCGGCAAGGCTGGCGCCCCCAGGTGGAATCGAACCACCAATTCGCCCTTAGGAGGGGCGTGTTATATCCATTTAACTATGGAGGCAGGCTGTGGTCGGCCGGGGCGCATTGTACCGGGCCGCGGCCTCTTGTGATAGCGTGGCGGCCCTTATAAATTTTTCCCGACACGGCGCCCTGGGGGCGCGGCTCTATGCCCTATCTCAAGCTTTCCGCCGCCTGTCTCGCTTACGGCCATGTGCCCTTGCTGGATCACGCCGATTTTCAACTCGATCCGGGCGAGCGCGTCGCCCTGATTGGCCGCAATGGCACGGGCAAATCCTCGTTGCTGGCGGCGCTCGCCGCCGGTAACGGCAGGGGAAGGCTGGATGACGGCGAGATCTGGGTGGAGCCCGGCATCCGCGTCGCCTATGTGCCGCAGGAGCCGCCTTTCGAGCCGGCGCAGTCGGTATTTCAGGCGGTGGTTTCTGGCATGGGCGAAAGCTCGGCGCTGCTTTCCGAGTATCACGAGGTGTCGCACCGCATGGCCGAGGGCGATGGGGATCATGATGCGCTCCTGGCCCGCCTCGACGCCCTGCAACACGAGCTGGAGGCGCGCGGGGCCTGGGCCTATGAAGCGCAAGCGGAGAGGGTGATCGCCCGCTTCAGCCTTGATCCGGATGCCATCGTCGGCAGCCTTTCCGGCGGCCAGAAAAAGCGTCTGGCGCTGGCCCAGGCGCTGGCTCAGACGCCCGAGGCGCTACTGCTCGACGAGCCGACCAATCACCTCGACATTGCCGCCATCGAGTGGCTCGAAAGCCTCTTGATCGAGTCGGGCGTGACCCTGTTTTTCGTGACTCACGATCGCTCCTTCCTCGACCGGGTGTGCACCCGCATCGTTGAGCTCGATCGCGGCAAGCTCGCCAGTTTTCCCGGCAATTTCCGGCAGTACCAGGAGCGCAAGGAAGCCTTGCTGCACGAGGAGGCCTTGGCCCAGCGCCGCGCCGACAAGCTTTTGAAGGAAGAAGAAATCTGGATTCGCAAGGGCGTCGAGGCGCGGCGCACGCGCGCGGTGTTTCGCGTCCAGCGTCTCGACAAGCTGCGCGCCGAGCGTGAGGCGAGGCGCGAGCGCATGGGCAAGGTCCAGTTGCAGCTCGATGCCGGCGACAAGAGCGGCAAGCTGGTCGCCGAGCTTGAGCGCGTCTCCAAATCCTTCGGCGGCAAGCCGGTGGTCGCCGAATTCTCGGCCCGTATCCAGCGCGGCGACAAGATCGGCCTGATCGGCCCCAATGGCGCGGGTAAAACCACGCTGCTGCGGCTGATTCTTGGCGAACTGCAAGCGGATGCCGGACTCGTGCGCCAGGGCACGAAACTGGAAATCGCCTATTTCGACCAGTTCCGCGCCCAGCTCGATCCTGATTCGACGCTGGCCGACGTGATTTCGCCGGGTTCCGACTGGGTCGAGATCGGCGGCGTCAAGAAGCACGTCATCGGCTATCTCGAAGATTTCCTGTTCGCGCCGCAGCGCGCGCGCTCGCCGGTCAGCTCGCTCTCAGGCGGCGAGCGCAACCGCCTCTTGCTGGCCCGGCTGTTCGCCCGGCCGGCCAATGTGCTGGTACTCGACGAGCCGACCAATGACCTCGATATCGAAACCCTGGAATTACTCGAAGAATTGCTGCAAAACTACGATGGCACGCTGTTTCTGGTCAGCCACGACCGCGCTTTTCTCGACAATGTCGTGACCCAGACCATTGCCGCCGAAGGCGATGGCCGCTGGCGGGAATATGCGGGCGGCTACAGCGACTGGGCCGCCTATCAGGCCGGGCGCGAGGCCGAAGGCGAGACGGCCAGGAAGGCGGCGCAGGGCGAATCCAGGCCCCCCGCCAAGCCGGCCGCTGCCCCCCGGGCGAAAGGCGACGGCAAGCTGAGCTGGAAAGAGCAGCGCGAACTGGAAGCCTTGCCCGATCGCATCGCCGCGCTGGAGAGAGAGCAGGGCGAGCTGACGGCCTTGCTCGAAGACCCGGCCATTTACCAGCGGGATGCCAGGGCGGCGCAAGAGGCCGCCCTGCGCCTGGCCGCCATCGACGAAGAATTACTGGCCCTGCTCGAACGCTGGGAGGCGCTGGAAGCGCGGGCCGACGCGTCGGGCTGAATCAGGCCGGGCTGACGGCTGGCCGGCCGGGCAGCGGTTCCAGGCCGAGTTGCTGGCGGACGGCCTCGGGCGTCAGGTTGAGCAATTGCCCGATGTCCTGGTAGTCGTCGGGCAGGGCCGGATTGTTCCAGCCGTGGGCCGAATGGCGGGCGAGGCGGACGGCCAGGGCGACATTACGCACGCGCGGCTGCTCGGCGTGGCTGTCGTCGATCAGGGTCTGCAACAGCTCAGGCAGGTGCCAGACCTTGCACAGCGCGGTCTGGATATCCTGGAATTCCAGGCCCAGCGTGCGGCGCTGGGCGTCTGCGCTGCGCAGATTCGGGTCGGCCGTCTGCTGCGCCTGGATGTCAAGGCCCAGCCGGGGCGCGAAGCACCACACCAGGATTTCGGCCAGATCGTGCAGCAAGGCGGCTATGCGGATGTCCTCCATGCAGAGATCCTGACGCCAGACCGCCCAGTCCTGGGCATAGTCGGCCGCCCGCTGGGCGCGGCGGATGATTTGCAGCACGCCGAGCAGGGCGTGGGGATCGTCCTTGAGCATGCCCTCGATGGTTGGCAGTTCGGCAAAGCGCCGGAAAAAGGGCTGGAGGCCGGACATCACCAGGGCGCTGGCGACGGAGGTGATGTCCTGGCGCAGGAAACGGCCGTGCAGCGGCTGGATGTAGGCCAGTACGCGCACGGTCATGATGGGGTCTTGCAGGATGATGCGGGCGAGTTCGCGGGTATCGACCCGATCGAGATCGGCGCGCATTTCGTCGAGACGGCGTCGGGTGACGCGCAGCACCGGCAGGGAGCTGTTACTGAACAACACGACCCAGGCTTCGGTATCCGGTAGCGGATGATTGAGCATCGCGCCTCCCTCCAAGTATCGTTGTGTATTGTTGCAGGGGGAGTGTAAGGGCGGGCCCGGCGTCGGGCAAGCGCGGGATGCCATGCGATAATCGACCCTCCTTCCATTATTCGTTTATCCGCCATGCGCTACAAGATTGTTCCGGTAACTCCCTTCGAGCAGAACTGCACTATTTTTTGGTGTGAAACGACGCGCCAGGCCGCCGTCATCGACCCCGGCGGCGATATCGAGCGCATTCGCGCGGCGCTCTCGGAGGACGATCTGACCCTGGCGCTCATTCTCGTCACCCACGGTCATCTCGATCATGTCGGCGGCGTCGGCGCGCTGGCCGCCGCGACCGGCGCGCCGATCGAGGGGCCGCACGAGGACGATCTTTTCTGGATCGAGGGCATGGCGCAGCAGGGGCGCATGTTCGGCTTCGGCGAAGCCCGGCCCTTCGCGCCGGCGCGCTGGCTCAAGGATGGCGACGCGGTGCGCTTTGGCGAGGTCGAATTGCAGGTTCTGCACTGTCCCGGCCACACGCCGGGGCATGTCGTTTTTTACCATCCCGCCAGCCGCCTGGCCCAGGTCGGCGACGTGCTGTTCCAGGGCTCGATCGGGCGCTCCGATTTTCCGCGCGGCGATCACGAAACCCTGTTGCGCTCGATCAAGGAGCGCCTCTTGCCGCTCGGCGACGAGATCGAGTTCATACCGGGCCACGGCCCGATGTCGACCTTCGGCGAGGAGCGCCGTTACAACCCCTTCCTGACCGGCGGTTTCGACTGAGCGGGGGCGGCCCGCGTCCTGATTAGCGGGCCGATCGAATCTTGGCGGCCCAGGCCAGCGCCGCCAGTTGGGCATCGAGATGGGCTGGGGGGGCAATGCCCAGTTTGGCGAGCGCGACCGCCGAGGTTTCCAGGTCGCGCATTTCGGCGGCATGGATGGCGCGCAACAGCTTGCCGAGCGGGCCGGCATACTCTGTCAGCGCGCCGGCGACGTCCTTGGAGAGCGGCAGCTGACGCATGATTTCCAGCATCGGCGTGTTCAAGAGCACATTGAGGAGCGAGAACGCGCCGACCATGAAGGCCGAATCGCCCGGATTTTCCATGTCCAGGGCCGGCTGCAATTGCAGCGCCAGCGTTTCCAGCAGATGACCGCGGGCCGCCGCTTTTTGCAATAGCGGATTGGGCAGGTGGCCGTTGTCGGGATCGGCATAGACCAGGAGTTGCAGCCAGCGTTGCAGGCGACGCCGGCCGAGTAGCGTGATGGCCTGGGCGAAGCTGGTGATTGGCCGGGATGGGGCCATGGCCGCCGAATTGACGAGGCGCAACAGGCCGTAGGCGAGTTTGGCTTCCTGGCGAAAAATGTTGTCCAGAACGGCGGTGTCGGCATCCTGGGCGATCAACGCCAGGAGTTCGAACAATTTGAGGCGGCTGGCGTCGGCCCGCTTCGGCGCCGCTGCATTGCGGGCCAGCAGGTATTCGCCGGTCGAGAGCGAACAGGCGTTGTCGAGGAACCATTGCCGGTCCGCATGGCTATGCACATTGGCGGCCACCAGCGTGCTGCGGATCGCCAGGCCGTGCAGCGTATACGGCGGCAAGCTGCGGGCGTGGCAGGTGGTCAGGAGCAGATAATGCCAAGCGCCGGTGGCTGGCAGCGGCGCGGTGACCGAGGCGAGTTGAGCGAGCTCGCAGCCGCTCTGGCGCAGGACGGCTTCCTGGACCGCCAGTGCCGCGGCCTCGTCCTCGGCCGGGATGGCCGGAAAGACGGCGACGGCCCGCCGGTCGAGCCGGCCCGGCAGATAGGCGGCGGGGGCGGCTGGCAGCAGCCAGGGATGGCGGCGGTCGAAATCGTCGATCAGCGGCGATTCGACCAGTTGTTGAAGCAGGACGCCCCCGGCGGGAGCGGCGCTCGATTCGGCGCGGTAGCCCGACCAGGCCTCATTCACGCCGAGCAAGGGGTGGATGAACAGGAAGGCGGAGGAGGACATGGCGCGTCGTCCGAATCAGGGGGGCTTGATAATAGCATAATTTTTCGCCGCTCGTTTCGTCTCGGCCGCGTATTCTCGCGTCGTGCGCCGCCCGGCCGTCGCCAAAGCCCCCACGAGGCGTCTGGCCTTTGCGGTAAAATACGCGCCGATTCAGAATCCGAGCTTGCCATGAAAACAAGTTTTCTCGACTTCGAGCAGCCCATCGCCGATCTCGAAACCAAAATCGAAGAGTTGCGCTTCGTCCAGGATGACTCGGCGGTCGATATCTCGGAAGAGATAGGCCGCCTGGAGCAGAAAAGCGCGCAACTGACCAAGGACATCTACGCCAAGCTCACGCCCTGGCAGGTTTCGCAGGTTTCCCGCCACCCGCAGCGGCCCTATACGCTCGATTACGTGCAGCACATCTTCACCGATTTCGAAGAATTGCACGGCGACCGCGCCTTTGCCGACGATCATGCCATCGTCGGCGGCCTGGCCCGCTTCAATGGGCAGCCGGTGGTCGTCATTGGCCACCAGAAGGGGCGCGACACCAAGGAAAAGATTTACCGCAATTTCGGCATGCCGCGCCCCGAGGGCTATCGCAAGGCGTTGCGCCTGATGAAGCTGGCCGAAAAATTCGGCCTGCCGGTGATGACCTTTATCGACACGCCGGGGGCCTATCCCGGCATCGACGCCGAGGAGCGCGGCCAGTCCGAGGCCATTGGCCGCAATCTGTACGTGATGGCCGAATTGAAAGTGCCGGTGATCGTCACCATCATCGGCGAGGGCGGCTCCGGCGGCGCGCTGGCCATCGCCGTCGGCGATGTCGTGCAGATGTTGCAGTACTCGACCTATTCGGTCATCTCGCCGGAAGGCTGCGCCTCCATCCTCTGGAAAAGCGCCGACAAAGCGCCGGAAGCCGCCGAAACCATGGGCATCACGGCGCAGCGCCTGAAAACCCTGGGCCTGATCGACCGCATCGTCAGCGAGCCGGTCGGCGGCGCGCATCGCGACCACGCGGCGATGGCCCACAATCTGAAAAAAACCTTGCAGGACGCGCTCAAGCACCTGTCGTCGATGCGCACCGAAGAACTCTTGGCTACGCGCTACGAGCGGCTGATGAGCTATGGCCGCTTCAAGGAACAGGCGGCCTGATTCCATGCGCCGCGCCGTAAATCACTGCGCATGAAATCGCGTCTTCGCGCCCTAGATGGCCTTGCAAAGGCTCGCGATACCGCCCGGTATCGCGGCGCGTTGCGCCTTGCCGCGAACGCGAATCCATCAATGTCATCATGCGCAGCCATTTACGGGACGGCACGCTAGCGCGGGTCGGCGCTTTCATCGCCGCCCGTCTCGCGCCGCAGGAGCGCGTCCGCGTCGCCCTTTCCGGCGGCTGCGACTCGGTTGTCCTCGCCCACGTGCTCTGCCGCCTGGGATTGTCGGGACGGCTGGACGCCATCCACATTCACCACGGCCTGTCGCCCAATGCCGATGCCTGGGCCGCGTTTTGCGCCGACTACTGCCGCGAGCTCGGCATTTTGCTGCACATCCGCCATGTCGACGTCGCCCTCGATGCCGGCGACGGACTGGAAGCGGCCGCCCGCAAGGCGCGTTACGCGGCCTTCGCCGAGCAGCCGGACGCCTGCCTCGCGCTCGCCCAGCATCGCGGCGACCAAGCGGAAACCGTGATCCTCAACCTCTTGCGCGGCGCGGGCGTGCTGGGCGCCGCGGCCATGCTGCCGGAACATCGGCGCGGCCCCTTGCGCCTGTTGCGCCCCCTGCTCTCCGAGACGCGCGCCGACATCGAGACCTATGCCGAAAACAACGGCCTGCGCTGGATCACCGACGAAAGTAACGACGATACGGCGCTCAATCGCAACTTTCTGCGCCACCGGGCGCTGCCCCTCATCCGTGAGCGTTTTCCGGCCGCCGAATCGGCGCTGGCGCAAGCCGCCCGCCATTTTTCCGAGGCCGCCGGACTCTTGGACGATTTGGCCGCGCTCGATTGGGAGCGCGCCGCCGACGGCGACGCGGCGCGCCTTCTGGCGCTACGCGCCTTGAGCCCGGCGCGCTTGAAGAATTTGCTGCGTTATCGCCTGCGCCGCCTGGGCTGGCAACTTCCCGTCGCGGCCCGCCTCGACGAATTTGCCCGGCAACTGCAAAGCGCCGGCCCGGACCGCCACCCGGAACTGCGTCTTCCCGAAGGGCGCATGCACGCCTCGCGCGGCCGCCTCTACTGGCTCGGCAAGGGCTGAGCGCGCGCCGCGCTCGCAGCCGGGGCTAGCCCTCAAGCGCCGGCTAGCATGCCTCGCCCCAAGGCTGTTCATCACCGCTAATAGCCGGAACCGCCGACCCGGTTTCGGCAAAATCCCGACCAAGCTTGGCGAGCTTGTCAAGGCAGCAAAGCGCGGGTCAATCCTGATGCCAGTTGACCCACTGCAAGCCTTGCACACGTGAAAATTCGCGAACATTGCGCGTAACCAGGGTTGCCTGATGGCGCATAGCCGTGGCGGCTATCAATATATCGTGCGGGCCGATGGGCGTGCCGGATATCTCCAGATCGGCACGCAAGCGAG
>Ga0209737_10003081_pt1 | contig 11639 bp, 14 predicted proteins | sample TergutCu122P3_FD_187284 | JGI IMG/M metagenome (GOLD analysis project Ga0209737, IMG submission 187284) | Cubitermes ugandensis P3 segment gut microbial communities from Kakamega Forest, Kenya - Cu122 P3 (SPAdes) (version 2) | ecosystem: Host-associated > Arthropoda: Insects > Digestive system...
ATCTAAAAATGGATGCAAAAATAAAAATATCAATCAGTTATATGGTATGACAGCCTGAATTTTGTCCACATCGCCTAATTATGGGAAATAGTAGGATGATGCTCAAACAAGTTCGACATGAAGATTCGCTTCACGCTTAACCCCTCACGCCTCACGCTACAAACTAAACGGCTGGCGATTTTTGATGGAGCGACCTAAGGTAAGTTCGTCGGTATATTCGAGTTCGTCGCCAAAGCCCACGCCGCGCGCAATGGTGGTAACATCAATATTAAATTCGCGAATTTTTTTGTAGAGATAATAACAGGTTGTTTCGCCTTCCATCGTTGTGCTCAGCGCTAAAATAACTTCCTTAACATCGCCCCGCGCAATGCGTTCCAAGAGTAGCGCTATTTTTAAATCATCGGGACCAATGCCGTCCATCGGCGAGATGATGCCGCCCAATACATGATAAAGTCCGTTATATTGCTGCGTATTTTCAATGCACAAAACCTCGCGAATACTTTCCACCACACAAACGATAGAGCGGTCGCGCCGCAGGTTGGCACATATATCGCAGGTATCGGTATCCGATAAAACATTACAAACCGTGCAATGCTTTATTTCGTTCCGCATGGTAATAAAGGAGCGTCCAAAGCGCTCGACCTCGGTTTGCGGCTGTTTCATCAGATGCAAGGCTAAGCGCAAGGCTGTTTTCTTTCCTACGCCGGGCAAGCGCGAAAATTCATCAACCGCTGCCTGTAACAATTTAGAAGGAAGTTGCTGCTCCATACCATTAATTTAAGCGGTAAAAATACATATTTTTTTGCATACGATGATATTTTATTCGGAAATAATGTTTAATTTGCTTGCAATTAACAGATTAATAAATTAAAGAATACTCGATTATTTTTATTTTATAAAAGAAAATCATAACTTTGCATTGAATAATCATAAACAGTACAACATGAAATAAAAACCAAAAGAAAAGAAAATACATATTAAGCGTTTACTTTTTTCTTGTTTCCGAAATCTTCTACGTTTTGAAAGCAACTAAGATAAAGTTCAACGCTCACGGTAATCGTGAGTTTTGTTTACTTAGTTGCTGGTAGTAGAAGACCTCGGAAGCAAGTAAAAAGAAATTCGCGATTTTTTATTTATATACCTTAAAGATATCTCCCTTATGAGAAAGAAATTATTTCCCCCCGAAATCATAGATTTTTCAACTGCAAAGTTGATACATGATTATTCGCGTAAAAGTTTTTTGATTTACAACACCGTGCTTTTTGCCGTAATATCCTGTTTTATAGCATTGTTTTTTATCAATGTAGATGTTGGCGTCAGAGGCAGCGGCGTGTTGCGCCCCTTACAGGAACGAGTGATAATCACTTCGCCTGTTGACGGTAAAATTGTACGTTTTTTAGTAGCGGCTAATCAAAATGTCAAACAAGGCGACACCTTATTAGTCTTGGAAGATGTTCAATACCAATCTCAGATGCAAAACTTGATAATCCGTCAAACGGAATTGTCGGATTTATTAGACGATTTACAGTCGCTCATAACAATGAGTAAACCTATGGATAAACTAAAGACACCGTTTTATCGGCAAGCATATTCATCCTATTGGTATGATTTATCGGAACGGGAAATCAAGTTAGACCTGCTGAAGAAAAGATATACAAGAGACAAGAAACTATATGAAGCGAAAGTTATTCCAACAGCAGAATTTGAATGGACAGAGAACGAATACAATGCTGCCGCATTGAATATAAAACTGTTCAAAAACAAACAGGCTAATCAATGGCAATATGATATGTTGACCTATAACAATGAATTGAGAGACCTTCGCGTAAAGATAGAGCAACTTTATAACCAATCGGAGCGACTTACCTTAATCAGCCCTTGCGATGGGAATATTCAACAAATTTCCGGTTTGCAGGAAAATATGTTCGTCTTAACTTCTCAGGTAATAATGGAAATATCGCCCGACAGCGAATTAATTGCCGAATGTTATGTTACCCCTAAAGATATTGGATTCATTAAGGAAGGAATGAGGGCTCGTTTTCAGATGCAGGCATATAATTATAACGATTGGGGTATGATTACAGGGAAAGTTCACAGCATTTCAAAAGATGTGTTTTTAAACCAAAATGCAGGCGGGTACCAAGAAGCCTTTTTCAAAGTACACTGTACATTGGATACTTTGCGTATGCAATTAAAAAACGGTTACAGCATATCCTTGCAGAAGGGTTTGACTTTTAATGTCCGTTTTGTAGTAACCGAAAGAACCTTGTTTCAATTGTTGTATGATAAAGTAGATAATTGGTTAAATCCTGCAATAAATAATAACCCTTTAACAAATGAGTGATGAAAAAACGAATAAGAATAAAACAACACGACTCATCGGACTGCGGGGCTGCCTGCTTAGCGTCCATTGCTGCTTTTTACAATTTAAAATTCCCCATAGCCCGCATACGGCAAATGGCATCAACCGATAAGCGAGGAACGAATGTGTTGGGACTGATTGAAGCAGCCGAAAAATTGAACTTCATAGCCAAAGGCGTGAAATCATTAACGCCGACAGGAGAGAAAGATTTTGAACCTTTACACAAAATTCCATTGCCTGCTGTAGCACATATCACGGTACAGGAACATCATCATCATTTTGTGGTTATCTATAAAGTAACACGCAAGCATATTACCATAATGGACCCTGCCGATGGACGACCGCATAAATATACAACCGAAACATTCGATAAAATGTGGACAGGCTTGCTTGTCTTATTAGTACCCAACGAGGAATTTCAACCCTTAGACAGTAAGGCTTCTGTCTTTGCAAGATTTTGGTTTTTGTTAAAACCGCATAAAAAAATAATGTTGCAGGCATTATTCGGCGCTATTGTTTATACAGCGTTGGGATTATCAATATCTATTTATGTGCAAAAAATAATAGATATGGTGCTCCCCGATGGCAATAAAAACTTGTTAAACTTGTTGAGCATAGTAATGATTTTAATTTTGCTGCTCAAAACATTGATTAACTATCTGCAAAACATCTTTGTGTTTAAGACGGGACAAAGGATAGATGCCCGTTTGATTTTGGGCTACTACAAGCACTTACTTCATCTTCCGCAAAGTTTTTTTGACAATATGCGCGTGGGTGAAATTAACAGCCGTTTGAGCGATGCCGTAAAAATACGTTTGTTTATCAATGAAGCGATACCGAATTTTATTGTAAGTATGTTTATTCTGCTCTTTGCAGTTGGGTTAATGTTTACCTACTACTGGAAATTAGCGCTGATTATTCTTGCTATTGTACCATTCTATATCGTTGTTTATACCCTTTATAATCGCGTGAATCGCAAAACACAACGCAAGTTGATGGAACAGGCTGCTGAGGTAGAATCGCAGTTGGTGGAATCGCTTAATACCGCAGAAACTATTAAACGTTTCGGCATAGAAGAGTTTGTAAACAGCAAAACGGAAAGTCGCTACATCAAACTTCTTCGTATCGGATACCGTTCCGGGGTTAATGGACTGCTTGCCGGCACAAGTTCCGGATTTTTGTCGCAATTGTTTACCATTATTTTACTTTGGAGCGGCAGTTATTTTGTATTGCGCAATGTTATTTCACCAGGCGAATTACTGTCGTTCTATACGCTTATTGGTTATTTTATCGGTCCCGTCAGCGGATTAATCGGTATGAGCAAGTCTATACAGGACGCGCTAATTGCTGCCGACCGCTTGTTTGAAATTATGGATTTGGAAAAAGAAGATACTACACAAAAAATGCAGATAGACAACAAGCACTTGGGCGATATTGTGTTCGACAAGGTATCGTTTCGCTATGGCAGTCGGGCGGAAATATTTGAAAACTTCAGCATAAGATTTGAGAAAGGACAGGTTACTGCTATTGTAGGCGAAAGCGGCGCAGGAAAAACCACCATTATGTCATTGGTGCAAAATTTGTATCCGCTGCAAGCAGGCTGTATCAGAATAGGCAGTGTGGATATTCGGCACCTGCATCCCGCATCATTACGCAGCGCCATTGGTATTGTACCGCAAAAAATAGATTTGTTTAACGGCAATGTACTCGAAAATATTGCGCTGGGCGAATTGGAACCCGATATGGATTTTGTACTGCAAATTTGCCAAGAAATAAATATCCTGCCCTTTATAGAGGGGCTGCCGCAAGGCTTTCAGACCTATATAGGCGAAAACGGCGCACAACTTTCCGGCGGGCAACGGCAACGCATTGCCATTGCAAGGGCTTTATACAAGCGTCCTGAGATACTGATGCTCGACGAAGCCACCTCATCCTTAGACCCTGATGCGGAAGCCTATATCACCAAAACCATACAAAAATTCTCATCGGAAGGAAAGACCATTGTTACCATTGCTCACCGCCTCAGCACCATTACTAAGAGCGATAAGATTTGTTTTCTGCATCAGGGAAAATTAATTGAGCAAGGCTCGCACAGCGAATTATTAGCCTTGAACGGATTATATGCCAATTACTGGAAACAGCAAACTGGAAGAGATTTATAATTGATGTAATTATTGAATGTTATGATAGTACAAATTGAACGCTTTCAAAAAATGCACCGAATGATTGCTGCGCGTCGTACAGGAACACCGAGCGATTTTGCCCGTCAACTGAATGTTACGGAACGCCAACTTTACAACTTGTTGGACGAAATGCGGCTGCTCTTTCCCATAGCCTACGACAAGTCAATTAACAGTTATTACTATACTCAACGTGTGGAAGTAATTATACGGGTAGTCTGCAACGAACAGCCTGATGCTGAAAGCGTGCTGCAAGCCACAGGCGGATATTGTTACAGGATATTATTTATCAATAAGCAGATTTTTTAATTTTTTTGTTACGCTGAAATATCATTTCAGTAGGATATACGAACTTTGCGCCACAAATTTTAAAACACGCGCGTTTGAAAAGTTGTAAACAAAAAATTATTTAACAAAAAAAATTAAACATTATGAAAAAATTAAATGTAGAAGTTATGGGCTTACAGGAAATGAGCCATAACGAAATGGTGAAAACCGAAGGTGGTATTATTCCTTTAATTGTAGCTATAATAGTAGTGGCAACAGCTGCAAGTTGTGGGGGAGGTAGTAATAATAATAATACTAATAGTAATAATACTACGATTAACGTTCAAATAGGTACTACTGGTGATAACAGTCAAGGGTCTGGAAGCTGTCCTAATTGTGGACAGTGAGTAAAGATGTAGGCTGTCCTTAGCCATCATAGCAACTCATTGACCAAAAGCCTGTAAATAATTGGGCTTGCAAATAGAAAGAGCCTTAAAGCAAATTCTTTTTAAGGCTCTTCTCTATTTTTTGTTAATATTTTTGCGTAAATTTGTAAAAAATTATCTACTACCTAATGCGTAAAATAACGCAACTATTCTTTAATGTATATATATATGCCATTCTTGGCATAGTTTGCTCATTTTATTTTTGCTGTTCAACAACAATATCCGAGGGAGAAATAAGATATAATCAAAACAACTTACCTTTCAATCATGTTCTTATTGGCAAAGAAAATATTGTGTGGGATACGGGATCTGCAAGTAGTGTGTTTTTTCAAGATTTTGCACCATGGAAAATATTTTGGCGTTCTATAACCGTATTGGACGGCTATGGGCATGAAGCATTGGAGTGGCTTTATTACTCCCCTTCTATGAAGTTCGATGCCATAACCATTACGAATATATCTTATCTTCTTATTAACGAAGAAAAGGTGTCGGCACGCATAAAAAATCTCAACACAATGGGCATACTTGGCATGAATGTTATTAGTAAGGCAAACTGGTTAATTAACCTTGCCGATAGCACCCTGCATATTATGAACAGGAAAAATGAGTACGCAGTTACGGATATACCCAAATTATCTTTAACTTATAGGGAAGACAGAACCCCAGAGACCACGCTTACAATAGCGGGCATAGATATAAATGATGTACTTATTGATTCTGGCTCTGATGTTGATATGATACTTTTGGAAAAGGATATTGAACAAATTAATTATTATTTCTTTCCTGCGGATACGACAACGCGCACATCATCAAGTCTATATGCAGAGAATATTCTTGAAAAGAAGTATATCTATCACAATATTGCCATAAACGGCTATACTTTCGACAAATTGGGAATAGTGCAAGGCGGCTCCAGCCGCAGACTTATTGGTATGGGCTTTTTCCAAAAATTCGATAAGGTGTTTTTGAATACTAAGAAAAAGGAATTTCAGTTTTACAGGTTTTATTGTGCGGACTGTTCTGCGTGTAAAGCCATAAACAAAAAATAATCACATTAAAATTTTCCACTGAAATGTCATTTCAGTAATATGTGCGAACTTTGCATTACAAACTCTAAAACACGCGCGTTTGAAAGATTGTAAACAAATCAAATTTTATTTTAAAAATCAACATTATGAAAAATTTAAATGTGAAAATTATGGGCTTACAAGAAATAAGTCATAGCGAAAAAGTAAAAACCGCAGGTGGAGTGAATGTTTTGTGGCCGGTCGTTGGTCCGCTAATTGGTATATTGGTACCTACCATTGTAAGTAGCGGGGATAATAATACCAATACTGAAAGCGGTACTAACAACGAAGAAAACAAAGAATAAGAATGCTCACGTTGTAATTATAAGAGCCTTAAAATGGAAATGCAGAAAGTGGTTAGGGTAAACAGTGAAAGGTGAAAAGGTACAAGGAAAAATGATTCATTAGCTGTAAAAACCGCAAACAAAAAATCCCAACATCTTCAGAATGATTTGTTGGGATTTGATTTTTATTTACTGAATAGCCATCCGCACCGCCATTTCTGCGAGCTTCTGCCACCGTTGCACCAAACCGCTCGTTGGCTGCAGTGCATTTTATCACTTATTCACTGTGAACTATTCAATTCAATTCCTGTTCGTTGTACTCAGCGCCAATATAGCTTCCTTAACATCGCCCCGCGTAATACGTTCCAAGAGTAGCGCTATTTTTAAATCATCAGGACCAATGCCGTCCATCGGCGAAATGATGCCGCCCAATACATGGTAAAGCCCGTTATATTGCTGTGTGTTTTCAATGCACAAAACCTCGCGAATGCTTTCCACCACGCAAACGATGGAGCGGTCGCGCTGCAGGTTGGCGCATATATCGCAAGTATCGGTATCGGATAAAACATTACAAACGCGGTAAAAGTACATATTTTTTTGCATACGATGATATTTTATTCGGAAATAATGTTTAATTCCTAAACCCTCCTCGCCTTCGCCGTTGATAACAGCCTCATGTTAGCGAAGTCAACCCCCTCAATCAATACCAATCCGGACCTTCGGTCGGGAATTAACGAGCCCAATTCGTTTGCTTTGTTCAATGCCGTTGCGCCGCCTAAAGTGCCCCATTTCAGTAGCACCTCTAATGGAATTTGCGGAAAATAGTGCGACAAGGTTTTCATTTCTTCTAATATAGATAACTGCGTATTGGAAGCCAAGCTATCGGTACCGAGAGCCACTGTTAGTCCTTGTTTATACAATATGTCAGCAGGAGGAAGTGATCCTGTAATATGCAAATTAGAATTGGGGCATAATACCCATACAGCTTGAGATGTCGTCTGGTTCACCCTATCAATGTCCGCAGCCGTAGTGTAAGTATTATGCACTAACAGCAAGCGGGTACTCGCATCTAACATAGCTAACAGACGATATAAACCATCCGAGTCTTCGCCGACACTTTCTTGATTATGTATAGACAATATTCCCGATTTTTTGGCAGCATCAACTGCGTAGTTAAGCAATGTAGGGCTCATACTGTACAATGCGTGTGGCGTAATGCTTGTCGGCAATCTCATACGCAAAGCCTCTTTCCAGACCTCCCCTGTTTCAGTCATCTTTTCTTGCGCAAGCTCCTCGGCTAAGCCTACCGCTTCAACAAAGGAATGATAAAATATCTGGCTCCTCGCTTTCAGATTAAAGCTATGGGTAGTATTGCAAATATCGCCTACAGCTACTATACCTTCGTCATGCATCTCGTTATCTATTTGCTGCATGGCTGCGTGCATACTTTGCTCATTGGGTACTGTACGTTTATTCCAATCTTTCAGAGATTCGATGAAATGTGTCATGCCCTTTTTGGGGGGAATAGCACCACGAAAGTGCGACAGCTCTACATGACAATGAGCATTCACAAAACCCGGAGCCAGAATGCCGTTATAAAACTCCGTACTGCAAGTTTCCGTGTCGGCTAATTGCCCCACAGCTAACAACTGTCCGGTTTCATCAACTGTTACTACTCCATGACGGAGCATGGTTGTTCCGGTGAACAAATATTGAGCGGCAATACAACGCATTTATCGTTCTTCTATGTTCAAGGTAATTTAAGAGGACTATTTTTATAAATTTCAATAATCAAAGATAGACATTTTTATTTCTCATATTATGAATTAACCGTACTTCGCATCTTTCACCCCTTACACCTTTAACCACCAAACAAGGTGCCCACAAATTCTTTTGCGTCAAACACCTGTAAATCGTTGATGCCCTCGCCTACGCCGATGAATTTTACGGGGATTTTGAATTTATCAACAATGCCCAGCACCACGCCGCCCTTGGCGGTGCCGTCAAGTTTGGTGATGGCTAAGGCGCTTACCTCCGTAGCCTTGGTGAAAGCTTCTGCTTGCTGAAAAGCATTTTGCCCTGTAGAGCCGTCAAGCACCAGCAGCACTTCGTGGGGAGCGTCGGGGATTACCTTGCTCATCACCTGGCGAATCTTGCTGAGTTCGTTCATCAGGTTAATTTTGTTGTGCAAACGACCTGCGGTGTCTATGAGTACCACATCAGCATTGTTAGCCACAGCGGAAGATACCGTGTCGTAGGCTACGGCGGCGGGGTCGGCGCCCATTTGCTGCTTCACGATGCTCACGCCTGCGCGCTCGCTCCAGATGGTGAGTTGCTCAACAGCGGCAGCGCGGAAAGTATCGGCAGCGCCAAGCACCACCTTTTTACCCTCGCTTTTGAGTTGGGCGGCAAGTTTGCCAATGGTCGTAGTCTTGCCCACGCCGTTAACGCCCACCACCATAATGACGTAAGGCTTTTTATTGAAATCAAAAACTTCCTGAGAATTATCTGTATTGGCTACGAGAAGGCTTTCGGTTTCTTCGCGCAGGATGGTTTGCAGTTCGGCGGTATTGATATACTTATCGCGGGCAGCGCGTTTTTCAATTCTTTCGATAATGCTCAGGGTGGTATCCACGCCCACGTCGGCGGTTACCAATGCTTCTTCGATGCCGTCGAGCACCTCATCGTCAACCTTGGATTTACCAACGATGCTGCGGGTAATTTTCTCAAAAATTCCCCGTTTGGTTTTTTGCAGCCCCTTATCCAAGCTGTCTTTGTCGCGTTTTGAAAACAATCCCATATTGCATTAATTTTAAAACAGAAAAAGCCCCTAACACTAAGGAGCTTTTAATATTGATTAGAGCCGGAAAATTATTTTTTACCGGCGAAAAAGTCTTTCACTTCTTCAGTGGGCACCATTTCTTCCTGGAAAGAGTAAGCCCCTGAATTTTCTGATTTTACCATACGGATACATTTCACCGTATTTTTAACGGCTGATTTATCACGCAATGTTGCAACTACTTTTTTTGCCATAACTTTACAACTTTATAAACTTTTAACTTTATAACTTATTTGATTTCGCGGTGCAAGGTAACCTTTTTCATACAAGGGTTATATTTCTTGCGTTCCAAGCGGTTAGTCGTGTTCTTTTTGTTCTTGGTGGTAATGTAGCGTGAAATTCCCGGAACACCTGCTTCGCGCTGCTCCGTGCATTCCAGAATCACTTGAACTCTATTGCCTTTGCCTTTCTTTGCCATAACTCAAATCTTAATAAATATTAATCAAGCCCGATGCTTTGGCATCTTTGAGGGCTGTTTTTAAACCTTTTTTGTTGATAGTGCGCATACCGGCGGCTGATACCTTTAAGGTAACAAAGCGCTGCTCATCTTCCATCCAAAAACGTTTGTTCTGGAGGTTGGGGGCAAATTCACGTTTCGTACGGCGTTTCGAGTGCGAAACGTTATTGCCTATCATTCTTTTCTTTCCGGTGATTTGACAAACTCGTGACATTATACTTTATCTTATATAATAAATACTAACTGTTTAATTTGGGGCTGCAAATATCGGTATAATTTTTTAGACAACCAAAAAAAATTGATTTTTTTTTCAAATGTGCTAATTTTCAAAGGGTGCTGCTTACACTTTGTTATTTTTTCCAAGTTTTTTTTGTAAAGTTGAAATTTTTATGTAGCTTTGTAGGAACAATCATAAACAGATTTTAAATTATGGCAATGAAAGGAGCAATAGTAGTTGACGGGGAAAGGTGCAAGGGCTGTGGCGTTTGCATGGTGAACTGTCCTACAAAGGTTATTGGCTTAACCAAAGAAGTGAACAGCAAGGGTTATCCCATGTCTTATATGGCTAATCCTGAGGAATGTATAGGCTGTAGCAATTGTGCTACTGTATGTCCCGACTCTGTAATCACCGTTTACAGGGTAAAAGTGTAATAATGTATAAGGAGTTTGGCTTGTCCGCTCCATAAAAAATTAAGACAAAAATAATGGCAGAAAAATTCTTAATGAAAGGAAATGAGGCTGTTGCGATTGCGGCTATTCGTTGCGGCTGTGACGGCTATTTCGGCTATCCTATTACCCCCCAGTCGGAGGTGATGGAAACGCTGATGGAAGAAAAACCGTGGGAAACCACCGGTATGGTTGTATTACAAGCTGAAAGCGAAGTGGCTTCCATTAACATGATGTATGGAGGCGCGGCTTGCGGTAAAAAGGTAATGACCTCATCAAGCAGCCCCGGTATCAGCTTGATGTGCGAAGGCTTGAGCTATTTAGCCGGAGCTGAGCTACCCTGTTTGATAGTGAACGTGGTACGCGGCGGACCGGGATTAGGCTCTATTCAGGCTTCGCAAGCCGATTATTTTCAGGCTACTAAAGGCGGAGGCCATGGCGACTATCAGTTAATAGTATTAGCCCCAAATTCCGTACAGGAAATGTACGATTTTGTAGATTTGGGCTTTGAACTGGCCTTCAAATACCGCAATCCGGCTTTAATCTTGACCGACGGCGTAATCGGGCAAATGATGGAAAAAGTGGAGTTGGGGCCGGAAAAGAAACGCTGGACTGATGAGGAAATTATTAAACTGCACGGCGACTGGGCTACCACCGGTAAGACCAAAGACCGTAAGCAACACGCTGTTACTTCCCTGGCTTTGGAATCGGCTGTTCTGGAAAGGTTCAACCTGAAGTTGATTGAAAAATATAAGCAAATTAACGAACAGGAAGTGCGCTTTGAAAAAACATGCTGCGACGATGCCGAGTATATGATTATAGCCTACGGCGCAACATCGCGTATATGCGAAAAGGCAGTGGAATTAGCCCGCAGCGAAGGCATCAAAGTTGGTTTGCTGCGCCCCATTACCCTGTATCCTTTCCCCACAAAGGAAATTCAGCATTTGACCAAACAGTTGAAGGCTATCCTTACCGTAGAAATGAGCGCCGGCCAAATGGTGCAAGATGTACGTCTTGCCGTGAATGGCAGCATTCCTGTAGAATACTTCGGCCGCTTGGGCGGTATTATCC
>Ga0209737_10003082_pt1 | contig 11634 bp, 13 predicted proteins | sample TergutCu122P3_FD_187284 | JGI IMG/M metagenome (GOLD analysis project Ga0209737, IMG submission 187284) | Cubitermes ugandensis P3 segment gut microbial communities from Kakamega Forest, Kenya - Cu122 P3 (SPAdes) (version 2) | ecosystem: Host-associated > Arthropoda: Insects > Digestive system...
GGGGGGGAGAAAAAAAAAGAGAGAGAGAGAGATATTCTCTACCTATTGATATGCTCCTTTCTGCCCTGTCTTTCTTGGTTGTTGCGCAGTCGAGTTCGAAGTTCTGGAGGGACTTATGAATAACTCTGTAGTACGAGACGAATGTATAAAACATACGCTTTCAAATTTACACAACACACAGTACACTATAACAATAATATTATTATTAATAAATTTAAATGCAAATGGGCTGTCACCTGGTGGCAGTGGTTATAATGCAATGTACACAGATATGAAATAAGGATCTGAAGAAATTTAAGTCGGGAGAGCTACATGAGAAGCATGCAGTGGCAACTTGGAGTCTTAGGAACCATCTCAGCATTCGCTTTTAGACACGGGGAAACCAAGAAAAAACGTCTGCCGAGGTGGCCGGTCGCAGGACCTTCCAGGTACTGAATTCTAGCCAGCAGTCCAGCATCTAAAGTATGTAAGACAGCAGAACACACATAGCAAAACAATACACAATAATAATAATAATAATAATAATAATAATAATAATATATTTAACTGCAAATGGGCTGTCACCCAGTGACAGTGGTTATAATGCATGTACATGAATATGAAATAAAGATCTAAGAAATTTAAGTCGGGAGGGCTACATGAGAAGCAACTTGGCATCTTGGGAGCCATCCCAGCATTCGCTTTTAGACACAGGGAAACCAAGAAAAACTTGTGCCGAGGTGGCCGGTCGCAGAACCTTCTGGATACTGACTTCTAGCCAGCAAATACTGACTTCTACTAACACAGAATTTATCTACAGCTTCCTCACCTGATCTTGCCCATAGATGATGAGAGGGCCACGTCTTTGGATGCGACGACGGTTTCGCATCTTACCCTTGCCAGCACGAAATCTTCTTGATTTGTACACCTTCAAACAAAATTACACACTTAATGTGCTCACCACTTACCACTCCCTTCAAATCCAAGACAAAACACAAAAGTAACACTACATTAAGTGGCATCCAGCAATGACTTGAGGATTCAAGTCTTCTGGGATATGATGCTGTTGTCAACTGGTGGTTACCACCATTCCAAAGAAACTTGCAGTTTATACCTTCAAGGTAGTGCAAGAAGAGTAGGCTGCATAAGAGAAATGGGTGCATTATATGGGAACAGCGTGGGTTAAGTGACTGGCATAGCAAGCCATAAGTGGCTTTATGGAGTGGAAGAATGTACAGCCTCCATAATTTCTTCCTTTGACTCTACTTTCTCCTCACTCTCTTCAGTTAGCTCTCCTTCGTATTTAGTTTCTTCAACGGCTTCTCCCTCCCAGCACTGCACATCTCCTCTCCTTTCTTCTCGTGTGTCCCAGCCACAGACCTGCCCACTCTGTAATACCACTTCTATTGGATCTCTATACCAATTGCCTAACCCACCCTTTCCCTACATAATGCAACTCTTGGCTTACCATAAAAATGGAGGCGGAAGCTCCTATGAAACATTAGTAACCAACCACCGTATCTTATGCCAGAAGACTTTACAACATTGAGGAAACCACAAATCACGCACAGTACTGCACTTTTATCAGTATACTAGCACCAACACAAATCAGAAAGATCATAATCATCCAACACTCTCAAAGTACACACCTCTCTTTGTGTCTGCAAATTAGGTATTTTGTTTCTTTCCAGTAAAGTGTCCAACAATACATCATAAATTTTCCTTGGAAGGCTTGCCTTTGGCATCAACTTCAAGCACTTTTTGAAACTAAATTATATGACCAGCTAAAAGAAAGAACACTATGTTCGAATGACTTTGCATCTTTGATAAGTAAGTAAAGTTGAGACCAACTAGATGCAACAAATAGTGATTTATGGGTAATCAATAGCATCTCAACATATTTCAGGCATCTCTATGCCCAAAACATGTTGAGATACTACTGATTACCAATAAATCACTATTTGTTGCATCTAGTTGGTCTCACCTTTACTTACTTAGAAGAAAGAAGTCCAATTCTCTTTGGAAAAAATGTAATCCAGTGTTAATACACTCTGAATACAGTACATGTCATATTTACTACAGCTGAAAAACTTCCTCATGAATTTGATTATTCCCAAGCATGTCAGAAATATATCCCAAGAGTACACTAAGGAGTCCATGTAATGAAGATCATCCTCCAAGCAACTACTCATATCTCTTCCAACACAGGAACATAACACTCAACACATCCAATTTTGCACTGCTGCACCAGTAAAATCTGTAACTGAAACGGGTGAAACTTCAGGTATATTTAAAGTACCACATTAATGTTCTTTCACAAATATATCCTTTTTCAACAGGAAATCATCAGGCCACTTTTGTCACAATTAACACGTCTGAATACCAATAATTCAGTCTGCCAGCCAGCTGCGATTCCCACACTGCAAATCTAAAGTGACATATCTAAAGCCTGTTACAGTAACCACAATCAGAGTATATGTAATACCTTCTGAATATCAGTCCAAGCCTTTATGCGATGCAGAAAGATGACAGCCTGCTTAGTCTTGGTGTACTCCTGCACCTTGTCTTCTACCACCAGAGGCATCTCTGGTATATCTTGCACCATATGACCTAAAACCAAACACTATCTCACTGTCACTTCTTTCAGGCAGCACTAATACATAACAACAAATCTCCTGACAGACTGCTCTGCAGTGATGACAGACAGAACGTACAGCGAAAATGAAGTTCTAATGCCAAATTTTGAACATCTTAGGAGTGTTCACACCCCTGCAGCATGCCAACTGAAATTTCTGTCCATCTGCATGCACACAATTTGAAAAATTCATACTGGATTTCTATTAAGTCTCATATTAGCCAGTGCCACAAGAAACTGTCAAGCCATGTATGTAGGCCCTTTTTAAAATTAAAGAGAGAGAGAGAGAGAGGTTTGTAAGTTCCTTTTACACATGTACCATTAGCAGTTTATTGCTGCTATGTTTACTGCAGCCATCATGCTGCTCTTTTAAAAGGTTACATTAATTTCTGAAGGTCCTGTGTACACCAGGAACGATAGTGGTCAACAGTACTTTCACTACAGAAGTCTGTAAGCCAGGATTACTGGAGGTAAGGAATAAAACAATGAGATGACCATATTTTTGTATTCAGATTCATGAAAATCAGTGCATTTGGTGCAAAATTACTGGGGAAAACCGAGCACACAAAATGTACAGGATGATAGCATAAAGCCACACTGACACAGGTAATGTTAATGTAGCAGAATGTGTTAAAATTAGGTGCACTGACCCCTATAATAGAGCAGAATTTCATTTAACATTTATAAAGTCCCAGAAAAAGCTATGCTGATCGAACAGGCAACTGATTAAGAGTAACACCAAAACCTTTAGTGAGTCGCTTTCTGTGCTGGTTACCGCAACACCCTGCAAGCACTAAAAGCTGACACAGCTTGGCATCATAAGTTGTCTGAGTGACATACGAGCAGAAATCTAATCTACATACTGTACAACACTCACGCTTATCAAGCACCGCACACATAAACATGCCATTACTATCACTATTGCCAACCTTACCTTTCGACATCACAAGAGCAGGAACACCGCTTGCAGCAATTGCGGACACCAAAGCATAACGCTTCTGGTTTATATTAATGCGCCTGTGCCAGCGACGCCAAGGCTTGGTGGGGGCAAACATTCTCCCACCTCGGCACATGTTTCCAAAAGCTCCCTGGCCTGAACGATGAGTTCCGCCACCACGTACACGAGGAATTCGTGCCACAGCACGTCCAGTTCCCCATGACTCAGCACTAGTTTGATGACCTACAAACGCCAACTACTGTTCAGCCATACTGTAGCATCACGTCAACAAACATTTATTTCGTTCAATATCACCACAAAACCATTACACAAGTTCATGGGAAACCTAGCAGTCTAGAGATTAGACAATGGCCAACTATGCAGGTGTGAGACCAGCCAGAATGAAAGAATTTTCCCATACTTCTGATAAAAGGTCAACATTGTCAAGGCTTCCACTGCAGTTAAAATCCCATGTTAAGCTCCAAGTCTTACCTGTCAGCCACCACAGTTATTTTCAAAATCAACCAACCACTGGAAACAAAACTGAACCCAGGCAGATGGGCAGAGGCCAGCAAAGTTGACCACCATATCCACAGATACACAAGACAATACAAGTTAAGAAGCATTAACATTAAAATTACTTTCAACTTAACATAAAAAAAACTTGAATCTCACAACTATTTGTAATGTAATATAATGTAATTTATTTGCATTCCATAAATCCAGATTAAGATACAATCTTGTGGATATAGACATAGTCTCATATATACTATCTAACGTAATATACACAGTATTGGGAGAATCTTAGCATTAAATAATATAATGCAATTAATAAAAAGCCTAAAACCACTGACATATAAACATATAGATGACCGACATATATTTTGGTGGAATATTTTAAAAAGGTTTTTACTATTAGTTTGCTTATCTGCATTTGTATCATTTTTCAAGCTATATAAAAAATCATTACCCATTGTGCTTGGGGGTTTTCTTAATTTCTTGTAGAAGTTCTATGAGTCTCTATTATCTTATCTACACTTTAAGACTGGGTATTATCTGTAATATCCTGGGTTTGCTAAAAAATCACAGTTTTATCCTTATTAACACTTTTTTCCCCATCACACTTTAGTTCCTGTGATAAAACCACCTTATTATTAATTACACTAAACCTTTCTTCGTCATTCTTCTCGTCACTATTATCACTTGTTTCATCTTCATCCTGGTTGCACTTTTCTTCACCATTTTTATCTACACCATTTTGAGTTAACTTTATTATATCCTCATTGTTTCTGATGCCCTTGTTTCCTTGGAGTTCCTTCCATCAACTTCATTCTCATCTCCTTGGATCTCATACTTTGCACTCATTACTATACTTTGCTTTTGCTTATTACCTAGTACTGAGTATATCATTTGAGTTACTTTATCTGTAAGCACCAATCTACCTAGCTTATTGAAATGTAGGCCATGTTGTATGTGATATTTCTTATCTACGTCTATCTCTATTAATGCTACCTGCTTATGCTCTTTAGTAATTTCCCTCAATTATTGTTATAGGATCTTATTCCCTTATTTGCTTATGAGTGATATGATAAATCACATCGGATTGGCACATTTGCTAGCACAATGTTAGTATAATTGTCTTAATAAAATCCATGATATGATCTTAACAATAATCAATATTTGATGTGTATTTCAAACTAATACTACAGGAGAAATGAAAGATTCAGAATTAGTTATACCACACTTGACCACTGGACACAACCCTCAACCATTTACATTCACGTCCCATTGACACATCTCCCTACAATCCATTCTAATGTTATCCTGGTATCTCCTTCACAGTCTTCAAACTGCATGTATTTCCAAAGGGTTCCTCACTAAAATTCTGCATGCATTCCTTGGCTGCCCAATTGCAGGAAGTAAATGTCTGATGAGTCTCCCCACTGCCATACCATACACATTCCCTGGCTACCCAATCCTGACATGTCCATATTTCAGTATCACAGAAGCAAATATCAATGTATTAACCCTTTCAGTGTTCTGCAAGACCAAAGTCAAGTAACAACTTCATGCTGCAATTTGTTACCCCCTACCAATATGTAAAAATTATTCAAAATGCAAGAGCACATGAAAATAACTGTAGAGTAACACTGCCCTCGCCCAGTCAACAGTAACCGGGAGGGAACGCCTAGTCACCCATTTACTTTTGCACTTACACATTAACACCTAAACAAATTAAATTGCAAAGGTGTGGACATTATCAGTGCTCATACACACAGTACAGCGGTGCAAAAATTCCAGCTACCTGGTTGCATGGGTGACTAGATTTTGAATGATGGCATCTAATATTTTCAGCATAAATACTAATGTTTCTTCCCTTACATACAAAAACGTGTTTCAGTTCACATACACCAAGAAGAGTGACAGATAATCGTATGGTTTACAGGTCACTCCAGATCTGCAGGTTCTCAATAAGGACCTTGCTTCATGTCACCCTGCTGGTACCAAGAATTTCATGGCGGTGCCTATATTTTTGGAAAATTCGTGCAATTCTGCAAATAGCATATTATATCTGCATTAGCATCCGCAAAATGTTCATATCAAAGACGCAGGACATCCTTCCTTCTGTGTAGAGCAATGTGATTCACTAAACAGTATTGCAATATTTACCTAAATATAATTTTTTTTCTTAATTCATTATCTGAAGAAATGGGGGTTTCCTTATAAGCACACACAAAGTTAAGCATATTCTGTACACATATTTTCCTGAAAATTTCACTTGTGAAGTGGGATGCTTTAATATTCTGGGTCACCTTATAAACAGGTAAACTCTGTTTAAATGAAATGTGAATACACGATGAAAAACCGTCAACAGCGTGCAAAATGCTGCTGCATCTTACTGACACCAAAGCCTACTTAATACAGCATTTTGTTTCCATAATCTCCAAACTTTACACTGTTACTTAACACATGTTCCTCTTAAAACCATTCTCACTCTATGGGGGTTTTTATCAACACAAGCAATATTACAATGATACTGACTGCCACAACTTTACTATACCTGCATCCTTGCTCACACAATATGGCTGACGATGATTCTTAGCCATGTTATCATGCACAAAATTAACAACATCAGGCCTAATTGGGGCCTTGAAGACTGCTGGCAATGCAATAGTTGTACCCGATGCCTCATTCTTGTCACTATACACAGTAATAAGAGGGCGGGCTGCAGATAGTGACTGCAAACAAAATAACAGTTCAGAAATTGCTAAAGCACAATTTCTATAGTTTTAACATATCAAACATGATCTGTTGGTTAACGTGAGATCCCTTACACACTATGCAAGAGAATGCCATGTTAACAACTTGTAATATAGCACATTTACGGTACATCCAAGCAAAACACAATTGCAAAGATGTGGACATATACAGTGCATAATGCAACATCCTTACCTCTTGTGTCTAAAAACAGTTATCAATCCAATTAAGCATAAGACAGTTTACCAATGGAGAAAGATACTAAACATCCTTACTCCTTCAAGAAAATAATGTAATAGTAGCACTCAATTGGGACCCACTAATGTACTTACATAACTCACAACTATTTTTGCAAGGGCAACAAACAATCATATTCACTACGTTCCAAAATGAATAATCTTCGACAATGGTCACAAGTAAATAGGTGGGCTGTGTGTTTTAAAATTGATGCACGAATCTAAAACAGCCTAACCGTAGTGTTAATGAACATAATGTGTACTGTGCCCATCTTAGAATAGTTACCTATGAAAATGTTTACAAACGTGCTTGAAATGTGCTGTGCAAATCCGCATACTGAACTCTTAACACCGAATCTATAACAATGGTGTACAGCAATGACACGGTGTAATGGCTCGTGGTGTCGGCATTCAGACTTCCGCTATTGTTTTTTTTTTTACTGACGCTTTGTACAATTATGCTCGAACCCTGCACCAAAATTTCAAGACATTCCCTTCAGTAGTTAACACGTAACCTAACGAAGGTACCTACAAAGGCAATTTAAAAAAAAAAAAAGCTTATGGAGTAACTATTATATACTTCATACATCTAAAGACCACAGAAAATGCCACACACGTTACAACCGAACACGTGGTAGAAAAATGTGTAACATACAAGCGACAGTATTTGTGTTTCCTTTAAATCCCATATTTCAACAGCATATCTTGAATTAATTCTGACAATCTGCTGAACATTTAACTTACCATGTTTAACAGCAATTTTTATACACACTCGAATAACTCACCCGATGGCAACATCAGCCATACCAAAAAGAGAGACCGGGAGCGCAATACACGTAAGACTAATTTCCCAGTATGCTATGTTCTTTATACCAATACAACAACAAAAACAATTTGCAATGTTTCAAAGATATTCGTATTTATCCTCTTTAACACCTAACGTACACTGAAAATTAATATACATTATAGTATTACTGCTATTAAATATCCGGTTTACTATATTAAATTACAAATTTGTAATGGTTAACTAGTTCTACTGTGTGACTATTGTCAGTACTATTTGTGTAATGTTTCCCATACTGAAGGGTCAGTGGGGTTTACAAAACAAGTTGCAAGGACGCGCAGTTGCTTTCCATTTCGATGGGAGCGAAAGAACGAGCAACGTGATGGAAGGGAATGACGAACTTTACATCTGTGAGCAACGATTACTTGACCACGGATTACCAATTGCGATTACATTAGTGTTTGCTTACCGACAGCGACCAAAGTGTATGAGAAGGTTGGTTCTCGTAACACATGAAACGTAAATGGGGCTTTGATGTGATTTTGACCGTGCATCGTCGTTAATATGTGGAAATAAATGCCAAGTATTTGGCATTTTATTTCCACATAGTAAATGGGAGCGTTTCGCAGGAGGGTACTCTGCCTTTAGTAAACTGTCACTCACTACGCAAAAAAGAAACATTGCACTTGTATTTCCTTTGTATTCCATTAAATAGAGGTCTTTTTGAGAAATTCGGTGGGGTCAAATTTGTTTTAAATGGGCTGATCCAGGCAAATGATGACTGTGTGGTAGCTGTTACTGTAGATACCCCACAACCAAGTTTTAAAATTTGTTTAGGCCTGGAAGAAGAAACATTTGACATGCATTCATTTTGTACAAAGGATGTGTATAGAGGTCCAACAATTTCACATGTTTATTGAACTAGGATTATTTTATTGTCATGAAATTTGTGTGACAAGGCAATTACAGTATTATAATTAAAATCATTTGCTACCTACATTAACACATTGTGGACCGGTGACGCAGATTTGCGTCTTTACATTACAACTGTGCAAGACGGATGACGCAAATCTGCGTTTTTAACACGCGCTTAGTTTCCACGCACTATACATTTAATTACGCAATATATGGAGCATTTCTCCGAATGGTCCTGCTGACGGATGTTTATAGAAACTAGGGTCTTTGGTATTTCCTGAGAATTTCAGTTCATAAAAATAGTTAGCGAATTTGTTATAAATTTTTAAAGGAACACAGTATAAAAGTTGACTGAAATTGTTTAGACCCCGGGAACGTGCATTTAAACAATTTAAATGCCCCCATCCTCAATGTGTTAAAATCATGTTTACATATCTTCTAAATCACAAGCATTTTTCATATTAATGAATATTAAATGGAAATCAATTTAAAATGAAAGGATGTCTGGGTAGTAATTGCTTCTTTTTTGATGACGATGCCCCTTTTCTTTGTTTCATTTTTTGAAGTGTTTTGTCTTTGTCACTACTGACACATGCCTTTAAGTCTGATGGTTTTTCTTCTGAAGAAGATGATGACGATGCCACTTTTTTTCTCCGTGTTTTGTCTTTGTCACTACTGATGCATGCCTTTAAGTTTGATGGTTTTTCTTCTGAAGAAGATGATGATGATACCAATTTTTTTCTCTGTGTTTTGTCTTTGTCACTACTGATGCATGCCTTTAAGTTTGATGGTTTTTCTTCTGAAGAAGATGATGAAAATATCAATTTTTTTCTCTGTTTAGTACCCTTATTCTCCTCTGGCAGCACAGTGGTTTTTTTTGAAGCATCAAGGTGTTCATCTGGAGATGATGGCACAATTGTTTCGTCATGCTGTTTTCTAGCCTTTGTCCTTAATGGTGTGAACAGAAATTCTGAAGCTTTAACTGATCTGTGAGATTTTCTTTCCTTGCCCTTTTCTATAGTGTGACCAGCCCTGCAAAGTTTCAATTCTTCAGAGTCTAAATTAATGCTTGCCATATCTTTTATTAAATCTTCATATAAATTTTCCAGCATTAAAGATTTGCTGGAAGCAGACATCGATACACAACTAGCAACAGACTTTCCTCTCCTCTTTGTCTTTTTTGCAGTCAGTGAAGAATCAGGAGACATTTTCCTTATGCCTTTACTTGATGAACTGGACTGTTCCCCAGTATTCTTGGTTTTTTGATTCTTCTTCACTGTACTCTTCTGTCTGGAATATGTTTTCAGTTTAGGAGCTTTCAGCACAGAAGCAAGCTTAGCACCAATTTCTGATGCACCTGGCTCCTTATTTATTTTTCCTGCTTGTTCTGAAGCAGGCACACTATCTGTGATTTCAAACACTTCATTATTAATGTCACTAATGGATACATCTAATCCTTCACAAACGAGATTTGCCACATCTGTCTCATTACCATCAATCACATGTGTTGGCAGAGCTTTTGTATTATTTATAGAGGAACTTTGTTTTCTATTCTTAGCAGAAAACTGAAGGATTTCAGAATGGCCACCAGGGCTATCAATCCAAATGTCAAGTGCTTGACACACTTTAGAAAGAGATTCATGCTCAGATGCTCCATGCCTTGCCTCCTTTTGAGATGTTTTACTCCTTAATGCTCTGGTAGATCTTTTTTGCACTCTTGATCTGCTAGGTGGAAGTTTTCCTATTTGTGCAACAGTTGAGGAATCCTCAAAGACAGTCACTGTCTTTGACTGTTTCTGCTTATGTGTCTGGGTTCTTGTTTTCTTGATAGATGTTCCCTTCATTGTTTGTTTATTTTCTTTCTCTGAATCATCATTCTCATTCTCAGGTAAGACCAATTTCCTTGGCTTTATTTTAATAGGAGAATGTTCATGAATCTTGACATTACTAACAGAAAGAGGATGGAATATATGATGAGACAATGAACTGGTGTTGATGGGTGTCTTCATGGATGCAAGAGCTACCCTAGGCATTTCTTGTACCTGCAGTGTGCACTCTTCTTTGTCTGTGGAAGTAAAAATGATTAATTCTATGAACATAAAATCAAGACATCAAGACACGAAATCAACAAAGAGTGATCCAAAACATAACATTTGACTCTTCATTAAACTAGTTCCGAAATAGTTACAGAGCTTACACAAGGTGATGGACATACAAGCTGTTGATTTTAAACATCACTGTCAACCCTTTTGTTTACAGTGAATTTACAGTTACTATTTAAATATAAATTTCACTTTTAAGCATGTTCCTACTCTCATCAATCTGTTTTCCTCGTGATACCTTTTCCTTGAGATCACACTCACCATAAAATCATGTGACTGGCAAAATCATGGATTGAAAATAAGAATGCCAAGATGTAACAGCAGAAGACAGAAACCTGTTATTTAAATGCTTAATGTGATACACAGTATTCTTCATTTACACTCAACATAAGAGAGAGGGACTTTTATAGTTACAGATGTGCATTCCTTATACAATATTATGAGAAATGCAATAAACATTATGAGTTTCTGCTCTTATCTCATAAAAATCAGGTCACAAATTTCCATTCTGATCATTCTCTGATACATCCAAAGCTATGCGATACAACTCGAGGCATATAAAGACATATTTTAAATAGTGCTATACTGCTGTCCCCACCTCCTAATTTTGTAAAACAACAATTTTGATTTTTGATGTGATTTTGACCGTGCATCATCGTTAATATGTGGAAATAAAATGCCAACTAGATGCAACAGAGGTTTTTATTGTAGATCTTATTGCTTGCTCAACATGTTTCGGGCATCACCATGCCCATCATCAGGAGCTCAAGAGCATTATACAGTGGTTG
>Ga0209737_10003083_pt1 | contig 11633 bp, 12 predicted proteins | sample TergutCu122P3_FD_187284 | JGI IMG/M metagenome (GOLD analysis project Ga0209737, IMG submission 187284) | Cubitermes ugandensis P3 segment gut microbial communities from Kakamega Forest, Kenya - Cu122 P3 (SPAdes) (version 2) | ecosystem: Host-associated > Arthropoda: Insects > Digestive system...
GCACCCTTTCATTAAAGCACAATGAAAAAACGTCACAACCATATTTTCCATAGCAAAAATTACCAAAAACACAATAACCCTACAGACTTATTAAAACAAACCATACAATAACTTTACACAAAAAAATTACACATTTAAGCGATCTTTCATACGCTTACTTATGATTTCTCCAGCTTCTTGAATATTTACTTGCTTTGGTCTACCAAAAACTGACCTATATTGAAGAAGTAATGTTTGCTATTTCATATTGAGTACATTTGCTTGAATCTAGCTATTTTAAGATAATTAACAACTATCCACAATAACTTTGTCTCTTATATGCGTTCCAGACATCATTTAACCATTCACTTAAAGCCAAACATTAAAAAACCATGTCTTTTATATTTCAAAATAGACAAATCAAAAACGCCCAATGAATAGAGATGATTTAAATGAAGCAAAAATCTAAACTTTCCGATAAGCATATTCTTGGTTGTGGCGTGCTTATGATAGCTATTTCTGTTATTATTTTGTCATCAATCTCTTTTACGGAATGGTCGGAGCAAAGATTAACTGTACACATGATACTTAAAGTGTTAATAGGGAGTATCATCATGATCGCAAGCGTTATAGCCCTGCGAACATCTGGAAATGAAAAAGAAAATATTGAAATTATTTTTTGCTCAAACTGTGGCACTTTAATCGAACTCGAAGCCAAGTTTTGCACCCACTGCGGAAAACAGATCTAAACCAACCTACCTAAATCCAGCTTTCCTATTTCTAAAAAACATATATGTATGACTACCCTTTTAAATGAATATTTTTCCATAATTTGGTAGTGTATTTGTTGGGTCGAAAGAAAAAAGAATTTAATCCGTCTAAAAAGGTTTTCACTTGTCCTATATGCTTAAGAGTTTTTCCTGGGGGTCTTTTTCGACCTAGTCGACAAGTTTGTCCAAGATGTGAAATGGCAGGTAAAAAAGAGCCCAAGAAGGTTGTATGGGCGAAACAAAAACAGTATGTAATTTAACACAGTATTCTGGTTATAATTTTATGTGTTGCTTAATGGTGATGAATAGTTCTGGAGTGAGTTAACTTTTATATGGAAAAAGTTTTTTCCATTGCGTTTCAATGAGAACTCGTTTTATACGATTTGTGTAAGCGGTTTGTTAACGGCAAGAAGAAGGCAAAAGTTAATTGTTTGACAATAATTTGGGCATCAATATGTTCGGTTTATTGTTGGTAATTGTTTTTGTTTTTCCCGTCTATGTTAAAATTTAAAAACCGTTAGGTCAAACCGCAACATACTGGCACATAAAATAGCTCGTACTACATAAAATACAAGATTTACATTGGCAAAATAGTTTTATCACAGTCTGGAAAGAGCCGATAGTTCACCGTCTATTTATGTTGCCATCATCATCTGGGAGTGTAAGCTTTTGTGATTAAAATTAAAAATGCTTATATGCTTTCTTTGAGTTTACATTCAAAGTATCTATTAGTAAAAGAGGCTTATGAGTTATGGAATTTTGTCCGAATTGTGATTGCCGTCTTGAACCTCGAAAAGTTGATGAGCAAGTGGTTCTTGCTTGCTCAAAGTGTGACTATACCAAACAAGCTAGCGGCAATCGGTCTCAGGCAAAAGTAGTCAAAATTATTCAACCTACAAATCAACCCTTTATGACCGTTGTAACCGCTGAGGATTCAAAAATTAGCACTATGTCCACCATAAAAATGAAGTGCGAGAAATGTGATAACACTGAATGTTATGTTTGGCAGGTTCAAACCCGTGGCGGTGATGAAGCATCAACACAATTTATGCGTTGCACAAAATGCGGCCACACGTTTAGAGAATACACATAAAACTCATTATTTGTCTGAATCTTTCGAAAAATATTAAAGGCATGACACTTATAAAAATACCTGAGGAACATTCATGCCAAGCAAACAAAGCAAACCCTTAACTAAGAAAGAGAAAGACGCAAAAAGAAAGGCAAAAAAAGCAAAAGGCAGTAAAACACAAACAAACTAACTAATTAACTAATAGCTAACAAAGATAGCCTTTTTTTGCTCTCACACTTATTTTTTCTTTCAAGTTTTACTCACTCTACCCTCTACTACATCGGTAGAGAAAACATTCCTTTAACTGTTATCAATAAAATTGCCTTATAGCAGCATTTAAAGTAACCAGTCAACATAGCTTATTATTTGAGCTGATTGTCGATTGGAATGAAAATGTTAATAATTAACAATTTTTAAAACACTACTGTAAGTGAAAGGGTATGTCTAAGAATTTGCCATACTGGTTTATCAGAGAAGGCGACAAACTTATCCAGTGTAGTAAAACTGATTTTGATCAAGCCATCCGAGACGGCAAAAGCATAAAGTATCGTACTTATGCTAATAAACAAATTGACCGTATTGCTGAACTTCTTGAAGCATCACGTATGGCGCTACTAAATAATCCCCAAATACCAACAAAATTTAGGCAAGTTTTAACTGATCCAGCAAAAGTTGTTCAAGTTCAAATTATTGATGTTGATGACCCTGAATTTTGGAATAAAGAGGCAAAACACCCAAAATACCAAACAGCCCTAAAAGAAAAATAACCCTTTACACTTCTTTATGTACCGTTCATATATGTAGAAAACATGTTTCCTATATAGCGAGTCACTGTGTACATCTTAGCTAACAAAGTTAGTGGTGTTGTACCTTGAGGTTTAGATTCTTTTTAAATAATAACACTACTAAAACTACAATGATGCCTGCGAAAAGAACTATAACTCCTAATAGAAAACTTGTTGAAGTCAAGAGGCTTAGTAAAGTCAAAGGTGGTGGGGCATCTGTTGGTGGTGTAGTGATAGAATTTTCTGGTAAGGTTATTATTGTTTGTGAAGGCATTGGCGTGACAGCTCCATAATTTATAGTGATTGTTTGAATTTTACTCCAGTCACCTGATGTCGCTTCAACTAAGAGGGCCTCATGAACAAGATTCATATGATTTATTGTTGAAGGGTCACGGTATGCGTATAGTGCTTGGATACGAAGGTCAAGTTGAGCACCAGAAGGGGGTGTGTTAAAATCGTTAAATGAAAGAGATACAACAGTGTATTTGTCATCTGATGACTTAACAAAATAGGCATAATAATCACCTGCAATACCATAGGTCATATATGAAAATGCAAACCATTCTTTCTCATAATGGCCCTTATATTGTACTCTATAATACAGATTGCATTCATAACCCTCAGAGGTCTTGTGTGATGCAGAGGGTAAATTGGTTATTGTAACATCTATTCTCCCTTCTTTTACTGTGTGACTTGGTTGGGTTGTGGTTTTTCCTGTATAGGGGTCAATGGTTTGGGTGGGTGGCACATTGTAAGAGTTGTCAATGAATTTTACACTGAACTGGGGTACAGACGGTTTAGGCACAGCCCCTACATTTGTAACTGTAATTGATAGCACCAGCAGACTTGACAGTAATAGGGCGGTGAGTGTTAATGTTAAAATTTTACTTTCAGACTTCATAATTATAGATACTGATTGCGTAAATAAAGACCTTACCCAATTTACTGCCAGTTCAAAATTTTTTAAATAACAGCTTTGATCTTTAAAATTTGAACATTTGTCTAGTTTGTAATGGTTATGGCAAATTTTTATGGCGGTTTATTGCAAAGTTTCTTTAGACTATTTAAGCAACTGAATGTAACGTTTGCTATTTTATCCTTGCATTTTTTTAAAATAGCCTATAATTTACAGATAGGCAGTGTAGAAGTTTAGTTGTTAAATTAAAAAAAGCGTGTAGACAAGTTGCGAGTTTTAGTTTAATTTGGCAAACACCCTTTTATTTTAACTTGCCTTAATAAGTTAAAAGAATATGGAGTTGTTAGATTGGGTAATCCTTTTAAGTGGAAGCAAGAAAAAGAGACTGTAGTGTCCAAAGTTTTGAATACGGGTAAACCACAGGAAGGTCTTAAGGAACAGATTGGTCTTGTTACCCAACGGCTTGATATGCAATCAAGAGCACTTGATACGGCTGTTAAACGTTTTGAAATGCGTGATGCAGAACTTTTCCGAAAAGTGGTTCGCGCTATGGAAGTTAGAGATCAGGCACGTGCAAATATTTATGCTACCGAGCTTGGGGAACTTCGTAAAGTTGAGAAAATGCTCTCTCATGCCTCTTTGGCGTTACAAAGTGTTTCGATGCGTCTAAGTACCGTTTCTGAGATGGGTGATTTAGTAACTGTTTTAAGTCCAGCAACTACTATGCTAAATGGAATTCGCTCAGAAATGTGTAATATCATGCCTGAGGCAAGTCAAGAATTAGGCAATATTGGTGACATGTTATCTGATATTTGTTCTTCAACAACAAATCAGTACTCAGACATATACAGCGTAGGGGCTCAAGTGGCAAATGAAGAAGCCCTCCAGATTCTTGAGGAAGCCGAAGTTGCTGCCGGAAGCCGACTAAAAGACCGACTGCCTGATATTATGCCTGGATATGGTGTAAATAAACGCGAAAGCTTGGAGGCGTAACTCTCTTTTTAGGGGATGTAAATATCCCTTAACAAATTTTATAAAACAAGTACCCTTAAGTGCAATGAAAAACAACCTCTTTTTTCCATAGCCGATTACACCATCAGCACCTGATACAGGAAGAACCTCAAAACCATCAAATGTTTCAGGCAAGGATAAGTTAAAAACCCATGTCAACTGGCATAAGCATTACGCGAAAATAAGTTGATGTTTTATGGACAATGCCTGATGATTGCTGAATTTGTAGTGATGAAAATAATTGTTTTGCAAGTCTGCCCATGTTGATAGACTGAAAATTAGGGTTATTTGTATGTAGATATGAAGTTTAGTGCTATTTGAGGCTAAAGTATGGTATTAATATGTCCTCCATACTGTAAAAACCATTTTTTTGGTTAATAATGCTTTTAGCGGCAAATAATGCCCCATTACCAAACGCTTCTCGTGCTATAGATTCATGAATTAACCTGACTGTTTGATAGGGAAAACCAAAAATAAGCTCATGTCTGCCAATGATTCCTCCCGCTCTTATGGATTTAATATTTGCCTCTGATATGCCTACGATTTGTGAAATCTTTAAAGCTGTACCTGAAACCTCTTTCTTTTCTTTAAAATGTTCTTCAATTAATTCAACATCGGTGTAGGGTGCAATTGTTTTAAGAACTTTAGCAGCTAACAACAAAAAATTTACCCCCACTGTAATGTTAGGTGACCACAGCACTCTTGTTTTTGTTGATAATTCTTTTAGATAATTAATTGTTGTTTCAGGATACGCAGATATTGCTGTAATGATACATATGTTTCTTTTAGCTGCCTCTTCTCCATAGTCTAATATTGCATTAGCCGAAGAAAAATCTATTATTACATCTACTGGATTTTTTTCAAAAAGCTCTGCAGGCGTATATTCATCTTTAGTGAAAATTATTCCTTGAGTGTCATCTTTTATTCCAAGAAACTCGGGGACGGAACGATGTTGAAGATCTGTTGATTTCCTAATGACCCAACAAAGGTTTACTTCTTCACTTTTAAGCAATACTGTGGCAACAGCTTTACCTGACTTACCAAAGCCAAAGAGGCCAGCTTTCATCTTTTTACCTCCTTTCCTTTACAACTTTATATTTTATATAACTTTTGTATGCATTTAGCTTTCTTAACTTTTATTATAAACAACACAACACACCTGACCAATACATTAAACACTTACAATTATTATACAAACACTTTTCAAAAACTAAAAAACATATATTTTTATTTTAACTACTTGCATTATTCCCATGAAAATATTTTGTGACTTTGTGGTTCTTCCAGCACCAACCGCAGACGATGGTGAAGCCTCTTATGAAAAATCATTTGGGCTGGGGTCTTGGACGTAACCCGCCTTTTGTTTATATGTGGCATTCGGCTAATCGGGCTACCCGCGCCTATTGTAGAGGGTCATCAGCGTCTGTTTGCCCTTTCCACTTGCAGGACGGCCGTTTCATCGCTTCCAATTGACTAATCAGCATTTTAGGATGCCTCATCTGTTAAAGCATCAATTGGACGTGTCGTTTCTGCTCCGTTGCCAAAGCTCTCGCCTTACACCCAAAAGGTGTTGCAATTCTACCTGTGGGCGGAGTTTCCTCAGACCCAAAAACTGGGTCCGAAAGCCACACGCCAACTCACCAGCCCACACTATTCTACATACAGCAAGCAATAAACACATCGCAATAAAAACAACTTTCACACCTCAAATCTAAAAAACTGTGCAAAAATAATGCACCATTCATTTAACAACAAAAAACCGATTACGCCACACAAAAATAATTAGAGCAAAAATACAAAAATCCTACCTTCTTCTTTAACTCTTTTTTATCGTTAGATTTGTTTTCCGCAGTGGGTGCAAAATTTGGCTTTAGATGTAATTGGGGTGCTGCAGTTTGGACAAAATTTGTGAAACAAAGTTCCTGGTGGAGTACAATGAAAAAACATTTCAACTTTAGGGTCTATGGTTGGTAGTGGTGTTGTAGTCTCTGTTGTGGATGGTTGGGCAGGGTCAGGTTCTTTTAACTTAAAGAATGCAATTGCAAGCATTAGTATTGCTATCCATATGAGAAATATGCCAATGACGAATATGGTGCATATTGCACCTATGAATATTAGAAGACCTATGGTTGCAAATGTTTCTTTATGTGAGTGGATGGCGAGTCTTTTTAGTGCACGCATTATGAAAAATGCTGCAATTGATGTAAATACTGTGAATATCAGAAAAGCCAGTATCAAACCGCTGCCGATGTGGGATATTAATGTTGCATAGTCAATATTGGACAAATCTGGGGTTAAGTTTTGAATTTGATCTGTACCGTTCCAATCGGGGTAAATTTGACGAATAGCATTCATCATCGTTGTAATAACAGTTATTGTTGTAATTATTCCTGAGATGATGGAGCCAATTATTGCCGTTAATGTGCCAAGGAGTGCATTGTTAAATATGGTTGTGTCTTTGTAAAACTTGGCTAAACTGTAAAGGCTTGCTAGAATAAGGCTGATGCCTATGATTTCTGTTATGCCACAGATGATAATGCCTAACAGTAGATTACTAAACAATGTCACTGAGCATAATAGTATTGGGCCAAGAATTGTTATTAATAATGCGCCGATGCCGCCTAAATTTTTACTTGTTTGTAATTCCATAGTCTTTCCACCTTCTAATTATGTATTTTAACATAAAAACTTTTTTATTACAGTATAAACCAACATAAAATTTAGTATTTTTTACAAATATTTCTGCAATGCTTGCCATATATTCATGTTAACGTTAAAACATGCTTGTTATTTTAAACTTGGTTTAAACCCTATGTTAGGGGTTTCTTTTTTAGGCTTTAGACAAGTTAATTAGTATACTCACCGTTTAGTAAGCATAACCTTTAGTTAACAGGTGAGTATGTGCCTCTTAGTGTACTTGAATTGAAGGAGCTAAAACAGCAAATCATAGACTTAGTACACCATACTGCTGGCTCTGCACATGTTACTGCTATTAGTTTAATTGATATTTATTCTACTCATATTGAAAACTGTAAAGCCGTTCTTGAAGTTGTTGCAGTTATTAAAAGCTTTCAACCCCGACTATTAAGTTATGTTAAAACTATCCATGGTAGAAATGTGATAATCTTTGTTGTTGACCAGTGGATTTTTGAGCGGGACATAGATCGAGGTTTTCTTGGTGAGGCTATAGCAAGTAAACTTGTTTTTCCTTATTCAAGTCTACAGGGTGAACGTTACCTGTATACTCAAGAGTTGTTTCTAAAAAAAAGACTAATTCTTGAATCCATAGAAAACCTCTCTATTAGCTATCCGGAACTTATCTATCACATGCAAATTAAACCACAATTTTTTCTCTATGAAGTGTTGCTTAAACGTATGCGACTTTTTCCTCTCCTTGCATATGAAATGTCTGACATGCTTGAGGGTACCATATTAAAAGATGAAGAAAAAGAACTAAAAAGCTACAACACCGCCCTAAAACAATTAGAAACCAACGGCTTAATCACCCATATCAATGATTATGTTACCGTATCTAAAGAATTTGTTCTCCAAAGCCAAAACCCTCGAGTCTGGCTTACAAACCTGATAAAAAACGCCCCAAGAGCCCTCTTTTCATCAATCTTTGGCATATTTCCTACAATACTAAACATTACCCTTCAAAATACTCAAGCCATACTTAAAACTCAAAAAATCAACATACGCTCACTACAAACTGACATTAACCCTAACTGTTATGCTATAAACCCCAAAAAATACATATTTGTACCCACCTCAGAAGGACCCGTTTCACTTGCTGATAAAGTCAGCATTCCTGAATTTGCCCAAAAAATGTTCTTAAACGAAAAACCCGAAAATATAGTCGTTACCGCAATAGGCGGAGTGCTAAATGACATTTATCTCATAAAGGCGCAAGTAAATAATGAAGAGCGTAAAGTCATAGTTAAACGCTTTAAAGACTGGTCTGGCTTTAAATGGTTCCCTCTAACCATATGGACCTTTGGAGCTCGAGCATTTGCAGTTTCAGGGAAATCACGCCTAGCTAAAGAATGTGCCGCTAGCGAATTTTTACGCACCCGTGGCTTTAATGTACCTAAAATTTTGCATGTAAGTACTTCTGAACGACTGGTCTTTATGGATTTCATAGACGGCGAGGATTTAAGTCATTTAATAAAACGATTAGACTTAACTCCTGAAAAAACAAAACCCCGGCAAGAACTTGCCATAATTGAAGCTGTCGGTGAATTATTTGCCAAAGTTCACTCCTACAACATGACCCTAGGTGATACTAAACCAGAAAATATTATGATAAACAAAAACAGTGACCTCTATCTATTAGACTTTGAACAAGCCACCCAAGATGGTGACAAAGCCTGGGATATCGCTGAATTTCTATACTATGCAGGCCACTATCTGCAGCCTCTAACAAGCAATGGTACTGCAGAGGCCCTAACAGAGGCTTTTATCAACGGGTACCTCCATGGTGGTGGCGAATTAAAAAACATAAAAAAAGCTAAATCCCCAAAATACACCCGAGTTTTCAGCGTCTTTATTATGCCCTCAAATATTATGGCCATAATAAACACTATAAACAAACTTGCAGAAAACTCTCCCTAAAGAACTTTTGTGCGTTAAACTGTAAATTTTCACTGTTTTAGGGATTCTGCTTGTTTGTTCGTTTGTTTTTAACCGTTTATGCTGAAATAGTAAATAACCTCAATAAAAATTGCCCCTTTGAGATTATGAAATGTTCTGCCTAAAAAGTTGGATGTTTTGGACTGCAACTCTTTTTTGGGTAGCTACTCTTAAATAGGTATAAATGAGTTAATGTAGGGGATAAAGTTGAATACTAAAAAATTAACCTTTGCTATAATGATGGGTGCCCTTGGAAGTTGTCTATTTCTCATAAGTTATGCCTTGGGACCAATAATTCCTGGAGTAGTGGCGTTAGACCTTTCTCTTTTGGCAGTGTTTATAGCAGGTATTTATGCTGGACCTCGAGTTGGCTTTGTTACAGGTTTAATTGTTGGGCTACTTCCAGGTCTTATGTTTGGCCCAATGGGGACTGGTGGTGCTTTAGGTTTAATTGCTCTTCCGCTTGGAAAAAGTTTCACAGGTCTAACTGCGGGATTGCTTGCTAATGGTTTTAACTTAGATCGCATAAAGGGTAAACTGCGTAAAGCTGTGATGGGTGTGCCTACAGTGTTGCTTGCATATATTCCTGAGGGGTTATTTACTTGTGCATATTTTCTTGTTTTACTTCCCTTGTTTCTAAATAGCACAATTGCAAATGCTATAGTTATCACCGTTATGTCCAAGGCTGTCGCTGAAGTTCTTGTGATGAGTATGATTATGGCTGTTTTATTGTATAACAAATCTATTGGCAACTTTATGGCAGCATATTTTAATAACACGTCCAAAAAGTAGCTTAACTCTTGACTTTGTTAATTAGAGTTTATTGGCGGTAGGTGTCTATTCGGTTTAGAGGTATTGTATGTTGAATTATGTTGTCTTATATGGTTGTGTTTTAGAATTTTTTCAAATATTGTCCTTCAAATTTTTTGGGTCTAATTATGGTGCCTAAGGTTTGTTGTTTATGAATAATGGTTAAATAGCGTATTTTGTGGTTTGTGTTGTTTAAGCGTTGGTAATTTCTTTGTTTGTTTGTATTTCTATAATTGCGTATTCTGTTGCATCTGATATGAATTCATAGTTTTTAAACGAAATATTCCGTAAATTAACCGTAGAGATGCATTTTTTGTCTAAAAACAATAAAAAGAAAGAATAAAGGCTGTTTTTAATGCGGTTTTTAAATTAGTTTTAATGGTTTTCCACAGCAAGTAATGTTACATGCCTCGCAACGACAAGGATTTTCAACTAAAACAGTTAATCCACACGCTTTACATTCAAATCTATCGCCTTTTTTATTTGCCATAAGTACACCTTTTACAATATTGCTAAAATATGTATGAAAAATCAAACTAATAAAAATATCCAAGCTTCAGATGATGGTGTGTTGTATGTTTGTGGTAGTTTAATGAAGGTGTCTTTCTTTTTGGTTTGTTTTTAAGCGAAAGAAAGATTAAATATTCTGTAATTTATTCACGGTAGTATGTTAGAGTCTTTCTATGTTCATTTAGAGTTTTCCTCTAAAGCTGGTAATTGGTCAATAAATTTGCCTTTTTTATGCACTAAATGTGGCGTGTGTTGTACTCTTGATGATTTTTTAACTGCCGGTGAAATTCGTGGTTCTTCTGATGTAAATGGTGAGGTTTATGCTAAATTTAAGGCGCTAACTATGGAGTTGGGTGAGTTGTTTGAGAAAGATGAAGCTGAATATGAGCATTATGTTACTCATGTTAGGTGTCCTTTTCAAAGGGGTAATCTTTGTTCTATTTATGCTATTAGGCCTGAGGGGTGTCGTCAGTTTCCAAACACGCCTTTTGGTATGTTGTCTGAGGACTGTAAAGCTTTGGATCGTTTCAAAAGGCAGCTTTTATCTCTTAAAAGAGGTCGGGTTTTTAAAGAAACAGGTCATTTCACATCTGATCCGATTGTGCCAACGGTTTTTTCAAAAAAGCAGTATGGGTTTTGTCTTGATAAACTTCGGTGTGTTGGGATTACTGAGGATGAGTTGGCGTTTTTTAGTGCGTTAAATAATTTGTGTTGATGTCAAAAAAAAGTGGAGGTTGAAAATATTTGCCATTTTTTCCACTTTCTATTTTTCCCAGACTTTGTCAAACTTTTTGTTGTGCTGACTTTAGGTGTTATTTTTGATGTAGTGGTTTTCACTACATTGTGTTTGTTGTCGCCAACTTTTACATGCTGGTTTCTGAAATGGCATCTTGGGTTTGTGCTGTTTTAATCAACCATTTCATGGCTTTACATGTTTGAAGCTTGACTCCAAGCCTGTATTTACTATTAAAGACTAAACAAGGTTATTAAGTTTGCGACAAATATGGTACAAATAATTACTTGTTTGTATTAAATGGTACATTATATTTTTTATATAAACCATACACACAACCCTAACCCTACAACCTGCATACTACAAGAAACCCATCAAAATCTTATAAAACGGGTTTTCATTGAAGTGCAATGGA
>Ga0209737_10003084_pt1 | contig 11631 bp, 8 predicted proteins | sample TergutCu122P3_FD_187284 | JGI IMG/M metagenome (GOLD analysis project Ga0209737, IMG submission 187284) | Cubitermes ugandensis P3 segment gut microbial communities from Kakamega Forest, Kenya - Cu122 P3 (SPAdes) (version 2) | ecosystem: Host-associated > Arthropoda: Insects > Digestive system >...
AGGGCCATCCAAAACCCACACAAGCCTGTCTAACGGCAAAGGGGCAACGGAAAATGCCTCCACTGGGCAAGCGCCTCCATTGGAGAAAGCAGCCATTGAAACTTTTTCCTGGCCCACCTTGTAGCTCATGGCAATATTGTTCGGAAGTATTGTTCGGCAGTATTGTTCGGGCAGTCCCGGTTTTTCCATATGCCAAGCAGCTTGCAGCCTGTCGGGTTTTTGAATGCACCCAACTGCAAAACGGATTCCTCTGCAAAAAGCATTTGGGCAACGTTTTTTGACTCTTTTACGGAACGCTTTCGCAAAAAAGCGTGTTGGCAAACTTTTTGGAGAATGTATGACTCAGCAATTTCCTATAACGCCGGCCGGGTTACAAAAGCTTAAAGACGAGTTGAAGCATTTGACGTCGGTTGAGCGCCCCCAAATCAGCCGGGACATTGAGACAGCGCGCGAGCATGGCGACCTTAAGGAGAATGCCGAATACCACGCGGCGAAAGAAAAGCAGAGCCACATTGAGGGGCGGATTTTGGAGCTCAACCACATTCTGGCGCATGTGGAAGTCATTGACGTGTCGAAAATTCAGCTGGGAGACAGCGTGGTTTTCGGAACAACGGTGGAGCTTTTGGATTTGGAGAGCGAGCGCACTGTGCGCTACCGCCTGGTGGGGGAAGCCGAGACGGACATAAAGAAGCGGTGGATTTCCGTTTCCTCCCCGGTGGGGAGGCAACTCATCGGCAAAAAAGTAGGAGAAGAAGTCAGCGTACACATTCCAAACGGCACCAGAGAATACAAAATCCTCTCGGTGGTTATTCAGGATGAAGGCGAGTGAGAAATTCCAACAGGCCCTGGTAGCGCCCTTGCGCTATGCCTGCGCCAACCAGTTTGCGAAGCTCTCCACCGTACGCCGCCTTGCAGACTCCCTCCAGGTGGCCTTGGAGCTCGGAAGGCAAGAAGGGCTACAATCCTCTTTGTTGAAGGCGCTGCATGCGGAGTTGGCCTGGGTGGACTCGCCCTCCCCCCAGGAGCGCAAGGCTTCGCTTTTGCGTCTGTTGGAAGCCCTGGTGGAGGCCGGTGTAGACTTGCCGGAAGGCATGCCCTCGCCTGTTTTGCCCTCTTCCGGTGAAAAGCCCTCTGCACCGAAGAAGGCTGCCGGCAACTGCGGCCCCGCTTTGCAGTCTCGCCTTTACCCCCCGGAAGAGCCGTGGAATATGCCTTTGCAGAGTTTGGCCTGGAAACTCTCTCCCAAGCTGCTTGCCAGTTTAAAGCGCAAGGAGATGCAAACGGTGGGGGATGTGTTGGTGTGCTTCCCCCGGGCCTATGAGGACAGGCGGCGGGTTTCCAGAATTGCTGACTTAAAACCCCAAAGCCACGCTGTTGTGTTGGCTCAAGTCACCCAAGTTAACCTTGCGCGCAAAGGCCAGCGCAAGAGTTTGCGCGTTTCCTTTGCGGATGACAGCGGCCAGCTGTGCGCCATTTATTTTCACGCGGGGCCCTGGCTTTTGGAGAAATACCAGGTGGGGCAGTGGTTTTTGTTGTCCGGGCAAGTCCGCCACACGCTGACAGGTTGGGAGATGGCGCACCCTGAAGCTGAAAATGCCCAACAAAGGGCGCACTCTCAAGCGCACTTTGGCCGGTTTATTCCCATTTATGTCGGCTTCGAGAAGCATGAGCAGCGTATGTTTCGAGAGTTGGTTTCCCGGCTTCTCCACGGGTTTGCTTCCCAAATAAAGGAGACGTTGACGAAGGGCCTGAAGGCGGAGCTAGGGCTGATGGATTTGGAGGCGGCCTGGAAGCAGCTGCATTTCCCAAAGGAGGCGGAGGATTTGGAGAAACTCAACACCGCCCAAACCCCCATGCACAGGCGGCTGGCTTTTGATGAGCTTTTCTTTTTGCAGTTGGGTTTGGCTTTGCGTCGCCAGGGAATTGCTCAGCAAGAAGGCATTGCATTTCGCATTCCTTTGGAGGCGAAGGCGAGGATGAAGCAGGCCTTGCCTTTTGTACTGACTTCCGCCCAGGAGCGCGTCATGACTGAAATATGGGGGGACATGCAGCAAAAGGCGCCGATGAACCGCTTGCTCCAGGGGGATGTGGGCTCAGGCAAAACGGCCATGGCCATGTTGGCCTGTGCGGCATGTGCCTTGAGTGGATTCCAGGCGGTGGTGATGGCGCCCACAGAGTTGCTGGCCAGACAGCATGCGGCCAATTTCGCGCCCTATTTGGAGCGCCTTGGCCTCCGCATGTGCCTTCTGACAGGCGGCATGGGGCAGCCGGAAAAACGCCCTTTGTTGGAAGGCATTTTGAGCGGCGACATTTCCGTGGTGATAGGCACGCACGCGCTTTTGCAGTCCGACGTGGCATTCCAAAACCTCGGTTTGGTGGTGGTGGATGAGCAGCACCGCTTTGGCGTGCTGCAAAGGCACAACCTGGCCCACAAGGGCACAAGGCCGGATGTGCTGGTGATGACAGCCACCCCCATCCCCAGGACTTTGGCCATGGCGGTGTATGGAGACTTGGAGCTTTCCACCCTGGACACCTTGCCCCCTGGGCGAAAGCCCGTTTCCACTCGAATTTTTCTGCCCAAAAAGCATGCGCAGGCGCTCAAGCTTCTGCAGGAGGAATTGGACAAAGGCCACCAGGCCTATGTCGTTTTTCCCCTCGTGGAGGAGTCAGAAAAGATGGATTTGGCCAACGCCACGCAGGGGGCGCAAAAGCTCAAAGAAGAACTCAGCTGCGCACGCATCGGCCTTTTGCATGGGCGTTTGAAGCCCCAGGAAAAAGAAGCCGTCATGGAGGCGTTTCGCCGCGGCGAATTGAATGTGCTGGTGTCCACCAGCATTGTCGAAGTGGGCTTAGATCTCCCCAACGCGACGCTCATGTGGATTCAGGGGGCGGAGCGTTTTGGCCTGTCTCAGCTGCACCAACTGCGCGGAAGGGTAGGGCGGAGCCATTTGGACTCTTTTTGTTTTCTGCTGCCCGAGGGAGGCTTGTCCAAGGAGGCGGCGATGCGTCTAAAGACAATGTCGAGGACGCAGGACGGTTTTGTGGTGGCCCAGGCGGATTTGGAGCTACGCGGCCCCGGGGAGCTTTTGGGGATAAGGCAAAGCGGGCTACCAGAGCTTAGGGTGGCCAACCTGGCCAAAGATCATGACTTGTTGATTCAGGCCAAAGCCAAGGCTTTGCAGCTGCTTGGGGAAGATCCTTCCTTGGAGAGGCACCCGGAGATTTCAAAGGTACTCAAAGAGCGCTGGGGGGCACGTTTGGTATTAGCGCACACAGCTTAGAGCCCCCCCTGCAGGGCAAACATTGTCGTTTTTATTTTTGAATTTCATTTGAGGAGAAGGCGGAAGATCTTCTAGTGTTTGGAACCCAAAGGATGAGCCGAGGAAAATTTCTAGTCATTGAAGGCCTGGATGGTTCTGGAACCACCACGCAGGTGGATTTTGTGGCAGCTTCTCTGAGGCAGCGGGGGCTTGGGGTACACACAACCTGCGAGCCTTCCAAAGGCCCCATAGGTGCGTTGATTCGGCAGGCTTTGTCAGGCCGCCTGTGTTTGGCCAAAGGCGAGGCTTTGTCACCCAGGACGATGGCTTTGTTGTTTGCCGCGGACCGGGAAGATCACCAATCCGAGATAGAGACGACATTGGCGAGCGGCCATTGGGTTATTTCAGACCGCTATCTGCTTTCCTCATTGGCCTACCAAAGCCTGTCCCTGCCCATGGAGTGGATAATGGCGCTCAACCGGCATGTGCTGCTTCCGGACTGCACAGTGTTTTTGAAAATAGAGCCAAAGCTTGCAGCGGAGCGGATGAAGACAAGGCCGCAGGCAGAACTCTATGAAGCGCTGGGGACACAAGAGAAAGTCGCCCAAAACTATGAGCGCGCCATTGCCGCCCGAAGGCAAGCCGGGGAGCGGATTGTATGCATGGATGCCCATCTAGCGAAGGAAGCCTTAAGCCAGCGCATAGAAGCAGCGTTTTGCAACCCGGGGGACACCCCCTAGAAGGAGGCGGAGGAGATGGAGGCATTAACATGGAAGCTGGCATGGGTGGTGGGCGTAGGAAGTCTTTGCTCCTGGGTATACGCCGGGCGTTGGCCCTCCTCCCAGACGCCCTGGGGGTGCGCCCCGGAAGAGCTAAGGCTGGGGGCCAAAGCCTACGTGCATTGCGCAGAGGGTGCACCTCTGTTGCCAGATCAGCTTTGGCTTTTGGGGCTGAAGGCGGATTTGAACACAGTTGAGTTTAACACCTTGAAAAACCTTCCAAAAGTTTACTCAGACGTGCTTTTAAGGCTTTGGGAAGAAAGAGAGAGACGCGGAGAATTGTGCGATTGGGAGGAAGTCTCCAACATTTCGGGCATTGGGCCTGCCCGACTAAAATCTCTCCAAGAACACCTATTCATTCAATGCAAAACCAAAAGATGATATGAGGGCTTCGTGCTGATTTCTTGCGAGCAGTGTTCAACCACCTATTCCTTTGATGACCATTTGGTTTCCCCAGAAGGCCTGTCCGTCCAGTGTACCTGTTGCGGATATGTCTTCATAGCGAAGCCTGAACCTCCTTCTTTCTTTGCGGAAGGAAGAGTGACGCAACTTTTTGGAGTGTCGCCTGAGGAGAGAATGCTTTTGGCCCCCGCCTCGCCAGCCTCTTCTTCGGCTGTACACAGCTTGGAACACAGCTTGGAATATGGCCATTCGGATTTGGCGGATTCCACTGCCCAGACACACATTCACGAAGAGCTGCCCAACGCCATTGCCTATTTCGATCTGGAGGCAAATCCTTCAGGGGAAGATCCGCTCACCAGCCAATTCTCCTCCACTCCTGTGGAGAGTCCTTCTTCATCGGCTTCTCCTTCGTCGGCTTCTTGCGCAGCTGTTGCGCCTGCTCCACCTCAGGAGGAGCAGCAGGCCCCTTCTGTCTCTCAAACCGTTGTGCCTGTGCAACAGCGTTTGGGGACAGAAAGCCTTGTGGATGAGGTTTGGCAGGCCGAAGAATTGTTGGCCCAGTCGGGGCCGTCGCGCTCAAAACAGAATGTCGCTGCAGGCTTTTTGGCGCATGAGGAAGCCAGCCCATTTCAACCTCAAGGCTTGCCTTCTTCTTCGGAGCCCTTGCCTGTTTTGGCAAAATCCAAGCGAAAACCCCGTTGTTTTTTCGTCATTTCTTTGGCGATGATTGTGGCGACTGCTTTGGCTGTGTGGCTGATTTTTAATTCCTAGGACATCCTTTGCTGCCAAAGCCTTCATGCTGAGCCAGCAAAACAGACTCCACAGGCAACAGGCTTGCATACGTCACAAAAAGCTCGCTTGTCAGCTTGGCCGGCTGTTTTCCTTTGCGTGCTCGGATATAGTCATTGACGCGTTTTCCCTGCTGGTTTGTTGTTTGATTTTTATGGTTTAGATTCATGGTATAGCGCACCACCCCTCGTGAAACATGGTGAATAATATAAATGGTTCCATCTGAGTCCATGGACTCCACAATCCCTATGTGAGTCAACGCATTGTGAGTATGCGGATAGGTGTTTCGGAAAAACACCAAATCCCCCGGGATAGGCCAGCCTTTGTTGAATGTTTGGCCATGTGCTTTCACATAGCGAAACATGGCCGTGACACCATTGTCTCCGGGCTGTGCTGCCTGCATCAAGTCTATGCCGACTTGTGCATAGACTGCCTCGACAAACCCTGAGCAGTCATTGCGGTATGTTTCGTCTTGTAGAACAACGTATTTTTTTCCAAGAAAAGCTTGGGCTGTTTGAACGACTTTTGTTCTGGCGTCCTGTACCCGGGGGAGGCTTTCTTCCCCACCGCAGGCGGCGCCGCTGGGGGTATTTTTTTCCTCAGCGGAGGGCTCGAAGGCCTGCACACCCGAGGGAGGTTTTGCCTCTCTGGCGAAGGCATCCACCAAAGCGGCATGTCCAGCAGGAGGGCCGGTTGTAGCGCACCCTGCCAACAAGCCAATGAAAAGAAATAACCAAACTGTTTTCATTCAACCAAATATTCGCCTGCTTTTGTTTAGAGGTCAAAAACTCAGAAAAAATGCTAGCTACTTTTCTCGTGCATAAAATTCACTTGGCTCCAGGAATTCTGTTGTTGAGTCTGCTTGCCTGCCAGTCCGGCTTTGAGAAAGCCCCCAAAGCAGAGCATGCGGAAGCGTTTTGGGGAGCCGGCACTTTGCAGGCGTTGGATTTTGTGCAGCAAGAGCGCTTGGCAGAGCTTGAATTTAGACAAGCCAAAGAGCTGCACAGCATTCTGGGCTATAAGCGTTTCCTCGAAAAATTTCCGAATGCGCCGGAAGCCAAACCCGCAGCTGTTTTGCTGCGGAACTTGCGGCTTGAGAATGCCACAGCAGAAGGCACGCCGAATGCTTTGCGACGCTTTCTCAGAGAATACCCGGATGGGCCCTGGCGCGCAGAGCTTGTGGAGCGTCTGGCCCAAATGGAGCAAACAGAGCTTGAGTCTTCTGAGGACTTGCTTCGCCTCAAAGGTGCCGCTCAGTTTTATGCAGACAAACCTTTGGGGACTCTGGCAGGCGATCGCCTGGATGAAATTCGTTTTCAGAATGCCAAAACAGCCAGCGACTATGTGGACTACCTGCGTCAATTTCCTGCAGGCAAGCACCGAAACGATGCGCGAGTGGCATTGCTTTCTTTGGAGTTTGACTTGCTTTTGGCCTTTTCCAACTGGGAGGAGGTGGAGCGTCTGTCCCAGCAACCTCTCGCAAAGCACATGCCGCAGAGGGAGGGGCGCCTCAAACAGCTTCGTCAACTCAAAGCGCTGCTTGAAAGCAAGGCGCCAGAGCTTTTGCAGACGCAGATGGTTTTTTCATGGCGCTGTGCACAAGAGCGTGAAGCTGCCTTGCAGTCGGCAGACATTTTGCTGAGGGCAGAAGCAGTGGAGGAGCTGGGTTTCTGGATGGATGCAGCGGCGATGGATGCTTTGTTGAACCTGATAGGCACTCCAAGAAATGCCCTGGTACGTCAACGCGCTTTTGAAAGTCTCCAACGTCTTTTGGGGGCCTTGCCCGACAGCCTTGCCAACCATTACGTAGCCAAACGGGAGCAGCAGACGCCCCAGGCCCCGGAGGGAGAGGAGGCGCTAAGGAGGGCAGTCCTCTATGACTTGTCCGGGCAGAAGGTGAAAGCGGCGGCCCTCTATTCCAAGGCCTATATTCCACAGCTGCCAGATCCCATCCTCTTGAGGCGGTGGGTGGCTTTGCGCAAAGAGCAAAAGCAATATTATTCAGCGGCGGTGGCCGCCCGCCAGCTGGCCTGGTGGGCAGAGCGGACAGTGGAAGATCTCCATCCCCTCCAGGAGGTGGAGTTGGTTTTTGCAGCCCGAGAGTTGTGTGCCGCCACAGAGATGGGGGCGTTTGCCGTGGCCTCCCTGGAGGGTTTGTCCCAAAAGCCCACAGAGTTTCCCGAAGACATTCTCGCTTTTTTGCAAAAAGCGAAGTCCACCTTGCGCCTGGCGCAAGCAAGGCTTGAGGATGCGGAATTGGCTTTGCTTGAGAAGACGCCCGAAGCGAAGCGATGCAAAGAGCGCGGTTTGCCCTGGTCCATTGAAGCAAAGGTGAAGGAGAGAAAGGCGGCTTTTGAAAAGCTTGCCAAGCGAAGGCCTGAGGCGGCAAAGCTTTTAATTCGGCGCGCCCTGGAGATAGATCCGCTGGTGGAGTTACGCGCAGAGCTCGAAGTTTTAGACAAAGCTCCTCCTGAATGAGAACAAGCCAAGCTTTCAGGACCCAAAAAACAGGTGTGTCAAAAACACCACAATCCCCAGGCTGAGAACATCCGCCCCCACGCATGCTGGAACGGCGTGGCGCGTTTTGGTGACATGCACAGCGCCGAAATAAACGGCCAGCACATAGAAGGTGGTTTCAGAGCTGCCGTTGATGAGAGAAACCATATAGCCGATAAGGGAGTCCGGCCCATGCTGTTGCAGGGTATCCATCAAAATGGCCGTAGCCCCAGAGCCCGACAGCGGCCTGGTAAAAGCCATAGGCAAAGCTTCTGCCGGAAGCCCCACCAGGCTTGTCCACGGGCCGATGTGTCCAATGAGAAAGTCCAGCGCCCCTGACTCGCGAAACATGCCCACAGCGACGAGGATGGCCACCAGATAAGGGACGAGGGAGACGGCCAAATGAAAACCCTCTTTGGCGGAAGAGATGAAGGCCTCATAGACGCCAACGCGCCGCGAAAACCCCAGCGTTACAATGGACAGCATCAGCAAAGGCAAAAGCCAGCTGGACAGATAGACGCGCAAATTCCCCACCTGGGCTTCCATATTGCCCAGGGAAAGGAGAAATGCCACCGCAACGGCCACGGCAATGGCCAGCACCACCCAGCTACGCCAGCTGACCGGCTGGCTTTCTTTCAATATGAGCTCCGGCAGCGCAGGAGGCGGCTTCATTTCCGCAGGCGGCGCAGAAGGGGAGGCCTCCGAAGAAGCTTTGGCGAGTTTTTTCTCAGAGAAGAAGGGGAGGCGCTCAACGAATTTGCAAAGGAGGATGGCAACAAGGGTAGCGATGAAGGTGCCGATAAGAGAAGGCAGAATAATGCCGCCGGCGTCCATGGAGCCAAAGGAGGCGCGGATGGCAACAACCCCCAGAGGAAGGAGGGCGAGCCCCGAAGTATTAATAACAAGGAAGAGGACCATAGAGTTGGTGGCGACCCCCTGGTATTTGTTGAGTTTGTTAAGCTCATGCATGGCTTTTAAACCAAAAGGGGTAGCGGCATTGCCCAAGCCCAGAATGTTGGTGGAGAAATTCATAACCATAGCGGAGAGGGCAGGGTGGTTGTCAGGGATTTCGGGAAACAGCCGCCGCGTCACAGGCGTCAGCGCGCGCACCAGGCTGGCAAGTACACCGGATTCGCGCAACACCCCCATAAAGCCCAGCCACAAAGTCATCTGCCCCGCCAGGCGCAGTGCCAGCTCCACCGCTGTTTTGGCGGATTCAATGCCGGCGGTTGTTACCGCAGGCATTCTTCCGTTGAAGCTTGCAATCAGGACGGAGCCGACGATTAAAACGAAAAAGACGACATTCATGAAAGGCGCTCACCGCTTTCTGTAGTGTAGGTTGCTCGTTTCTATGTTGAATTGAGGCGCTGCGCCCCACATTTTTCGACATCTTCATGCGCTTCCTCCTTTGGCCGTCCTCGACGTGGCGCTGCTAAACCGGTCTTGCATACGCGTTGGCAGAGAAAAAGAGCCATTGACAGCCAAGGCATTGAATGGCACAACCGCGCCAGCATTCAGGCGCAACCGCGCCTGCATTCGGGCGCATAGCTCAGCGGTAGAGCACTGCCTTCACACGGCAGGGGTCCCAGGTTCAAGCCCTGGTGCGCCCACACAGCAAAGGCTTCTACGGGCGGCGGGTCGCCGCCCCTACATTTTTGCACCACGTTGGTGACGGGTTGTAGGGGCGGCCATGTCGAGCCCGCCCACCTCCTTCAAAACACCAGCAAAACTGCGCGTCGGGACCTGCCGCCCGAATGGCGCCTTTGCCTCAAACCAACATAAATTCACATGTGCATGTGTTCGTGTTGCACACCATTCCCTCAGGGCAACCGCCACATTGGTTGGGGCAAACACAAACGTCTCTGTCAGAGTCGCAGAAAAACGAATTCTTGCAATGGTTTGATTCGTCAGGGTCAAAATGAATGTCTTTTTCACAAGGCATGCGGGTTTCCTCCGAGGTTTCCCAAGCACGATAGGAGATGGCCACACGGCTTTGCTGCTTGTCGGGCGGCCGGCAAGCCCCAAAGAGAGTGACGGTTTGTGCAATGCCGTCATAGTCAAAACCGTCTTTTCGGCTCCTTGGGACATCAGCTATGTTGCAAACATTTGGATTTCTTGGGTTCGCCATGGCCACACGCAGCGAAGCACCGATGAGTGGTTTTTGCGTTTTCACACCTGCATTGCCGATGGCGCTGTCGACAATGGCTCTCATGGTGTCTTCGACAGCTGTTTGGTCTCTGACGAATGCCCGAAGACCACCTGTTGCATTCGCAACGGTTGGGATACGCACTATGTCGTATTGCTCATAAATTGCATGCACTGGGATGGTTTGTCCAGGCCGAATGGCAGGCACAGGAATGGAAGAGGAGCCTTGAGGCACCAGCGTGTCTCTTCCTTGGAAGAAGTCAATGAAATTTTGGATGTTCTCATAGATGCCGCCTCCTGTGGTTACCGTGCGCAAGCCGGTAGTGCAATCTTCGATATTGTTTATAATCACCACCACAATGTCGGCATTCTCTCTCAAACGGATGCGCTCCTCCGCCGTGGGGCCACTCATGTCCATGAGTGCCAGCCGCGCAGACCCCAAGGAGCCCCAGGCTTCGCCCCTAACGCCAATCCAACAACCACCGTTCTCTCCGTGGATGCTGGGGTAGCTGTTGTCTCCAAGACACTCTGGGCCAGGCCCCTCCCAGGGGGGATAAGGCACTTTGTTTCGGTCTATGCCAGGTGTGCATCTCCTGGTTCCTGCGTTGTCCGGCAAGCAAAGGCTGTTTTCTCTGAGCCAGGCCTGGAATTGCTGAACATCCCTTGTGAAGCCGCGTATAACCCCTAGGTTAGGCCATTGGCGGAAGCTAGAATGATAAGAAGAGGTCACCAAGGCTATGCGCCAATCCAAGGTGCTGTTGTTGAGGGCATTGGCCATGGTGGTGCCGGCAACAGCCATTTGGTCTTGCCGAGTCTGCATGGAGCCAGAATCATTCACGACAAACAAAAAATCCACCGGCTTATGCCCCACAACAGAGCGCTCACACTGCACCACCGTGCGGTCGAAATAACGGGCGAGGGCGGCACCGCCGGCTACGTCCATGAGGGCGAAGGCGCCGTCTTTTTCCTGGGAGAAGCGGTTGTTTCCCGCTGCGGTTATGACTACCAGGGGGTTCCAATTTTCTCTTAGTACGTATTGTGCTTTCACGTATAGCTTCTCCCCCTCTTTGCTGGTGGTGTCTGTTAGGGTTTCGGAACCTTCTCCCAATAGTGTCTCTGCTATGCTTTTTATCCCTTCTCCGGGGCTTCTTCTTCCTGGTATTTCGAAGTCTATGCTCAGAGCATTGGCTCCTGCGGACATGGAGTCCCAGGAGCGAAAATACCTCTGCCTGGCTTCTTCTCCGCCTAATGCTTTTATGTGCTCATTTGCTAAACTCTCTAGACCCTCTAGGCCTGGCAAAATGCCGGAATGACGCCAACTTATAAATGCTACATTCCTGAGGCCGTCGAAGCCCATGAGTCCGTTTGTTGTTCGGCTATCCTTGGTGCGTTCAATGTCTACATAACTGTTGGCAAAGCCCCATGGTAAACCTAAGGCCACTTGCGCGGCAAAATTTCGCTGAATGCTGATTTTTAACAGGTTTTTCGCAGCGCATGCCTGAAGCACCTCCGCGTCACGTGTCGGGTGCGGGTCATCCTTGTCGTTCGGGTCCGTCTCGCCGGCGTCTAAGCACCCGTCTTTATTTGTGTCTTCGGCGCCGTCCCAAATGCCGTCGCCGTCGGTGTCCGGGTTTAATGGGTCTGTAGTGCTTTCTGGGCATTTGTCGTACTTCGTCCTTGGGCAGTTCGTCGGGTCCGCCGCGGTTGTGCGTGTCACACCTACTTCCAGGCCGTCCCACAGGCCGTCGCCGTCCGTGTCT
>Ga0209737_10003086_pt1 | contig 11627 bp, 11 predicted proteins | sample TergutCu122P3_FD_187284 | JGI IMG/M metagenome (GOLD analysis project Ga0209737, IMG submission 187284) | Cubitermes ugandensis P3 segment gut microbial communities from Kakamega Forest, Kenya - Cu122 P3 (SPAdes) (version 2) | ecosystem: Host-associated > Arthropoda: Insects > Digestive system...
GTTTTTCGGTATTTTGGCCGGTTTAGGTCTGTTCGGCTCGTCAAACAGTATCCAGTTCACCCAAATGGGGAGTTTTTTCAATTCCTCCACGGAAATGCTTGACTTTTTTCCATTTTGTGGTATACTGATATTGTCCCCGGTTCTTGGTGGTTCCGGTTGACTTTCTTCCGGCGCTTCGGCGGACGGAAGCGGATTGTCCTCCGCTGCGGTAACAGCGGGGGATTTTCTTTTTACATCTTGCATCAGCCCAACCTCCGGATTTTGCCGTGCGGCTCGCTTTCGGGTTTATTGGTTTGGGTGTTGTCTCCTATATCGAGGCAAGAAAACAGCGTGTCCAAATTTATAAGATATTTGTTGCCGATTCTTACGCTGGGGATTTCACCGCTTCGCACCAAACGCCGGAGCGCCGTTTGCGTGAACGCTGTGTTTGGGTCGGATTTTCGCATTGCTGCGATTGCTTCGCCGATTGTTCGCATTTTTGGGATTTTTTCATTCGGCATGAGATTCACCTGCCTTTATTTCGGTGATGATGTTGCGGATTTTGTTTTTTTCCCGCTCCGTCAATTCCCTGCGGAATTTCCTTGACAGAGATGAATCCGTTATCCCCATTTTTTCGGCGATTTCCCACATTTTTATGCGGTTTTTGGATATCTCGTCCCTGATTTTTAAATTTACCATAAAAAAACTCCTTCTTTTGAAAAAAATTGTCTTGACATATGCCTATATTTGTGGTATGATTATATTATACTGCATACAACAGTTTTTGTCAACAGTTAAATGCAAAATATTTTACGATTCCACGAATTTATGCAAAAAAAATAAAAAGGAGCGTATGTGCATGAATGTCAAAAAAGCGTTTGCCACCAAATTGAAGACTTTGCGGGAAGACTCGGGTCTATCCCAAACTGAATTAGCGGATACTCTCGGGGTGTCGAGGGGAAGTATAAGTTTTTACGAAAACAACGACAGAACGCCCGATATCGAATTTTTGGAAAAAGTGTCAACTTTTTTTAATGTATCTTGCGACTATTTGCTCAACAAGCATACAAATAAAACTCACGAATTGGAAAATATGCAAATAATGACAGGACTTTCCCAAAAGGCCTGTGAAATATTGGAACATTGGAGCAAATGCAAGGAAGTTAATTATTGGTTTTTAAAATCTATCAGTTTCATAATAGAAAACGGATCGGAAGGCGAATGTAAATTTTTGGAATCGTTATATAAATACCTGTTTATCCAGTATGCGTTCACTGATATTGAATCCGCCGCTACTTTTAGACTGCCGGAAAATACACAATTGTATCATAATTGGCCGATGGTAGTATTTTCAGATGATATAAAAGAAGGACGCTTTATTGTAGAGGCTTCCGATTTGAACAATATGCACTTTGGCAAACTTCTAAATGGAATAATCAAATTTAAAGAGATTGTCAACAAGGAGGCCGCGCAGAATGGCGAGCATAACGAAAAAAACGAGTAAGGCCGGGGAAACCTCGTACCTCATAAGGGCAAGCCTTGGATATGACGCATCCGGCAGGCAGACAAAAAAATCCCTGCTTTGGAAACCCGCGCCGAATATGTCGGAGAGGCAAATTGAAAAAGAGCTTGCCCGCCAAGCGACCCTGTTTCAGGACAAGGTGAAAAACGGCGGCGCGATCGACGCAAACATCAAATTCGGCGATTACGCCCACAAATGGCTCGAAACAAACAAATCCAATTTCGCCCCGATAACATACACCCGATATAAAAACCTGCTTGTACGAGTCAACGAGGCTTTCGGACATCTCAAAATCGGCAAAATCCAATCAATGCACCTCAACGAATTTTATGAGAATCTACGGGAAATAACAAGCCAAAAAACGGGCGAAAAGTTGAGCCCGCAAACAATAAAACATTACCACCGCTGCGTGAGCGCCATACTCACACAGGCAACGCGGGAACGAATTATTCCGAACAACGTTGCGACAAGGCAGTTCATGAACGCGCCGAAAGTGCCGAAAAAAGAACCCGCTCACCTCGACGATGAACAGGCCCGGCATTTTGTGGCTTTGCTGGATTGCGAGGAGGACGTGCGCACCAAAGCGGCGCTCACGCTGCTTATATACTCCGGGTGCCGTCTGGGCGAGCTGTGCGGGTTCACATGGCCGGATTGCGATTTCGAGGCTTGCACGGTGACGGTAAACAAAACCTCGCAATATTGCCACAGGCACGGCATAATCGAAAAGAGCCCGAAAAACGAAACAAGCAAGCGGACGATAAGACTTTCGGAATATGTTTTCAGCGTATTGTCGCAGTACAGGGTGTGGTACATCAAAAGGAAAATCCAATGCGGGGACAGATGGATCGACAGCGGGAAACTGTTCACCGGGGAGTTCGGGCAGCCTATAATGCCCACCCTGATAAACAAGTGGCTCAATGTTTTCACGGAAAAGCACGGGCTCCCGCATATAACGCCGCACAGTCTGAGGCACACAAACATAACGCTCATGATTTCGGCGGGGGTCGATGTGCGCACGGTCGCCAGCAAGGCGGGGCACAGCAGGACCTCGACAACGCTCGACATCTACTCCCACGCCCTGCAGTCGTATGACGAAAAGGCGACGGCGGTCATCGACGAGGTATTGACCCCGAAAGCAAAAAGAGCATAACATCCAAGTGTCTTGTTGGTGTCTTAAATATACAGCAAGACACCACAATATAACGTAATTTATAACAAGCGGGTGGCAATATATGGCGCAATATCGCGGATTATTGGAAGCGGTAGCAGAGCGTGAAAAGCGGCAAAAAGCACTGCAAAACCTTTATCCGCCGGTTCGAGTCCGGCTGTCGCCTCCAAAAAACCCCCGAATCAGAAGAGGATAGTAAAAATGGAAAACGAAAATTTCAGGTTTTTCATGCAACAGGTCAAGTCCCTTGAAAAAGACCATCAGGGTGAGTTTGCAATTGTGCATAAACAGCAAATCGTAAAATTTTTTGACAATTTCGACGATGCCTATGCCTACGCGGAAGAAAACTATGAAGACGGAACATATCTTGTCCAACCGTGTGCATATGAGCTGAATCTCGTCAAGTCGCGCCGTATAACGGGTGCAGTCAGTGGATAGAAAAAGTATCGGAAGTATTTCGCACAATTATGGCAGGATAGTGTATGATCTGTTCATAAAAATAAGTGTCTCCGCATCAAATGGCGAAAAAAAAGAGGTAGAGGCCCTTATAGACACGGGTGCCACATATCTCCAATGAAGAACCCCCGGTGTATCTGCGAATATACGGAACATCGGGCTTTTTTGTTGCGCTCTTTGTGCGATTGTGGAAACCTAAAACCCAAACAGCCCACAGCCGCCCGTGGCAAAAAACACGACGGCAAACGGGGTTATACTCCCCAAAAGTATTCCCAAGGCGACAGCCTTGTTTTTGATCCTGACAATCGCCCATACGACCGTCCCCACGATGGCATACGGGATGCAGATAATCATCGCGATAAACAACACAAACGATGACCCTCCCGCGAGAATCAGCGACATAGCCACCAAAACAATGATTGTCGCGCCGTAGGATACATAAAACATTATGTCCTTGAAAGGATTTTCTTTTTTTGGCGGTTGCTGCTCGGGCGGCATTTCCCACCTATTTTTGTCCATATTGTTGTTGTTTTCGTCCATTTATTTCCCCTTTCCATAAAACCAAAGCGATGTATACAAGCCCAAGCGCGCATATGATCTGATAAATCGTCATCCCGGCCCATACAACTGCATTTTCGCGTATAAATTCGGTCGGGAACCTGAATGCAAAATATGCCAACAGATACAGTTTAAAGAGTATCCCTGCGGTCTTCGCCCTGTTTCCAAAGCAAACCAGCAGTGCAAAGGCGGCCGCGTGGAATGCGGCCTCGAACAACTGCGTGGGCAGCCTCGACAGGCCGTCGCCAAAATCACAGCCCCAGGACGCGGCCTTCCCGTAGCAGCACCCGTTGAAGAAACACCCAAACCGCCCGATCGCCATGCCCAGCGCAATCGACGGGGCGATCGTGTTGCCGAGTTTCAGCTTGATCCCGGCGATTTTTTTTATCACGGCGACGCCGAACATACCGCCGACAAGCCCGCCGACAATGGATTTGCCGTATAATACCTCAACCCACCCGCGCCCCTCGAAGACCAATGGGATCTTCGAGCCGATCGCGCCGCAGACCAGCGCGGAAAACACGATCTTCACCGCGCCCTCGCCCACCTGGCCGCGCCGCTTCAAATCGGCAAAATAATATGCCAGCCCGGCGGTTATCCCCAAGACCACAAAAAACGTATAGGCCGGAATGCCGAGTATGAGCGGGGCGTCACGCCCATACAGCCGATCGTGGATGTCCAACATCATCTGCCACCATTCTTGCCATCTTTCAAATTTTTCAAAATTTTGGCAAACCAGCCAAACCGGCAGCAATTCCCGCCTGTCATGCAGGTATACAGTTTGAGCGCGGAGCAAAATCCGCAGGCCGCGGACGTCTGGAGGACCGCGAACAGCCCCGTCACGATCCATGCGGCGACCGGATCTGCAAAATACAGCAATACCAAGCAAATGGCGGCAAACACCGCCCCGACCACATGCGAGACGAAAATCCCATTTTCGTCGACTATCGTGTTTTGGCCGGGCTTTATCCTGTCTACGGTGTGCCTGTAGAGCAAAATGAGCGGCGCTTTTTCGACTTTGAATATGGCGGAGAGCAGCATAACCAAAAACACCGCCCCGACCGGCCATTTTGCCTGCAAAATTATACCGAGCCATAAAAGGGCCGCCACCACTATCCGACAAAACGCGAAACTGCCCTTCGATATCGTCGCCGGTTTGAATCTCGCCATACAATTCACCTCCATAATTTCGGGAAAAACATCCCCGTTTTTTTTCTGTATTCGCCGTATTCGGCGAATTCTTCCTGCAAAAGCCTTTCTTCCTGCTTTGCACGGTAGTACATGAACGGGACAAACACGCACGCGGCCAATACCGCGCCGAGCCAATTCCGGTACGCCACACTTCCGCCAAAAAGCATTAGCATAATCGAGGCGTACAGCGGGTGCCGCACGATTTTGTATATGCCGCGCCTGACAAGGGTATGCCCGTCGTATATCCTGATGTGGTTGGCCCAATTCCCCCCGAGCCGGAGCCTGCCGGCTATATTCATCGCGGCGCCGGCAAAAACCATCGATGTGCCGGCAATTATCATTGTCATCGCTATGGCATCGTCAAAATGGATGCTCCCCCAGCGCAGATAGATGACCAAGCAAAAAACGGCGAAAAAACCGATCATGCTGCCGGTCGCGACTATCGAGCGCCTGCCCTTTTTGACGGCGCCCCTGTCGCCGTATTTGGCAAAATCGACCATAACCGCCGCAAATACGGCGATCACGCTTGCCGCGATGACCCTTTCGCATACAAAAACCATCATATTTCATGTCTGCCTCTGTGGAGCATATTGTAGGCGGAAAACGGTATGCGCCCAAAATCCGGCGTGATGATGTGCACGCATTCCTTCTGCATCGATTTCATGTCAAAATTGTACCTATCGACAAAAGAACTCACGCTGATCCTGAAAGTGTTTTCATCGACGAATTTCATCTTCTCTTCTTTTGATTTGAAAATGAAGTTTTTGGGAAGGTATTTTTTTATCTCATCGACAAGGTTGCAGCAACCGCCGGTGTCGAATATTTTGCTGTCGGCCCTGAAATTCCTCAGGGCGTCCTCAACCGTGAAAACAAAGGTGTTTCCGATAAAATCCTTCAATTCGACCAGCTCGCCGCCGCGCGTGATCGGGACAAAACCCTTTTTGTCCCTGAACAGGTACGTCATCGCGACCCGCTCGACATTGCAGGGGAGCGGTATGAAGTCGGAGGTCTTTATCATTTTCCCGGTCTGTTTTTCTATCCGGTTCAAAACGCCCGACAGCGTCACCCTGTCCTTTGGGGGACGCATATCCCCGTAATAGCCCACAGGCTGGAAGTTCACCCCGCGCACGCACGGCTGATCCATCCCGTATACCAAAATCTCGCCGCACAGATGGTCGTTTGTCCCGGTTTCGATCGTCGCGACCAGAGTCGTCGGGACATTGTATCTGTTCAGATTCGCGATCGCCCTCTTTTTCATGCCCGCAAGGGGCCTGCCGCGCAGTTTCGCATACACACCGTCGTCTGTCCCGTCAAACTGCAGATAGGTCTCAAAACCCCCGCGGAATTTCGAGAGCTCGCGGGCGAAATTTTCGTCCTCCGCGATCCTGGTCCCGTTTGTGTTGAGCATGACGTACCTGAACCCCTTGTTTTTTGCCATTTCGATTATCTTTATGACATCCTTGTGCAGGGTCGGTTCGCCGCCGCTGATCTGCAAAATCTCCGCGTTGCCGTTTTCTGCCGCCATATAGAAATCCATCATCTTTTCGATGGTGGCAAGGTCCAGGTCCCCGCCGTTCGGGCACCGGGCGTAGCACACCGGGCAGCCCAAGTCGCAGTTGCCAGTTATTTCGATGAGCCCTATGCAGGTGTGCTGGTCGTGGTGTCCGCACAGGCCGCAGTCATATGGGCAGCCCCTGTCGGCTTTTGTCTGGACCGTGGAAACCGTGCCTTTTTTGTCGTATCTGTATTTGCCCAGATGATACCCGCAGTCCTCTTCCAGAATTTCAAAATGCTCGCCGCAGGTGCCGCAGTTTTTCAAGACAAAAACCCCTTTGGCGCCATATACGATCTTTCCGTCGATCGGGTTGCCGCATTTTGAGCAAAGTGTTTTGGTAAACGAGTGGTAGATATAATCCCTGTCCATATTGTTGACCGCCTCCGATAATTCATTATATCAGCAAAACACAAAAAAGTCAAGTGCAATCCCGCAATATCTCGATTTTGTCGAGGGATGTCGAGGGAGAAGGTGAAAATTTATAAAAATTTACAAATGTTATATGCCATTTCGCTTGAAATATCCGTCCGTCCATTGTATAATAATAAAAAATGCGATTTCAAGATATTCAAAAAAATGGTGGGAGGGAGTCCATGAAAAACACGCCTGAAAACAGAACACGGGGGCTGGGGCGGTTTTTGAACCGCGTGAATTTGAAGCTGCGCCCCAAACTGATCCTCATCTTCCTCGTCGTCAAGGTGATTCCGATCGTTTTGCTGGCGGTCACCGCGCTGACGCAGATCATATCGCTCGGCGACCTGCTGCGCGAGATAGCCGTCAAGGATTCCACAAACGCGCTAAACGACAGATCGAGGCAAAACCTCGAGAGGATGACCACCGACCTGGCGGACCAGGTGGCGGACTTCCTCCGCCAGCGCGACCAGGATATTTTGCTTTTGGCGAGGCTCGAGCCCTCCGACGCCTCCTACAAAGACTTCTCCGAGACCAGGAACAGCATGCTGGTGCAGAAGGGCGAATGGGAGCTGTCGGCGGACGGCATGTCGTGGGTCGAGAAAGCCCCCTACAAATACGACGGCCCGCTCGACGGCATATCGTCGAACAGGGAAAACGACGACCTGCTGCACGGGAGCAGCTTTCAGTACAGGCCGCCCGAGTTCTTCGGCAAATACCAAAAAAACGTGCCGCTGTACGACGAAATCACCTTCATCGACACGGAAGGCAACGAAATATACAAACATGTGGCCCCCAATTCGCCCAAAAAGAACTATCCCCTGTCGCCCGGCAAAAAAAATGTCTCCGACAGGGCAAACACATACGTCGGGGCGGAGACATACTTCGGGGAGCTCCAAAAACTGAAACCGGGCGAGATCTATGTTTCGGATGTGATCGGCGCATATGTCGGCACGAACTACATCGGCATGTACACGCCCGGCGTTTTGAAAAACAACGTGCCGGAAACGCACCCGAACCGCGATTTGCTCCAAAAGATAGCGGAACTCCCAAAAGAGGATTTCATCGAGGTGGCCAAAAGTCAGGCCTACGCCGGCATGGAGAACCCCCTAGGACAACGCTTCGAAGGGATTGTCCGCTGGGCGACGCCGGTGACCGACGGGGCGGGCGCGGTGGTCGGCTATGTCACCATGGCGCTCAACCACGACCATATCATGGAATTTGTCGATTATGTCACGCCGATGGACGAGCGCTATACCGTTCTGCCCGACGCATACGGCGGCAACTACGCCTTTATCTGGGACTACAAGTGCCGCAGCATAGCGCACCCGAGGCACCACTCCATCGTGGGCTACAATCCCCTGACCGGAGAGCCGCAGGTGCCCTGGTTGGAGGGCACGGTCGAGCTCGTGAGGAGCGAAAACGGGGGGTTCATACGGGAGGAATACGAGCCGGGCAAATTCAGGGCAGTCGCCGCACTGGACGAAAACGGGAACACCACCCCCGCGAAGGACACGCCCTTCTATTACTGGCAAAAGGGCGGCGGCGCCCAGTGGCTCGCCGCCAACCCCGCCTGGAACGAGCTTTCCGCCGACTCCCCGGGGACGAGCTGGGGCGAATTTCTGAAACAGAACATCGACGACAGGGAGATCCTGCCCCAGTTCGGCGAACGGGCGCTCAAAGATGCCGACGGCAACCCCATAAAGGATGCCGGGGGCAATGCAATCCTCGACTGCCAGTCGCGAAACAAGACTCCCGCCGCCGCGCTCACCAAGGCGGGCTTTGTGGGGCTCGACGGGCGCTACCTCAACAATGCGCCGCAGTGCACGGGCTGGATGGATCTGACTAGGGACGGCGGCTCCGGCTCCTTCTATATCCTCTGGAGCGGGCTGTACAAGCCGACGACCGCCGGGGCGATCCCCTACTACACCGGGCAGTATTCCGAAAAAACCCAGGGCAACAGGCGCGGCTTCGCCTTTGTAACCATCGGCGCGGGCATAGAGGACTTCACCGCCCCTGCGGAGGCGACCAGGGTGACGCTGACCAACGCCATCAATGAAAACATGAAGTCCAACGCACTCCGGCTCGTCGCGACGAGTTTGGCATTGTTTGCAATCGTCATCATGATGGCGATCCTTCTGTCGTCGTACCTGACAGACAACATCAACCTGCTGATACGCGGCATATCGCGTTTCCGCCGGGGCCAGCGGCAGTACAGGCTCCGTTCGGGCATAAAGGACGAATTCGGCACACTCGCCAATTCCTTCGACGAAATGGCGGACAGCATCGTGGACAGCGTGAAAGACCCGCTTTCGATCGTCGATATGAACCACAAGATCATCTACATGAACGACCCGGCGCTGCATGTCCTGGGGAAAACGCTGGATGAGGTGATCGGCACCTCCTACCACGACATGAGCATCTACCCGCATGGGTCCCGCTACTGCCCCATAACCGCGCTGCACGGGGAGAGGGAATCCGAGGTGCTGTACCAGGAAAGCAGCGGGCACTACTACAGGGGCACGGCCAACTACCTTTTTGACCAGAACATGAAAAAAATCGGGTACATAATCACCACCAGCGACGTCACGGAAATGGAGGTCGCGCGCCAAAAGGCGGAACAGGCGAGCCATGCCAAGAGCAACTTCCTCGCCAACATGAGCCACGAGATCAGGACCCCGATGAACGCGATCATCGGGATGGCGGCCATCGGGGCGAATGCGGCGGACATCGGCAGAAAGGACTATGCGATCGAAAAAATACAGGACGCCTCGACGCACCTGCTCGGCGTCATCAACGACGTACTCGATATGTCCAAGATCGAGGCGAACAAGTTCGAGCTGTCGGTCGCGGACTTTTTCTTCGAGAAAATGATAGGCCGGGTCGTCGATGTGATCAATTTCCGGGTGCAGGAAAAGCGCCAGAAACTCAGCGTCCACATCGACCCCGGGATACCGCCCGTGTTGATAGGGGACGACCAACGGCTCGCGCAGGTCGTCGCAAACCTGCTCACCAACGCGGTCAAATTCACCGCGGACGGGGGCTCCATCCATCTCGACGCAAAACTCGAGTCCGAAAAGAGCGGCGTATGCACGCTGCTCGTCTCGGTGGCCGACACCGGCATCGGGATAAGCCCCGAGCAGCAGGTCAGGCTGTTCGCCGCCTTTGAACAGGCGGAGGCCAGCACCACGCGCAAATACGGCGGCACGGGCCTCGGGCTCGTCATATCGAAGAACATCGTCGAAATGATGGACGGCACGATATGGGTGCACTCGGAGCCCGGGAAAGGCTCGACCTTCGCCTTCACGGCAAACCTCGCCCGGGGCAAGAGCGAGCAAAATGAACAAAACGGACAAAACAGGCTGCTTCCCCCCGGGACAAATTTGGGTGACATCCGCGTCATCGCGATAGACGACGACCCGTCCGTGCTCGACTTTTTTGCAGAAACCGCAAAACAGATCGGTTTTGTGTGCGATACGGCTTCCCACGGCCTGGAGGCGCTCTCCTTGGTCGCCCGCAGGGGCGCGTACAACATCTATTTCGTGGACTGGGGTATGCCGGAAATGGGCGGCGTCGATTTTGCCCAGGCGGTCAACGCGAGGGAGGAGAAGGCGCTCATCATCATGATATCCGCCCACGACTGGGACACGATCAAAGACGAGGCGCTCCGGGCGGGCGTGAGCAAATTTATCCCGAAACCGCTGTTTGCAAGCGCCATCGCGGACTGCATAGACGAATACCTGGGGGCGCCCCGCAGCTTTGAGCCCGGCGGCCGGGATGTTTTCCCGCTGGAGCTTCGCGGGCGCCATATCCTGCTGGCGGAGGATGTGGAGATAAACCGCGAGATCGTGCTCGCCCTGCTCGAGCCGACAGGGCTCGCCATAGACTGCGCGGAGAACGGCTCCGCGGCGGTGGCCATGTACCTCGCCGACCCCGAAAAATACGGGATGATCTTCATGGACATACAGATGCCCGAAATGGACGGCTACACCGCGACAAAAAACATCCGCGCCTCGGGTATGCCGAACGCGGCGACCATCCCCATCATCGCCATGACCGCCAACGTGTTCAGGGAAGACATCGAAAAGTGCCTCGAAGCGGGCATGAACGGGCATATAGGCAAACCGCTGGATTTCGGCGAGGTCATCGGGGTGCTGGAAAAATATCTGAATGGCATAACTACATAAAGACGCAAAGGGGAATCGAACACAATCCGCTTGGGGCATTCCCCTTTTTTATGTTTTCTGAAATTATACCACAGACACATCGAAAAATCAATATAATTCGGCGATAAAAACTATTGACTTTTTTGTGGCGATTGGGTATAATATTATGGTATGAATTGAATCAAAATAACAGAGTGATGGACTATGATGGACTATTTACCGCCCGATTGCCCGCCGCATGATACAATAATTTATTTAACGCTTGACGATTCAATCGAAAAGATAAAATCCGGTGTATCCGTCCGGTGTTATCATGGAATAAGAAGGGCGGGAATACACACGATCGCCGAATTGATGGAATGTGAGCGTGAAAAATTAACGCAAATTCGCAATTTTGGAAAAGCAAGCGTCGATGAAACCATAAAATTTTTGAATTCTTTGAAATCCGGAAGTGGACCTTTCCGTATCGTTTCGTCTTATGAAGTGCAAAAATTTGAAACCGAAAACAATAATAAAGCATCTGTGACATTTTATGACGAATCCGGAGTGGTGCGCGATGATATACCCTTGGAAAATCTTAATTTGTCCGGCAGGAGCTACAACCGGCTGAAAAAATCCGGA
>Ga0209737_10003087_pt1 | contig 11626 bp, 10 predicted proteins | sample TergutCu122P3_FD_187284 | JGI IMG/M metagenome (GOLD analysis project Ga0209737, IMG submission 187284) | Cubitermes ugandensis P3 segment gut microbial communities from Kakamega Forest, Kenya - Cu122 P3 (SPAdes) (version 2) | ecosystem: Host-associated > Arthropoda: Insects > Digestive system...
TATATATACTGCTTGGTGGGGTTTGTATATTATATGTGAAATTTATTTGTACCAGTGCGTGTTTTTTGGTTGTTGTTTATTTTTTATTTATTTGATTAGAAAATATTGTTTTTGTGGCACTACTACGTACACTAACCCCATGCGTGAATTTGATTTATATTTGTGCTTTTCATTGCTTTCAATTAGTAGTTGTTATATTTGTTCCATATTAAATATATGTTCTAATTAATAGCAAGGGGTTGCACAGGTTTTTTTCTCGCGGGTGTGCAGAATAGCGGGGTTTTTTACTGACTGGGCTAAAAAAGTTTAAATACTTGGAGGTAACTGTTTGATTTGTGTTACTCTGTACTTCGATGTATATATAATGTTATTAGTATGTTCATTATTTGTACCATGTTGTTTTATATTGTGTCGAGATAGAAGTTTTATTCTTGCTTTTCCGTTCAATTTATTTTTGTTCTATATGTAAGTTTATGCGTGATTTCTTATGATTCTAGATGGATTGTTGGAGATAATTTTTTATTCTCATTAGTTATGATTGGTTGATCAAATATTTTTGTATCCAGCAATATATTTTAGTTTCGGTTAAATTTTGTGCCAGCAGCCGCGGTTATACCTTGGAAGCGTTTGAATGTGTTTGGCTTTGTAGTTATATTATATTATATGGTTGATATTGTTTTTTGTGGTTTTTAGGTGAAATTTTTATTTTTGTTGTTTATCGCTTATAAGTTTGGAAGCTGTGAAATTCTTTTTATAGACTAGGATTAGATACCCTATTATTTTGGAATGTTAATTTTTGTGCTTGAGTAGTATTAGTTATGTTCTTGAAACTTAAAGAATTTGGCGGTATCTCATTCCATTCAGAGGAATCTGTCTCGTTATCGATAGTCCGCGTTGGACCTTACTTAGGTTGTTTTATGGTTTGTATACCGCCGTTTATTGATTATCTTTTTAGGGTTAAGTGATTTTCTTGTTTCTTTATTTTGATTTATTTCAGGTCAAGGTGCAGCTTGTTTCTAAGTGTATGATGGATTACATTGTTATTTGTTTTTGGATTGTTGATTTTAATATTGACATGAAATTGGATTTGGTTGTAATGGTTTGTAGATTGTTTTTATGATATTGGTTTTGGGATATGTACACATCGCCCGTCGCTCTCGTTTAATTATTAATGAGATAAGTCGTAACAAAGTGGTTGTACCGGAAGGTGCAGCTGGATTGAATGTTTATTGTTAGTCAGATCATTTCTGTTAGTTGAGTTTTCATTTACACTGAATTATTATACCGTGCGATTCGGTATGATCTGATTATTGATTATCTTGTTGTTGATTGGAATGTTATTATTTTATTTTGATTGAAATATCATTATTGGTTGCTGTATTTTTTAGATTTAATTTTTTATACGATAGATTATTTGTACCGTGTGGGGTGGAATTTATAAATGTTTTAAAGGAAGTTAATTTTATTTGTTGTACCTTGTGTATCAGGGTTCATTGAATTTTATTATTTATTTTTATTTCCCGATTTTAAAGGAGTTAATGGCTTATTTTATTTATTGTTTCAACAATATTAATAATAGGTTGTTGGTAATGAGATGTTATTCGTCTTTTGTGGTTTCTGGTTTTTCAAGAAATGAATTCAATTCATGCATCATATTTAATTTCTGTTATCATATTATTTATTTTTATTTGATGCTAAGATTAAGGGGGATTAGCTCCTTATTCTATTGTTATAATTTTTGTTTAAATTTGGTTTTGTGGATTTTATATTGATTTTCAATTTGATTATGTTAAAATTTTACTTGTTCTTTTATTTATTTTATTGTAATTTAATTATTTTATTGAAATGTTTTCTTTACCTTTTTATGAGTGGTAATTATTGTGGAATTAGTAAATCTTAATTATTATTTTGTTTGGCTGTAGATGTTAATTATTTCTTAGGAATTAGGCAAAGTATTTAATGTCCGCCTGTTTAACAAAAACATCTCTTCTTGTTAGTTTTTGAAGTATGGTCTGCCCACTGACTTATATGGTTGAAGGGCCGCGGTATTTTGACCGTGCAAAGGTAGCATAATCATTAGTTCTTTAATTGTGATCTGGTATGAATGGCTTGACGAGGCATTAGCTGTCTTGGTTATATCTTTATTGAATTTGGTTTTTGAGTTAAAATTCTCAAATGTTTTTATGGGACGAGAAGACCCTATAGAGTTTAACATTTTTCTTGTTGTATTTTTATGTTTGTTTATTGTTTAAATATGATGAATGTTTTGTTGGGGTGATGGGAGGAATTTTTTAAACTCCTCTTTATTGAATTGTATATTTATTTATAGTTTTGTTATGATCCATTTATTTTGATTATAAGATTAAATTACCTTAGGGATAACAGCGTTATCTTCCTTGAGAGTTCTTATTGGCAGGGGGGTTTGCGACCTCGATGTTGGATTAAGATAAATTTTCGGTGTAGGAGCTGAATTTGATTGGGTCTGTTCGACCCTTAAAATCTTACATGATCTGAGTTCAGACCGGCGTGAGCCAGGTTGGTTTCTATCTATATTATATTTTTATGCCTTAGTACGAGAGGACCGGGTATTTGGAATAATTTTATTTATATTTGATTATTATTAATATGATACTATTTTGGCAGACAAGTGCATTGGATTTAGAATCTATTAATGTAAATTTTTATTTTACAAGTAGTATATGTTGGATTTTTTTTTTATTGTTGTTGTGTTTTTGTTTTTGATGATTTTTGTCATGGTTGGTGTGGCATTTCTTACTTTGTTGGAGCGCAGGGTTTTAGGATATGTTCATATTCGTAAGGGTCCTAATAGGGTTGGTTTTGTTGGTATTCTTCAGCCTTTTAGAGATGCTATTAAGTTATTTACTAGGGAGCAGTATTTTCCTTTGGTTTCTAATTATCTAATTTATTATTTTTCTCCTGTTTTTGGGTTTTTTCTCTCTTTGTTGGTTTGGTTAGTAATTCCTTATTTGAGTGGTTTTATCTCTTTTGAGTTGGGTTTATTATTTTTTTTGGCTTGTACTAGACTTGGTGTTTATACGGTTATGATTGCTGGTTGGTCTTCTAATTCTGGTTATTCTTTGTTGGGTGGTCTTCGTGCTTTGGCTCAAACAATTTCTTATGAGGTAAGATTGGCTTTTATTTTGCTTTCTTTTGTTGTTTTAGTTTGTAGATATAATTTGGCTTATTTTTATTTTTTTCAAGTTTACTTGTGATTAATTTTTTTTTCATTTCCTTTGTCATTTGTTTGATTTATTTCCTGTTTAGCTGAAACTAATCGTACTCCTTTTGATTTTGCTGAGGGTGAATCTGAGCTTGTATCTGGTTTTAATGTTGAATATGGTGCTGGTGGTTTTGCGTTGATTTTTTTGGCTGAGTATGCTAGAATTCTTTTTATGAGTATGTTGTTTTGTATTATTTTCTTGGGTAGAGATCTTTATTCATTTTTCTTTTATGTAAAACTTACTTTTATTTCTTTTATATTTATTTGGGTTCGTGGCACTTTACCTCGATTTCGTTATGATAAGTTGATGTATTTGGCTTGAAGGAGATTTTTACCTCTTTCGTTAAATTATCTTTTGTTCTTTGTTGGTGTTAAATGTTTTATTTTCTCTTTGTTGTAGTGTATTAATTTGAGTACAAGTTAATAGGAGATTTTAACTCCTTTCACAATGTTTTCAAGGCATTGGGCTTAATTCTTTGCTTTTTAACTCTAATCTGTTATTTTATCTCATAATTTAGTTATCATGGGGTTTATTACGTAGTATGCGAAGTATATTGTTGTTAGGATTTGTCCTGTTAGGACATATGGGTCTTCTACTGGTCGTGCTCCGATTCATGTAAGTAGAATTACAGTATTGGTTATTGTTCAGAATAATACTTGGTTGATTGGGTAGAATTGAATTCCTCGGAATTTGGATTTATTTGTTGGTAAAATGAATAGGATTGCAATTGATATTGCAAGGGCAATTACTCCTCCCAGCTTATTAGGAATGGATCGTAGAATTGCATATGCGAATAGGAAGTATCATTCAGGTTGGATATGAACTGGTGTTACTAGGGGGTTGGCTGGAGTAAAGTTGTCTGGGTCTCTTAGTATGTATGGTTCCTTTAGGGTTAAAAATGTTAGTGCTATTAGTGTGATTGTGAATCCTAAAACATCCTTTGTTGTGAAGTATGGATGGAAGGGGATTTTATCTGTGTTTTTATTTAATCCCAATGGATTGTTTGATCCTGTTTGGTGTAGGAATAATAGGTGGATTAATACTATTGCTGCAATTACAAATGGTATTAGGAAGTGCAGTGCGAAAAATCGTGTAAGGGTTGCGTTGTCTACTGCAAAGCCCCCTCATACTCATTGAACAATTTCATTTCCTATATATGGGATTGCTGATAATAGGTTTGTGATTACAGTAGCTCCTCAGAATGACATTTGTCCTCATGGTAAAACATATCCTATAAATGCTGTTGCTATAGTTAGAAATAGGATTACTACCCCCACGGATCATGTATGTATAAAGTTATATGATCCGTAGTATATGTTTCGTCCGGTATGTAGGTAAATACAAATGAAGAATATTGATCCTCCGTTTGCATGTAGTGTTCGTAGTAGTCATCCATAGTTTACGTCTCGACAAATGTGTCTGACTCTTCTGAATGCAAGATCAATATTTGGGCAGTAATGTATGGCTAGGAATAATCCAGTTACAATTTGTGCCACTAAGCACATTCCTAGCAGTGATCCGAAATTTCACCAACCACTAATTGTTGATGGTGTGGGAAGGTCTACTAAGGCATCGTTTGCGATTTTGAATAGTGGGTGTTTATTTCGTGTGGGTTTATTCATTATCTTGTGTGTCGTAATGGTCCCCTTGATACATTAATGATGTTTACCACTACAATTAGTGTTATTAGTATATATAGAACTAGTAGTGTTGTTATGGTTCCTATTATTTGGTTATATATTACTGTTGTGGTGGTTATGATTTCATTTTCTATTATGGTTTCGTGTATATTTATTTCTTTGTTGTTGGTTGTATTTGGTATTATGAATGTTAGGATTGGTAGTGTTATTAATGTGATTGTTAGTATTTTATTTGATGGTGAGAATATTTCGTTTGATGCTAGTCTTGTTATGTATATAAACAGGACTAATATACCTCCGATTATGATTATAAATAAGATATATGAGAATCAAAATCTTTTGTATATTGTTCCTCTAATAAGGCACACTAATGTTGTTTGTATTAGTAATAGTATTCCTATTGCTATGGGATGTTTTATTTGTGTAGATATTACTCTTGTTATTGTTCTTAAGGATATAATTAAATTTGTTATGTCAGGGGGTATTTTATTTAAAATGTTAGTTTTGGGGATTAATGATATGGTTATTTACCTTTCCCCTGAAGTTTTAAAAGGTTATTCCTTATTTTTGATTTACAAGACCAATATTTTTTTTTAAATTATTAAAACTTAATGCCAATGTGGTTATATTTTTTTGTTGTTTATTTTTGTGGTATTTGGGCTTTTTCTTCTAGTCGTAAACACCTTCTTATTACTTTGCTTAGATTGGAATTTGTTGTGTTGGTTCTTTATTTTTCTATTTATTTCTATTTATGTAGTTTTAATTATAGTTTATTTTTTGTTGTTTATTTTTTGGTTTTTTCTGTTTGTGAGGGGTCATTGGGATTGTCTATTTTGGTTTCTATAATTCGTAGTCATGGTAATGATTATTTTCAGTCTTATAGAGTTCTTCAATGTTAAGGTTTCTTTGTTTTTTGATTTTTTTAACCCCTTTGTGTATATTTTCTGGGTTTTGGTGATTAATTAGTTCTTTATTATTTTTTATTTCTTTTGTTTATTTATTTTTATTTCCTTATTTTTTTTGTTGAAGTGGTTTGAGTTATATGTTTGGTTGTGATTTAATTTCCTATGGTCTTATTCTTCTTAGTTTATGGATTTGTGTTCTTATGATTTTGGCTAGAGAATCTATTTTTCGTTTAGGTTATTTTTCTGGTCTTTTTCTTTTTGTTGTTATTGTTCTTACTATTATGTTGTATTGCACTTTTAGAAGAATTGGTCTTCTTTCTTTTTATATTTTTTTTGAAAGTAGATTGATTCCTACTTTATTTTTAATTTTAGGCTGGGGATATCAACCCGAGCGGGTTCAGGCTGGTATTTATTTATTGTTTTATACATTGTTGGCTTCTCTTCCTTTACTTGTTGGTATTTTATATATTTATAGTTCTTTGGGGGGATTATGTTTATTTATATTGCATGGGGATAACTTGCTGGTTGGTGGATTATTTTATGTTTGTATAATTTTTGCCTTTTTGGTTAAAATACCTATATTTATGGTTCACTTATGGCTTCCTAGGGCCCATGTTGAGGCTCCTGTTTCTGGTTCTATGATTTTGGCTGGTATTTTGTTGAAGTTAGGTGGTTATGGTCTTCTTCGTGTTTTTCCTCTTTTGTTTAAATTTGGATTCAGGTTTAGTGTTGTTTGGGTTTCTTTGAGCTTGGTTGGTGGTCTTTTTGTTAGTTTATTTTGTATACGGCAGACTGATTTGAAGTCATTAATTGCTTATTCTTCTGTAGCTCACATAAGTATAGTTATTGGTGGTATTATGACTATGAATTATTGGGGGGTTTGTAGATCTTTTGCTTTGATAATTGCTCATGGTTTGTGTTCTTCTGGTCTTTTTTGTCTTTCTAATATTACTTATGAGCGTTTTGGTAGACGGAGTCTTTTGGTTAATAAGGGTTTAATTAATTTAATACCTAGAATGTCTATGTGATGGTTTTTATTGAGAGCTTGTAATATGGCTGCTCCCCCTTCTCTTAATCTTCTTGGTGAAATTGGTTTGTTGAGTAGATTGATTTCTTGATCTTGATGCCTTATGTTCGTTTTGATTTTTTTATCATTTTTTAGTGCTGCTTATACTCTTTATATATACTCTTATAGCCAGCATGGTATTATTTATTCTGGATTGTATTCGTGTTCTTTAGGATATCTTCGTGAGTTTTTATTGTTATTTTTGCATTGGTTTCCATTAAATTTAGTTATTTTAAAGGTGGATGTTGCTGTTTTTTGAGTTTAGGTTTAATCTAAATAGTTTAAGTATAAAATGTTGGTTTGTGGTGCCAATGATATAGTTGTATTTTAGATTTATTATGTCTATTTGTTTTGTTAGATTTATTTTTTTGATTCTTTTAAGTTTCTTTTGTTGCTTTTGTGGTATGTTTTTTATTATAAATGATTTGGTTTATTTTGTTGATTGGAATATTATTACATTGAATGGTAGTTCTGTTATTATGACTTTTTTATTTGATTGAATGTCTTTGTTGTTTATGGGGTTTGTTTTTATGATTTCTTCTTTGGTTATTCTATATAGAGATGATTATATGTTTGGTGATTTGAATATTGTTCGGTTTATTTTACTAGTTTTGATATTTGTTGTTTCTATAATGTTTTTGATTATTAGTCCCAATATTATTAGTATTTTGTTGGGTTGAGATGGTTTGGGGCTGGTTTCTTATTTGTTAGTAATTTATTATCAGAATATAAAGTCCTATGGTGCCGGTATATTGACTGTTTTGTCTAATCGTATTGGTGATGTTGCTTTATTGATGGCTATTGCTTGGATGATTAATTTTGGTAGATGGAGCTTTATTTATTATTTGGATTTTATATCGGGTTCTATTGAGATAGAATTGATTTCTTTTCTTGTTGTTTTGGCTGCTATAACTAAAAGTGCCCAAGTTCCGTTTTCTGCCTGATTGCCTGCGGCTATAGCTGCTCCCACGCCCGTTTCTGCTTTAGTCCATTCCTCTACTTTGGTTACTGCGGGTGTTTATCTTCTTATTCGGTTTAGCCCTTCTTTTGGTTATTGGTTGAATATATTCTTATTGCTTGTTTCTGGTTTGACCATATTTATGGCAGGTCTTGGGGCTAATTTTGAATTTGATTTGAAGAGGATTATTGCTTTATCTACTTTGAGACAGTTGGGTTTGATGATTATAACAATTTCTATTGGACTTCCTGGGTTGGCTTTTTTTCATCTATTAACTCATGCTTTATTTAAGGCTTTATTATTTATGTGTGCTGGTGGTGTTATTCATTCTATGGGGGATTCTCAGGATATTCGGTTTATAGGTGGTTTATCTATTTATATACCATTTGTTTCTTCAAGATTGATGGTTTCTAATTTTGCTCTTTGTGGTATGCCCTTTTTGGCTGGATTTTATTCTAGGGATTATATTTTGGAAATGTTTTCTATGAGATATGTTAATGCGTTTGGTTTTTTATTGTTATTTTTATCTACAGGTTTAACTGTTTGTTATACCTTTCGTTTATTTTATTTTGTTATGTGTGGTGATTTTAATTTTGTTCCTTCCTATTCTATAGTTGAGGTCCATTATAATATAGTGTTTGGTATGATTGGTTTGTTGATTATGTCTATCTTTGGTGGTGGTTCTCTTATGTGGTTGATTTGTCCTACTCCTTCTGTTATTTGTTTACCTTATTATTTGAAGTTCCTTACTTTGTTCGTTATTTTCTTGGGGGGTTGGCTTGGTTATATAATAGCTGGATTTGCCTTTGGTGACAATTTAATTTCTATTAATTTGTATAAAACTTCTTCATTTGTTGGTTCTATGTGGTTTATACCATTTTTTTCTACTTATGGGGTATCATTTAGTCCCCTGGGTATTGGTTATAGAGCAACCAGGGTTTTTGATTCAGGTTGGATGGAATACTTTGGTGGTCAAGGGATGTATTGGATTCTCTTTAATTTTGGTAAGGTTAATCAGTGGTTTCAGTATAATAGACTTAAGGTTTTTTTAGGGTTCTTTGTTATGTGAGTTATTATTTTATTATTTTTTCTTATTTATTACTTAAATAGCTTATAATTTAGAGCGCAACACTGAAGATGTTGATGAGGTAATTTTTACCTTTGAGTAAAAGTATTTATAAAAGTTTTTCTTTGTCTTTACAGTGAAAATGTAATGTTTAATATCTAAACTATATAAATTAGAAGTGTAAACGGATTTTAACCGCTATAGTGATAAGTTAGCAGCATTCACTTTTTCTACCACTTCCTTAACTGGAATATATTAATTCAATTTTATTATTAACAATAATATACCTCTCTTTGGTTTCAGTTAATTTAAAATGAGGATAAATAAGATTATCTAAGATCAGGTCGAAACTGATTGCAAATTTTGCTTCTCATTTGATCAGATGAGGCTAACTATTCGATTGATAGTACTTTTTGAATGCAACTCAAATGTTATTGTTAACTATAGTCCCGTTTAGTTTCTTCATTCTAAGGATCCTTGATTTCATTCGTGGTATAGTCCAATAATTAAGATTAATAGGAAAACTGATCTAATGATTAGCCATGATTTTATATTTGATGTTGATATAATGATTGGTATAGGTAATAGTAGTGCAATTTCTACGTCAAAGATTATGAAGATTACTGCAATTAGGAAGAACCGTGATGAGAATGGTAGGCGAGCTGAGTTTTTTGGATCGAATCCACACTCAAATGGTGATCTTTTTTCTCGGTCTTCATTTATTTTCTTTGAAATTAGTGTTGCTAGTAGTATAATGGCTAATGATAGTATGATTGTTATTATTGATGCTGTTATGATTATTATAATTATTTATCTTGTTTTCACAAATTTCTTGATTGGAAGTCAAGTATACTTTCTTGTATTAGATAAATATTGTTTTATCTTCCTCATCAGTAAATTGAGATATATAGGAATAGTCATACTACGTCTACGAAATGTCAGTATCATGCTGCCGCTTCAAACCCAAAGTGGTGATTAGATGAGAAGTGTAGGGTTAAATGTCGTAGAAGGCAAGTAGTTAGGAATGTTGTTCCAATAATTACGTGTAGTCCGTGGAATCCTGTTGCCACGAAAAATGTTGATCCGTAGGCTGAATCAGCAATTGTAAATGGTGCTTCAAAGTATTCATATGCTTGTAGTGCGGTAAAGTATAACCCTAGTAATACAGTGAAGAATAAACCTTGGGTTGCTTGTGTGGCGTTATTTTCCAATAATCCGTGATGGGCTCATGTTACAGTTACTCCTGATGCAAGTAGGATTGCAGTATTTAGTAAAGGTACTTGTATCGGGTTGAATGGTTGAATTCCTGTGGGTGGTCAAGTTGATCCTAGTTCAATTGTTGGTGATAGTCTTGTGTGGAAAAATGCTCAGAAGAATGATACAAAGAATAAGACTTCTGATACAATAAATAGAATTATTCCTCATCGCAATCCTTTTGTTACTATTTTTGTATGTAATCCTTGATATGTTCCTTCTCGGGTAACGTCTCGTCATCACTGGATTATAGTTAGTACGGTGATGATTGCTCCAATTCCCAGTAAGGTGTCATCGTATTGATGGAATCATTTAATTAGTCCTATTAGTGTAACTATTGCTCCGATGGCTCCTGTAAGTGGTCATGGTCTTTTATTTACTATGTGGAATGGGTGGTTTTCGTGTATTGACATTAGTTGACTTCTCTAGAATATAAAGTTCTTAGGATTGCAAATACATATGATTGAATTACGGCTACTGCTGCTTCTAGAATTAGTAAGAGGATTTGTGCAATAATTAGTACGGTTAGTATAGATCTTCTTATTGATGGTCCATTATTTCCCAGTAAGGTTAGCAGTAGGTGACCTGCAATTATATTAGCTGTCAGTCGTACTGCTAAGGTTCCTGGTCGGATTAGGTTTCTAATGGTTTCAATGATTACTATAAAGGGTATTAATAGGGTTGGAGTACCTTGTGGTACTAGGTGTTCAAATATGTGATTGGTGTTCTTGATTCATCCAAATAGCATAAATCTTACTCACAAGGGTAGGGCTAAAGTTAGTGTGAGTGTTAGATGTCTTGTTCTAGTGAAAATATATGGGAATAATCCCAAGAAATTGTTTATTAGGATTATTAAGAATAGGGATGTAAGGATAAATGAGTTTCCCCTATTTTCATTTCCTTTTCTTAAAATAGTTTTTATTTCTTGGTGTAATTTATTTATTAGTAGGCTTATTATTATGCTATTTCGTGATGGGATTAGTCAGATTCTTGTTGGGATTAATAGTAGTCCAATGATTGTTCTTGTTCAATTTAATGGAAGGTTACTAATTTCTGTTGTTGGGTCAAAGATTGAGAATAGATTTCTTATCACTTTCAATTTATTTTATAAGTATTGATATTTTTCTTTCTTTTTGTTTGTCTGTTTGGTGATTGAGTAAAGTAGTTTATAATATTGAATATTAGGAATGTTGTCAGAAATGCGATGTATAGTATTGTTCATTCTATGGGTATTATTTGGGGTATAAAAGGATATCTTTTGATTATTTCAGTTTGACATTCTGATGTTATATAATTAACTAATCCTTTATCATCAGAGATATGTGCTAGGATATCATGAGCTGGTTTAAGAGACCATTACTTGCTTTCAGTCATCTGATGATTCTCTTATCTTTGATACTCAGTTAATGAATTGATTTGTTGATACTCTCTCGATTACAATTGGTATGAATCTGTGATTTGCTCCACAGATTTCTGAACATTGTCCATAAAGTAG